>Ga0181524_10000839_pt1 | contig 36720 bp, 32 predicted proteins | sample PEATcosm2014_Bin_34_FD_119761 | JGI IMG/M metagenome (GOLD analysis project Ga0181524, IMG submission 119761) | Peatland microbial communities from MTU Mesocosm Facility, Houghton, MI, USA - PEATcosm2014_Bin05_60_metaG | ecosystem: Environmental > Terrestrial > Soil > Wetlands > Peat | place... | reverse complement strand
TTTTGACCGCTGGCTTCGTTGCTCGCTCGTCACAGACCGCAGCGGGTATGCTCCTCGCTCGCGCCTCGCCAGCGGTCAAAATCCCGGCGCGATAGTTGTTCATGTTATTGTGAATGGCCTCCTTGGCACCGCGCAGCGGCGCTCTGAAAAAAACGGCGGCCCCTGCGGGGCCGCCGTTGGGAGAGACTGAAAGGCCTCAGATGCCTTTGCCGATCATGTATTTTATCAGGTCGGCAACGCGGCAGCTATAGCCCCACTCGTTGTCATACCAGCTCACGAGCTTGAAGAACCGCTTGTTCAGTTCGATGCCGGAGCCTTGGTCGAAGATCGAGGAGGCCGGGCAATGGATAAAGTCGGAGCTGACCACTTCGTCTTCGGTGTAAGCCAGGATGCCCTTGAGATAGGTTTCACTGGCCTTTTTCATGGCGGCGCTGATTTCGGCGTAGCTGGTTTCTTTGACGGTGCGCACGGTCAGGTCGACCACGGAAACGGTCGGGGTGGGGACACGGAAGGACATGCCGGTAAGCTTGCCTTTGACTTCGGGCAGCACAAGGCCGACGGCCTTGGCGGCGCCGGTCGTCGAGGGGATCAGGTTGACGGCGGCTGTGCGCCCGCCTTTCCAGTCCTTCTTGCTCGGGCCGTCAACGGTTTTCTGGGTGGCGGTATAGGAGTGGATCGTGGTCATCAACCCCTCTTCGACTCCAAAGCCCTCCTTGAGGAGGACATAGACCAAGGGGGCCAGACAGTTGGTGGTGCAGGAGGCATTCGAGACGATGTTATGCTGCTTGGGGTCGAATTTGCCCTCATTGACGCCCATGACGAGGGTGGGGCAATCGCCCTTGGCCGGGGCGGTGATCAGCACTTTGCGGGCGCCTGCAACCAGGTGGCCCTTGGCCTTCTCGACATCCGTAAAGAGGCCGGTGGATTCGATGACCATCTGCACGCCCAATTGCTTCCAGGGCAATTGCGAAGGCTCTTTGGCGCTCACGACCACCATTTTCTGGCCGTTGACCACCAGCACGTCATCCTCCGGCTTGTCGGGAGACGACTTTTCGGAGTCGACGGTGCCTTGAAAGCGGCCCTGCGTGGAGTCGTACTTGAGAAGGTAACCCAGGTTGTCGGCCGGCACGATGTCGCCCACGGCGACCACTTGGACATCTTCGCCCACCAAACCTTGCTCGACCATCGCCCGGAAGACCAGGCGGCCAATGCGGCCGAACCCATTAATTGCGACTTTGACTGCCATAATTCAATTTCGATTCAGTTTACTTTAGTCTTCAAACCAAGTTTGAGGGTGCATCTTAATCATGGAAAGCACCCGGTCAACGAAGAAAAATCAGCCCTGCTGCACCCATTTCATGGTGGCGCGCTTGAGTTCGCGGTCCGCCTCCAACCGTTTGAGGTCTTGGCGCTTGTCGAACTGGGCCTTGCCTTTGCCGACGGCGAGGGAGACCTTGACCTTGCCGTTCTTCCAATAGAAGGCCAGAGGCAGCAGGGCATTGCCCTTCACGGCGGCGAGGGCGAAGAGCTTTCGGATTTCGGATTTGTGGAGCAAGAGCTTGCGCGGGGCGGTGGGTTGGTGGTTGAAGCGGTTGCCCCAGGAGTATTCGTCAATGTGGGCATTGTAGAGATAGACCTCGTCGTTTTCGACACGGGCAAAGGCGTCGCTGATCTGGCCCTTGCCGGCACGGAGGGCCTTGACCTCGGTGCCGTGGAGGACGATGCCGGCCTCGAAGGCCTCGAGGATATGGAAATCGCGCCGGGCTTTGGAGTTGGTCAAGATGTCTGCCATATCCGGCCAGCCTGCCTGCGGCGCAATTGCGCAAGTTAATTCCTGGCGGCGCCTAATGCTTCTTGCGCTTCTTGGCCTGCGGACGGGTCAAATCCGCCACTTCGGGCATTTCGAACCCGATTTTATCTTCGATGATCTCACGCAACGCCACATCGGCGGCCCCCAGGTTGCCGGTGTCGGACACCAACGGCCGGCTCATGGCGCCCGCCCCGGAGTTGAGCTGGCGGACGCGGCGGGAGACCAGATTGACCAAAACGTTGGGATTACCAACTTTTTCCAGCGCCTTCTTTGTAAGTTCAGAGTTCAAGGCCTTTTCTCCAGGTCATCAGGACCGGGTGGGACAAGTTATCTTGTCGGGTGTTATTGTCCTTTGATGCGCAGCGTGTATTCGGGCGACACGACGCTGTCGGGCTTGGGTTTGCCAAAGGCGTTATACTCAAAGTCAAACTTATAGTAGTAGCGGACGGCCGCCACTCCGGGCGGCACGGGCACGCAAGCCTCCCAGCGATTGGTCATGAGGGGGGTGGGATTCATGGTATAGGACTGGTTGCCGACGACGACCCTGGGGCGAATGGTATCCCATCGAAGGTTCTGCCGGGAGCAGTCCATGGAGACCTCGATGGGATACTGGTGGGCGGCATTTCGTTCCTGAATCTGTGGAGTCAGGTTGGTGAAGGTGGTGGCGCAGCCCGCTAGGAGCAGCGCCAGAAGCACGGCGGGTAAAGACATCTTCAGAGTACGCATAGGCCGGCAGGGTGGCAAAGCGCGCGCCGGATGTAAAGCTGGATTTTTGGCAGCCCGGTGATATTTTGCACATTTTGCGTTTGACCCGGCTTGGGCAGGACGGTTAGGTTGCGCTCTCCTAGAGTGAATTGAAATTATGTTTGGGACCATCCGAAGGCATCAGAAATGGCTGTGGGTCGTGATCATCACGCTCACCGTGTTCAGCTTTGTCATTTATTTCTCGCCCTACTCGAAGATGAACTCGTCGGAACGGCGCGGCCCGATGAATCTAGGCACGATCAATGGGCAGCGCATCAGCGAGGAGACGTTCTGGAGCGCGGAGCATGAAATCGCGTTGCGCTATTTCATCATGAGCGGGGGGCGCCCGCCGGATGAAGAGACCCGGCGCAACTTCGAGCGCGACACGCTCCAGTGGTTGTTCCTCATCGATAAACAGGAGCAGTTTGGCATTCATATCGCCCCTGAGAAGGTGGCCGAGATAGCCAGGAACATGGTATTGTCTTCCTTCCAGCGGGCCGGCGCGGGCAACGTGTCCGCGGAAGGCGCGGCGCGGCTGCTGGAATCCAACGGGTTCCAGTCCGGCGATCTGGAGCGGTACGTGCAACATTACCTGGGGATGCAAGAATTGGTAGCCACCTTCGGCGTGAGCGGCAAACTGGCCACACCGGATGAGATTAAGGAACTCTACGTGCGGGAGCACCAGGAGCTGGCTACCGAGGCCCTGATCTTTAACGCCTCCAACTACCTGGCCAACGTCACGGTGACGCCCCAGGCCCTGAGCCAGTTTTTCTCCAACCAGATGGCCGAATACCGCATCCCTGAGCGTGTCCAAGTGAGCTATGTCAGGTTCCCCGTCACCAACGCCTGGGCCAGCGCCGAGCAATACTGGGCCAAGACCAACCTCAGCGAGGTTGTCGAGGCCAACTACCAGCGCCTGGGGACCAACTACTTCAAAGACGCCAAGACTCCGGAGGAGATGCGGGCGAAGCTTCGGGAGGAACTCATCCGCCAGCACGCCTTGCTCGAGGAGCGGAGGCAAGCCAACGAATTTGCGCGCCCGCTCTTCGACCTCAAGGAGCCGCACTCTCAAGATCTCCTGGCCTTCGCCAAGACCAACGGCCTCAAGGTGGAAGTGACCGAACCCTTCGATCAGGACCACACACCCAAGGGCCTGGATGTGGATGAGGACTTCAGCGCCACGGCCTTTAAGCTGAGCCCCGAGCAACCGCTGGGCGGGCCGCTCATCGGACGCGATGGCGTCTATGTCATCGCCTTGGACAAGCGGCTGGCCGAGGAAAAACCGCCGCTGGACCAGATTCGCGACCGGGTGACCTCTGATTTCAAAATGGATCAGGCCAGAAACCTGGCCCGCCAGGCCGGCATCGCCTTTCACAGCAACCTCACCAACAGCCTTGCCCAAGGCAAGAGCTTCACCAACATTTGCGAGGGGGCCAAACTCAAGCCCGTCTCTTTGCCGCCCTTCTCGCTGAGCTCGCGCGAACTCCCGGGGTTGGAGCAAACGATGAATCTGAACATGCTAAAGCAAGTCGCCTTCGGCACGCCGGTGGGCAAGCCGAGCAGCCTCCAATGGACCGCCGAGGGCGGTCTCATCCTGTTCGTCAAATCCAAGCTGCCTGTGGACGAAACCAAAATGAAAGCAGAACTGCCCGCCTTCACACAGGGCGTGCGCCAGCAGTGGCAAAGTGAGGCCTTCAACGAGTGGTTCGGCCAGCAATTCGTCAAGAGCGTCCATTCGCCCCTCCTTGAGCGCAAAGAACAGGCGCCAAGCAGCCTTCCCACCCGCAAGGCCAGGAAATCTTGAGATCGATTAAGGCTGGGTCAATGGTCAATGCAGCGATCAAACTCTCCTGGCCCGCAACCCGCGAGTTTTGGGAAATCCCCATCCTCTATGAGGACGAGCACCTGCTGGCCCTCGACAAGCCGAGCGGGCTGCTCACCGCCCCTGAGCCCGAGGCCCCGGAGCGCCCGAGCCTGACACTGTTGCTGCACGCCGGCATCGCTCAGGCCAAACCCTGGGCCGCGCCCGCCAGCCGGACCTGGCTCATGAATGCCCACCGCCTCGACGCCGAAACCACCGGCGTCCTGCTCCTGGCCAAAAGCAAGCCAGTGCTCGCCACCTTGAGAAACTGGTTTGGAACAGAGAATCCCGGCCGCAAATTCACGGCCCTTGCGCAGGGCGCCCACGCCCTTGAACGTTTCGAGCTAAATGCCCGCCTCGGCCCTCACCCGATTCACCGCGACAGGATGCGCGTGGACGCCCGGAACGGCAAACGCTCCCGCACCCTATGCGAGGTGTTGGAGAGGTTCGCCGGCTGGACCCTCCTCCAATGCGAGCCGCTGACCGACCGCACCCACCAGGTGCGAATCCATCTCTCCTACGCGGGCCTGCCCCTGGCCGGGGACAGCATCTACGGCGGCCGCCCCCTGCTCCTTTCCAAGCTCAAAACCGTTTACCGCCTCAAATCCAATCAGACTGAGCGCCCCCTCATCGACCGGGCCGCCCTCCACGCCCAAACTCTTGCCTTACCCCATCCCGTCACCGGCCAACCGCTTGCTATCAGCGCACCCTGGCCCAAAGACCTGACCGTGGCGGTCAAATACCTGCGCCGCTACGCGCCGGCCAGGACGTAGCCCGGATATCTCATACCCCGGCGAGACGTCCCATTAACACCGCGGCTTCAGCCCGGTGTAAACTGGCGCCCGAGGCTCTGCAACCGTTTCAACGGTTTGGCCGGGAGCGCGGAAAGCCGTTGAAACGGCTGGGACTGCTCGCCGCATACGTACACCGCGCTGAAGCGGCGGTGTTAATGAGAGACCGGCGGCTGGGCTGTGAAATGTCCGGCCGTAGGGGCGAGGGGCGGAGCGTCATTCCCTCGACACTCGACACTCGCCCTTCATCGCTCTACGTCACCAGCCAGTTCATGATTGCCTTTTGGGCATGCAGACGATTCTCGGCCTCATCGAAGATCGTCTGGGCGTTGGCCTCGAAGGTTTCGTCGTCGATTTCTTTCCCGCGGTAGGCCGGAAGGCAATGCATGACCAGCGCGTCGGGCCGGGCCAGCGCGACAATGGCCGCATTGATTTGATAACCGCTCATCTCTTTGATGCGCTCCGTCGATTCGGCCTCCTTGCCCATAGAAATCCAAACATCGGTATAGAGCACGTCCGCCCCAGCGGCGGCCGCTTTGACATCCTCGGTGAGTAGCACTTTTCCACCCGCCCGCCGGAGCAGCGCCGCCGGGGGCTGGAACGCCTTGGGCGCCGCGATGCGCAGCTCGAACTGGGCCTTGGCAGCGGCGAATATCCAGGAATTGGCCACATTGCCCGCCCCGTCGCCGATAAACGCCACCACCTTGCCCTGCATCGGGCCGCGCTTTTCCTGAACGGTGAAAACATCCGCCAGGATCTGGCACGGATGCTCATCATCGGTCAACGCATTGATGGTCGGGATGCGGGCATAATGGGCGAACTCCTCGACGTCGCGCTGGGCGAAGGTGCGGAAGACGGCGCCATGGACCATGCGACCCAGGACTCGCGCTGTGTCTTTGATCGGCTCCCCGCGGCCGAGCTGGATCTCCCCCGCCGGCAAGAAGAGCGCCTGGCCGCCCAACTCGCGAATCCCCACCTCGAAGGACACCCGCGTGCGCGTGGAGGACTTGGAGAACAACATGGCCCAGACCTGGCCGGCCAGCGGCTGGCGCGAATGCCGCCCTCGCTCTTGCTTCATCCTTGCAGTATCGGCCAGGATCTGCTCCATGTCCGCCCGTGTCAGTTTCTCAATGCTTAGCAAATGCTTCATTTCATGCGAATCGGTTCGTTGCCGAAAACGTAGTGAAAGCATAAATGGCCACGGAAGCCAATTCAAAATGCGCGGCCGGCTTTCCGGGGGGCGCATCCGGACACCGTCCCCGGAGCGCCGGCTTCAGCCGGCTTTCCGCGCACCTTGACTCCCGCTGTGCCCCTATGGAACATTGGATATCCAAAGCCGGCTAAAGCCGGCGCTCCGGTTCTTCGGCACTTGGGCTGCGGAGGCAGTGTCCGGACGCGCCCCTTTCCGGGGCGAACTTGCCGTTTTCGACGAAGGTGGCGACAAAAGTGGCGACGAAGGCGGCGACAAAGGTTAAGACAAAGGTTGGGGATCGGGGCTTTTGAGACAGGCTCTTATTGGAGGGTTTCGGTAGCCAGCCCCACTTTGGTGATGTCCGCCTGCTGCAGCAGGTCCAGGACACCAATGACCCTTTGGTAATCAACATCACCGGCGCCTTTGACGACGACACTGGTTTCGGGGTCCTCGGCCTTCAAGGCGAAAAGCGTTTTCTTGAGGGCAGGCAACTCGACGGGTTGATTGTTGAGAGTGACGCGCCCCGCCGAGTCCACAACGATCCGGTTGATCTTGGGAGGGACAGCCGGTTTGTTCTTTTTGGCCGTGGGCAGGTTCATCTCCAGGTCGTTGGACAACTGGGGTGTGGTGATGATGAAGATGACCAGCAGCACAAACGCCAGGTCCAGCAGGGGCGTAATGTTCAGCTCGTTGAGCGAGCTGTGGTGGCCTTTGGAAAACTTCTTCATCGGCTGCTCACTTTGAAGACGTCCTCGGTCTGCAGCAACTCGACGTCAAAACGGGCCACGATTTTCCCGGGAAAGCCCTTGGGCGGCGGGCGGCTGATGACCTTGGTGGCGGCTACTGCGGCCTTGACCGAATTATCCCACCGGGCATCGCCCGAACCTTTGAGCCAGGTCGAACCGGTCACATTGCCTTGCAGATCGATGGCCAACTCAACCTCGGCCACATAAGAATCGTCGGCGATGTCCTCGCGGCGGTTCCAGTGGGCGCGCAAGGCTGCTTCGACCAGTCCCTTGTAAAGGAGCTTCGGGTCGGACACGGTAAAGGTGTCTTTGGCGCCGTCTTGAAAATCCACGAGGGGCACATCGACTGAGGGCGGCGCCGCCAAGGCGGGCGCTCCGGCGGGAGGAGGAGTGCTGGCCGTGTCCACCCGTGGGGCTTGCGCGACGGCGACGGTTTTGGGGGCTTCGGCCTGCTTGGCAGTCTCGACTTTAGGCTCCGGCGCCTTTTCCTTGGGCGGCTCAGGTTTCTTCTCCTTGACCGCGGTGACAGTGAGTTCCTTGAGCTTTTTGCCGAGCATCCCTTCCCGCGCGGCGAGGAAGAAAACAGCGGCCACCAGCAAGCTGTGGAAGACGACCGAGATGGTCAGGTTCACTCTCGACGAATTGCTCTTCCTGTGTTGAGACATAGCTTACTCCTTTTTAGCCGAGCCATCGGCAAACGGTTCGGTGGCCAGGTTCACTTTTCCGACATTGGCCTGCTGCAGCATGTCCATGACGTTGACAATGTGCTGGTACTTGGTCTTGGCTGACCCGCGGATGACGACGCTCAGGTCCGGATCGCCGATGCGCAAGGCGACGACCTTCTCTTGCAAAGAGGCCAGGTCCACGAGTTCTTTGTTCAAAAACATCCGGCCGGTGCTTTCCACCGTGACGTACTGGACCTTGGGTTTGGGGTCTTTTTGGCGCCTGGCGGCGGCCGGCAAGTCCACCGCGAGGTCGTTGACCACGGGCGTCGTCGTAATGATGAAAATGACGAGCAACACAAAAGCCAGGTCCAGCAGCGGAGTGATGTTCAACTGCGCCAGGGCTTCGTGGCAGCTTTTGGAGCATTTCTTCATGAAAAGGCAGGCTCGGCAACTTCAGGGGCAGGCACTCGAACGGGCGAGAGAGCGCCCGCCGGGCCGCCCGCTGCCCCTGTCCCTTGAAGGGGCCGCTGCGGAGGCTCTTGAACCGGGGCGCCATCGCCTGCCGGGCTTGGGTGCAAGGCGTCGCGGATTTCGTCTGCCAGGCTCCGGCTATCCACGTACACGTGCTCGAGCTGCGTGGCGTATTCGCTGGCGAAGCCATCGAGTTGCTGCGTGATGGCGCGGACGGTGGTGACCATGTAATTGTAGGCGAACATGGCCGGAATGGCCACGAAGAGCCCGACGACCGTGGCAATGAGGGCGCCGGCAACACCGGGCGCCATGGCCGTCAGGCTCGCCGCATTGGCCCGGGCAATGCCCGCGAACGTCTCCATGACGCCCCAGACCGTACCGAGCAACCCGATGAACGGGCCGCCCGCAACCGCCGTCGAGAGGATGATCATACCTTTCTCCAGGGAAAGAGCCTCAGCACTTGAGGCGCGTTCCAGCGCCACGCGGACGGACTCAAACGCGTCATGGCTGATCTTGGTGGTATTCGACTGAGCAACGACGTCGGTAGGGGCTTGGGTTGCGTTGCCGGGAGCAGCCTGCCGCGCCCGCTCGACCTGGATGGGGTTGTTCTTGAGGTGGTACTCCATTTCCTCGGCGCCGGTGTCGTAGAGTTCGAAAGCCGGGGCGCCGTCGAATTCCCTCTTCGCGCGATGGAGCTCCAGGGGGTCGCGCGTGGCGCGGTAGGCGGCAAAGAACCTCTTGCCCGCCTTGCCTGCGCGATAGAGTTGACGGCTTTTGGTGATGATGACCGTCCAACTGAAAATCGAGACAATAATCAGGACGCCAATGCAGATCTTGCCTTCGGTCGTCGCCTTCTCGAAGGCGAACCTCAGCGCCCCGCTCGCTAACATAGGTGTCAATAAGTTCATGATTCCAAGACATCCGCTTCGACCCGCGCTACAACCAGGGTGATTCAACCCCCTGACTGTGAACAATGGATGGCGGAATTGTGTCGATTATGTGACTTCGCTCCTGCCAAGGTCCTAAAACAGGTTTTGGGTAGCCTTGGCGGCTTGTTCGCGCCATGCCGAGGGGCTGGTGCCGAAGCGGCGCTTGAACAAGGAGTTAAAGAGGCTGGAGCTTCGGTAGCCGCTGTCCAAGGCAATTTGGGCGATTTTTTTCTCGGGATTGGCCAGGAGTTCGCGGGCCTTGAGGAGGCGCATTTCGGTTTGGCGCACGCGGGGCGACTGGCCGAAGCGCTCGCGGAACAAGCGGCTGAAATGGCGGGGGCTGCAGCCGCAGAGCCGGGCGAGTTGTTCCGGAGAGTGGTGAATGAGCTCGATATCGGGCATTTGGCAGATAATCTGTTCGAAGCGGTCGCGCACGGAGGGGCTGCGGCCCGGAGGAAGTTGATGGCTGCTGAGCCCCTGGCCGAAATAGGCGGCCACCAGGCCCAGCACCTCCGCGCGCTGCAGGAGCTTCTGGTCGGAATCCCCCCGGGCAACCAGACGGGCGAATCCCTGGGAGAAGGGATGGGTTGAGGGCAAGAAACCCACCGGCTCGCCGGGCTGGGCGGCGCTCTCAAAGAAGCGGCGTTCCGACAACGTGAAGAACCCGCAGAGCCATTCCGGAACAAAGGTGAAGCCGTGCAGCAACACGCTGTTGAGCTGGCTGGCCCGGACCAGGGCCTTGGCGGCAGGGGAGATGACCAGCGACTCCCCCTCAGTCAAAGACCGCGGGTTGGCGGCGCCCAACCAGTAGGCCGCCCCGGTGCTGATTCGCACAAAGCGCCATGCCGCCGCTTCGTCCGTCCACTCCTGGCAGGGCGACAGGATGGTTTCTTCGATGCGCAAATGGCCCGGAGCTGTCAAATGCAAGAAATCTCCTCGACGCGAGTACGGCGGGGCCGGGCGGCCTGGGTCACGAGCCGGGCGGCCTTGCGGCTGTTCAACTGCTTTCGCCACCTGGCCGGGGTCGCGCCAAAGCGCTTTCGAAACATGAAATTGAAAAGGCTTAGCGATTGGTAGCCGCTCTCCATGGCCACCTCGTAAATCTTGGAATTGGTGGTCTCCAGCAACTCGCGGGCGCGGGCCAGCCGGACCTCGGCTTGCTTCTCGCGGAAAGACACGCCAACGGTCTCCAGAAAAATGCGGCTCAAATGCCTGGGCGTGCAACGGATTTCTTTCACCAATTCGGAGAGACTGAGATCGAGCATCGCCGACGCGGTCATTTGTCCCAAAAAGGCCTCGAGCCGGGCCTTGGCGTCCAGTTCAACGGCAGGCTCGTTTTCCTGGCGGCCCAAGGCGTTGTCGAATGCCCGGATAAAGAGTTCGAGCAACTGCACGCGCACCCGGAGGGTGCTCGCGTTTCCCCGGCGGCAAACCCCGGCGAATTCCTCCGACGCCGGATCCGTGGAAGGAAGAAATCGGAAATTCAGGCCGTCCCTTTCCGCGGCCCTCTGCAAGAACTGCTTTTCTCCCAAGGTGACGACCCCGGCCAGCCTCTCGGGCTCGACCCGAAAGAAACGGATGACCGCCTGGCCCAATTGGCTGGCGCGAATGGTCCCCTGAACCGCCTGGGAAAAAATGAGAGTCGAGCCGCTGGGCAACTCGAGGTTCTTGCTCGGTTGCATCCAATAACCCACTCCGCTGGTGACGTGAACAAACATCCATCCGGGCGCCCTGGGCGACCATTCGCCTCCGGGAGCCACCGAGACTTCCTTTATTGCCAAGTGCTGGCCAAAAGAACGGTCTGATTCCATAGCCGCGAGAGCTGATTCGGAAGGTATCCTGCCGGGCTACTGTGACAAAACCATGGCATTCAGGAAACAATTGTGAAACGGAAGCCCCGGCTCCCTCGCGGCCATTTCCGTTGTATGAATTCTCATGCCCGAAACCTGGCGAAACTCCAGAAAGGAAGTGACATGTTTCGGAACTCCAATGCCTCATCGTCACCTAAACGTCACGTGTGCGTCATAAAGCTGCCTTCACGGAGACCTATTTTATGGCGCTGATGCAACTACGTCTTCTGGCGCGATTCTGTCTTGTCCCCTTTTTGCTGTGGGACTCGGGGGCGGATCAGAAGGCGTTGGCGGCAGAACCGGCCGCGACGAACTATTTGGTGAGCAGTTACGTGGTGTCTGGATACCAGGTCCCGCCAACCAACACGAGCATGGCCCTATTCTCGAAATATACCGGCCGGAACGTGGACCTGGAGGGCATCGTCAAAGCGGCATACGAGTTGCAGTCGGATTACCGGAGCCGGGGCTACACCAACGTGAGCATCTCGATCGCGCCGGAGAGGATTACCAACGGCCAGGTGACCCTGCACGCCTTCCGGGCGCCTTCACGGGACATCCTGGTGTCCGGCAAACCGTTTCCTAACCCGAACAGCCTGTTCGGGCGGGCCGCTCCCGCGGCAACCAATGCGCCGGCGGCGGCGCGGGCCAACCCTATGCCTCATTTCAGCGTAAAGGCCTTCGAGGTGGACGGCGACACGCTCCTTTCCAAGGCAACGCTCGACGCGCTGCTCACCAGGCACACCGGCACCAACATTGCGCTGACGAACATCGTGGAGGCCGCGTCGGACCTCCAGAAGGAATACCGCAACCGGGGCTATCCCACCGTGCGAGTGGCCATTCCTCAACAGCAGATCACCAATCAGATGGTCAAGCTCCAGGTCTTTGAAGGCCGGCTCTCGGACATTCTGGTGACCCGGAACCGCTTTTTCTCTTCCAACAACGTGATGCGAGCGTTGCCTAGCCTCCACACCAACATGATCATCAACAGTCCCGCCTTTCAGGCGGAACTCGACCGGGCCAATGCCAACCAGGACCGCCAAATCTATCCGCAACTCTCGCCCGGCCCCGAAGAGAATACGACCCTGCTCACCCTCGAGGCCAGAGACCGCCTGCCCCTCCACGGCAAAATCGAATTGAACGACCAGAACTCACCCGGCACTCCCGACCTGCGCCTCAACAGCTCCGCCGTCTATAACAACCTCTGGCAACTCGAACATTCCGTGGGCGTCCAATACAGTTTCTCGCCCGAATCGTTCAAATCCGGGGAACAATGGGATTTTTACGACCGGCCTGCGGTGGCGAACTACAGCGCGTTTTATCGCCTGCCTCTAAGCAGCCCCGAGTCAATCACCGATGTCATCGCCAGCCGCCCGGGCACCTTCGGCTACGATGAGGCCTCCCGCACGTTCCACCTGCCTCCGCCCTCGGGAAGGGCCGAGCTGAACATCTATGCCAGCCGCTCGTCCATCGACTCCGGCCTCATGAGCCTGTTCAACGGCAACCTCTACAACACCAACGGCAATTCACTCAACCAGCAGACTGTCCAGCAGGACTTGACCGTCAACAGCGCCATCGGTTCCCGCCTGAGCGTTCCCCTGGGAGCCACCGCGACCTTTCAATCCAGCCTTTCAGGTGGCTTTGATTTCAAGACCTACGACCTGACCAGCAACAAGACCAACATCTTCACCTTGACCAGCGTCGAAGTGGATTACGGGAATAACCCCAGCCATCCCCAGACCAACATCACTCACCAGGTCGATAACTCGCCGGTGCCGACAACCCATCGTCTGCTCGAGTACGTGCCGCTGGCATTGCGCTACGATGGGAGCTTGAAGGATTCCTGGGGGGTGACCACTTTCGGGCTTGGCTTGAGCGGCGATTCCTGTTTTTCGGGTTCCGTCAGGAATCTCCAGGGCATCACCGGGTCCTCCCGCTCCTCCGGCTATTGGTTTGCGCTCACTCCCAGCTTGGGACGCGACCTGGCCATCCACACCAATTGGGTGTTGTCGCTCCACGCCGACGGACAGGCGGCGACCGAACCTTTGATCAGCAACGAGCAATTCGGTCTGGGCGGTTTGGCCGGCGTCAGGGGCTATCATGAAGGGGAGGTCTTCGGCGATGACGGCTGGCGCATCACCACCGAGCAGAAGACCCCCTACTACGTGGTCGGGACCGCTTACCGCAACCATCCCCTGACCGTCCGGGGCTCGATCTTTATGGATTACGGCGAGGCCTACTTGCTGGACCCCGGGAGCCGCAAGGGCCGCACTCAGCTTTTGGGCGCCGGTTTTGGGGGCGTCGCCTCCGTCGGCGCCAATTGGGAAGCGCGCTTCCTCTTCTCCTGGCCGCTCCTGAGCGCCGGCACCACTGAGGCAGGACAACCAAGATTTGATTTCGGACTCTCAGCGCAGTTTTAGCGCCCTGTTGAATTATGGCGTTTTCGATTGAAACGTGGTGGAACAACTCCAACCCCAACGGGGTTGTGGAGCAAAGCCCAGGGTTGGCGCAGCGCCAACCCTGGGCAATCGCGCGGCGATGCTCGTCAACCCCAACGGGGTTGCGGCCCGGCGGCAGGGAAACCAGTCGGCTGCGATTCCCTCTGGCCACAACCCCGTTGGGGTTGACGGCCCCTGCACCGCCGGGACCCAGGGTTGTCCCTTCGGTCCAACCCTGGGCTGTGTTACACAACCGCTTTGCGGTTGGAGCCGCGCACGCCACTCTGGGCTGCGAATCCCGCAAACTCCGGTCCGGAGGGAGGGCCCCATGAATTTATGATCAGAATTTTGCATTCCTTCGATTGCCGAACCGGGGCGCGAATCAGTTCTTGTACAGGTGCGGCCCCTGCACTCTGTCCCGGAGGGACATCTGAGAATAGCCCGGCGTTTCAACGCCGGGATCAGCCCGCAGAAAAACCCCGTCCCGAAGGGACGGCTGGAGACCAAGCGCCGATTCGGCCGTCCCTTCGGGACTTGGCCCTCAACACGTCCGGACCCGGCGTTGAAACGCCGGGCTATTCTCAAATGTCCCTTCGGGACAAAGGCTCCAGTGCAGGATGCATCCAGAAAACAAGACGCGCCTGCCGGGAAGCGCCAGTGACAAGGTCGCCGAAACGGGCCGCATTCCCTGGCTGTAGGAGACGACGTAAGGAGTCTCTGATCCATGGCTTCCGAGCGGAGCAGACTTTCGCTGTGCCGAAGAATCAGTCAGAGACTCCTTACGTCGTCTCCTACAATGGTTTGCGGAAAACTTTGTCAACAGCCCTGGCCTGGCGGGCCGGGTGGCTGGCTCTGGTCCTGCCTTTTTCCCAGCTCCCATGGCTTGTTGTTCAAGCCGGTCCCGCAGGCGGAGCGCCGCCTTCAGGCGGCAGCGGTGCGCTCCCGGGAGGCGCCACCGGCGTCCAGGCCGCTCCTTCAGGCCCCACTGTCACGCAGGGCAGCGCGAGTTTTGCCAGCCAGGGTTCGCAGTTGACCATCACCACTTCCGACCGCGCCTTCATCAATTGGCAAAGCTTCAATATCGGCCCCGGCGAGACGACCACCTTCGTTGAGCCTTCCGCCTTATCTGTAGTTTGGAACCAGATTAATAATCCCAACCCGTCGCAAATCCTGGGAACCCTTAACGCCAACGGCGTCGTGGTCCTGCAAAACGCCTCCGGATTCTACATCGGCGGCCAAGCCACCATTTCTGCCCCTGGGCTGCTCATGACCACCGCCCCCATCCGCGTGCCGGACCTGGCCGGTGGCGGGGCCTGGCAATTCAACGCCCTGCCTCCGAGCGCCCGGATCATCAACTACGGCCAAATCAACATCGGCAGCGGCGGCTCTGCCTTCCTTATCGCAAACGACATCGAGAACCACGGCACGATCAGCGCGCCCCAGGGGCAAATCGGCCTCTATGCCGGCAAGGAAGTGCTTGTCTCGGAGCGCCCGGACGGCCGCGGTTTGAGCGCCAAGGTGACCCTGCCCGAAGGCTCGGTGGACAACTCGGGCAGATTGACTGCCGATGCCGGGGCCATCGTCCTTCAAGCCCAAGTGGTGAACCAGGGCGGCCTCATCCAAGCCAACTCCGCGCGCGAAAACAATGGCGTAATCGAGCTGCTCGCCAGCGATGCCGTCAATCTGGGCCTGAACTCGCTCATCCAAGCCCAAGGCGAGGGCCAAGGCGCCAGTCCCGGAGGCAATGTCCTCATCAAGTCCGGGGGCCAGTTCAGCGATCAAACCGGCTCAACGATCGTCGTGGCCGGCGGAGCCCAGGGCGGCAACGGCGGCCAGGCCGAAATCTCCGCCCGGCAGATGAACGGCATTTCAAGCCATATCGACGGCCATGCCAATGCAGGGTTCCTCGGCGGCAGGCTCACGATCGATCCCGAGAATATCCTTCTGAGCAACTCGGGCGACAATGCTCCCTCCTCCGGCACGGTCAATCCAGGCGACCCGCCCAGCGCGGGCAGCCCGGACACATTGACCCTGAACGTCAATTCATTCAATACTCTCATCTCCCAGAGCGGTCTGTCGCAAATCAATCTGCAGGCCACCCGCAACATCGAACTGAGCGCGCTATGGACTCTGCCCGACAGCCAGACTCCCGGCGCTGCTTTGACTCTCACGGCGGCCAGAAACATCACCCTGGATGACGGGTCCGGCATCAGCGCGGGCAAGAACTGGAGCGTTAACCTGGTTGCCGGGACCGAATTGACCTCTGCGTCCGGCCGTCAGCCAGGGGTCGACGGGATTTATCTGGAGGGCAGCTCATTCATCCAAACGCTCAACGGCAACATAAGCCTCCAGGCAGCCAACGAGGTCATGGTCAATCCAGGCCCTCCGTATGCCAACAATACCGGGCCGGTTGGGGACAACGGAATCCGGACCCTCAACGGCGGGAACATCGAGGTGAGCGCGCTGTATGGAGACGTCAATAGCGGCGGCAATTTTCACGGGTACGTTTTTGGCCAGCACAACGCCCCTTACTACCGGGTGTCCCCGGACCTGGGCGGCATCAGCACTGCGGCGGGTGGCAACGTGACGATCAGCGCCGGGGGCAATGTCACCAGCTACCTGCCGGTGCAGAACAATTACAACAACGCGGCTTACGATGGCGGGAGCGGCGCCTTCGGTCCCGAGCCTGGGAACGTTACCATCACGGCCGGAGGCAACGTGTCCGGACATTACGTGGTGGCTGACGGCGCAGGCTCCATCACAGCAGGGGGAAATGTCGGCGCGCCAACCGCTGCCGGCGGCTTCGCCCTGAGCCTGGTCTCGGGGAGTTGGAGCGTCTTCGCGCCCAATGGCAGCATTTATGTGCAGGATGTGCGCAACCCCAACGGCGTGTTCAATGACCACGGCGGCAGTGTGGATGCTTATGCCGGCTATCACCTCTTCGATTACGACCCCCAGGCCACCCTCCTGCTCCAAGCCGGCAATGCCGTCGAAATCACCGGCGCCGGCGCCCCCCATTTCGCCCCGTCCTCACCGGAGAGCCCCGTTCCGTTCCTCTTTCCGCCATCGCTCACGGTCATCGCCGGCGCCGGCGGCTTTACCCTGGACACCGATGTCATCCTGTTCCCTTCACCCGACGGCAACTTGCACATCACAACACTCAAGGGCGGCAACTTCCAAAGCCAGCCAAATCCCGCCGACCCGCAGGATGTCAACATCTGGACCCTCTCGATGTCCGACAGCGCCGCCAAGCAATGGAACCCCTTTCCTTCCAGCGGCACTTTCGGCAGTTTCGGACTGACCGATCACAGCCCCACGCCGCCGGAAATCAACAACTCAGACCCGGTAGAAATCACCGTCTCCGGGAGCATCAACAATGTGAATATCAGAACGATCAAGCAAACCACGATCTCGGTGGCCGGGGACATGTTCAACGCCGGGTTTTTGGGCGAAAACCTTCATGCCGGAGACACGACTTCGATCACCGTGGGCGGCAACATCTCTTATTCGCCAATTTTCGCCTTTGCGCAGTTGCCCCAGGCCATCGTGGGGGCCGATCCGCTCCTTCCCTCGGCTTGGGACGCCCTCTTCTCGTTTCTGGTCAATCCGGCCCTGGCCGCCTCATTCCAGGTCCCGGCCAGCGCCACTCCCGCGCAACTTTTGGCCGACGCTAATGCGCTGCTTGTCTTCAACTCGCTAACCGGCGTCAGCGGCTATAACCCCGCGTCCAACCCCGGCTTCATCTATGATCCCGCGACCAGGCAACTGGGCTTCGAGTTTCAGATGAGCCAAACTGTTCGCAGCGCCCTGGAAGGCACGTTGGAGACAATCCAGCTCAACCCGCAAGGGGTCCCGGTAGTCCAGGCCGGCCAGGCCAGCCTGGGCCAGGACCCCTCCAAACTCTATTTCGCTACCACACCGGTGACCTTTGCCCCCCCATCGGTCATCGAAAGCCTCTATAACCAGAGCTTGAATTCGGTGCAAAACGCTGATGCTGTTTCCCCCGGCTTCCAGGTCGGCGGCCCGGGCAAGTTCAACATTACCGCCTCTTCCATCGATTTGGGCAGCAGCAGCGGAATCATATCCTGGGGCATCGGCTCGGGGAACAACCCGGTAAACTACGGGTCGCTTGCGGGCGTAACGCCTGCAGGGGCGGGGGCAGCCGTCAATGTCACCACGCGCAGCGGTGATTTGAGCATGTTGACGTCCACCATTGCCTCGATTGATGGCGGGAACGTCGCAGTCAATTCGGCCGGAGCGATCAACCTGAGCCTCGGAGACTTTTCCCTCATCCCACCTAATCCTACCGCCGTTAGCTACGGTATCTTCACCTCCGGCCACAGCGACGTGGACGTTACCGCCACCGGGGACATAAACATCGGCGGCGCTCGCATTGCCACCTTCAACGGGGGCAATGTGTCCGTCACCTCGACTACCGGCAGTGTCAATGCCGGCAATGGCGCCAACTCGACTTTGGTGATTCCAGTCATTTACCTGGACCCGAGCACCGGTCTCCTGACCTCCGGCACAATCGAAGACCCAAAGCCCTTTGGCAGCGGCATCCTCGCGGTCTCCCCGACCTCGGATTGGCTGGCGCCCGGAGCCGGTCCGCTGCCGGGAAACATCACGGTTGAAACCCCCCACGGCAGCATTCTGTCAACGTTGGGCGGGATTCAGCAGTACGCCTTGAATGGCAGCATCGCCGGCGGACCCACCATCACCTTGGACGCGGGCACGCCGCCCTCCTCAGGTTCGGCGGGTTATGCGGGCAACGTCGACCTCGGCAATGGCGGCGTCATCGGGGGGACTATCAACATCACCGCCCAGGGAACCATAAGCGGCCTGATTATCTCCCGGCAGAATTCAGTTATCCAGGCCGCCCAAAGTTTCAACGGCACCCTGCTCTCCGGCGGCACCGCCAGCGTCTCTGCCAGCGCCGGCGGCATCTCGGGCACCATTGTCGGCATCGCTGGCGTGAGTGCCTCGGGCGGCGGCCCCATTACGGCCTCTCTGCTCGGTCAAAATGTCTCCGTCGGCGGGGCCGCTGCCCAGTCCACCCTCGGCACCACGGCCACCGCCACCACCACCAGCCAGGCCGCCGCCCAGCAGGCCAGCAGCGACGCTGAAAAACAAGTCGCCCCTGACGACACCTCCTCCAGCGATGACCAGAAAAAGAAGCGCGCCGCCAAGCTTCCCGTCCTGACAAAACGAGTCGGCCGCGTCACCGTTCTGCTGCCCAGCCAATAACTACGGCGAGCCTACTGCGCCTGGACGCGGTAAACGCGGGTCGCGTCGGTCGTGGTGTCCTGGAAGGTCTTCATCGAGCCATCGCCCGTGATGGCGCCCGGCAATGAGGGCCAGGTGCTTGAGGGCGCGGTCAAGCCGGCAGTGTTGGTGTACAGAAGCGTGTAGGTTGCCTGGTTCGTGCTCAGGAACGAGATCGAGCTAACGGCGCCGCTCCGAGCCATGCGGAGCACAGGAGCCGGTGGTGGAAGGACCGGCGTGCTCGCGGCCTCGCGCGTGAAGGTCATCGAGCCATCCACCTCCAACTCGAAGTACCCAACGTAGTACGCAAGGCCGCTCGTGCCGGTGTGAGGGTCCACGATGGGGTTCAACCCCGAATCCGTGAGGGGTCTGGCCTCGTATAGATCGGACCTCACCGGGCTGTTGAAGGCGCCGGGGGTTGTGTTCTCGATATTGCCGCCATCGGGTTGGCTCGGAGGCCAGGTGTCGTTCAGGGTCCCCAGGGTGTTGTCGTTAAGGCTCCCCATCCAGACGCTCAGAAGATGTTGGGGATAAAGCGAAATGGATTCGAGAACAAACGATGCGGTGTTGAACTCGTTCGACGTCCCCAGGGCTTGTGAAATAAACTCTGCACCCGCCAGGATGGAAGCGATCTTGGGCCTCACATTGTGCTGCAAGGTCCAATCCAGGCGGGAAGGAACCTGGCTCTGGACGGCATTATTGGTGCGCGGCACGGTCACCCAAAGCGTGTACTCCACGTTGGCGGGATAATTGGTCCCGTACCCCGCCCCGCTGTAGTAGCCGCAAACCGACCAACTCAGGTTTTCCAGGGTCAGGAACGAACCGGGAACCATCTGCGATGCCGCGTAGCCCCGCACCGGCATCGTGGTCCCAATCGCCGCGCCCACATAATTGCTGGCCTGGCCAATGTCCACCACCAATTCGTAATTCTCGGTGTAGGGCGCGTTCTTTCTATACCCCAGGCACAAATCGTTGTTTTGATAAACAAAGGGCTGGGCCTCCGCGCTGCCAACCAGGGTCAGCAACCCAACCAGGGCCGGCGCCGCCAAGCCGGCCGGCTTCAACCTCCGCGTTCTTAAGATTCCGTTCATGAATACGTTTGATGTTAACCTGCGAACCGGGGGCTATCCTAGTGACGAACATGGCGGGGCGCCATATCGTGAGAGGACATCGACAGCAGTTTTCGGACATCACCCTCCTTGTGCCCATGTTCCGTGTCTTCCAGGGCTTTCGCCCAACGCCTCACCCGGCTGAATCGCAGATCTGGGCCTTGCGGCCAACTATTGTAACACGCGCTGCCCCGGCCGTAACCTGATTGTCACTTTCGATGACTATTCGTGTCTTCTCGCTGCCAGTTGATAATCCTGCCAGGCCCTGACCCCAATCAGCCCTCGCAACAAATCATCATTCTCGGGCTGGCTCTGTTGCCAACGCTCACGGTAAGCCGGCTCCGCGGGGTCCTGGTTCGGCCCCCCGAGCGCCTCGATGAACCTCTGGCGCAAATCAGCGATGGCCTGCCTCTGGCCGGGATCGAGGTTGAGCGCCGCCCGATCAACATCCTGGAAGACAAGAGGCATCGACATGACGTCATCAGGCGGATTCTGGCGCGGAGAGCTCGAGGCCGCGGAATCCTCAGCGGCAGTCTCCGCAGGCCCTTGCGCCGCGCCGGTCTCCGGGCCAGGGTCGGGTTGGCCGGTTGGCTTCGGTTCGGCCTCGGATGCCGCCTCCTCCGGCAGGAGTGGGGAAGGTGGCCCTTGCCCGTTGAGGGCCAGCAGAACGACAACCAAACAACAGCACAACAAAAAGAAAAATCGCAGGGCTGTTTTCATAATCGAAAGGCCGGCGTGGGGGCTGCCAACGACGCCGGCCTGGCTTAGGAACGAATTAGTTTGAGAAACGTCCCTCTTACAGATGGGAGGGATCCGAGGTGGGGCCGTTACGGACGGCCTGCATCGAGCTCAAGCTGATTGTGACTACGCCGTCAGCATGGCCGGAAACGCCGGCGGGGGCGACCAGCTTGTTGTAAATCGTGAGGGCCTGGCTGCTGACCGTGTTCTTATGATAGGTGTATTCGTTGCCCCAGAAGACGTACTGGCCCTGCTGGACGGCGGCAACGCTGTAGGCAACACCGTTGTAACTCAAAGGCGTCGCGCCCAGGCTCTCGGCGGTAGCGGCGTCGGAAATGCCCAAGTAAGCGATGACGCTGTATGGCTGAGCGCCGTTGCCGTTGGCGATGTCCACCGCGCTGGCCTGACTGAGGTCGTAACCCAGTTGCGTGGCCACGGAACCACCGCCGGAATAGCCGACGTCCTCCAGAACGTTGCCGTCAGGCTCAACGATCATCGAACCATTGGCATTGACTTCAAGCTGATAGGGCGCCGTGAAAATGCCATAGCCGGTATTGCCGAACGCATTCACACGCGTGCCGGATTGATTGTTGCGCCCGCTGACATAGACCCAATTCGTGTCAGCCGGGTTGCCGGTGAACTGGGCCAGCTTCGCGCCTCCTGCAAGAGCGGCGCGGACGTTCTGGTCTGTCACGTTCGTCAGAGTGAGGGCCGAGCCTTTCTCCTTCTCGAATTTGAAGGCGATTATGCATACTTTCGTCCCCGTGATCGCTGCGCTGGGGTTTCTGGAATAGGCCTTGTCATTGTCCGCGGCGCACAGGTCAATCGTCGAGGTGACGAACGGCCCGGGGGTGGCGGAGGAAAGCGAGTTCACGGCTGAGTCGTCCAGGAACTGCTCGGTCCCGCTGCCGGCCAGGTCGGCAATGCCGCCTTCGGAACCGGACCAATGGCACTTGAGTATCGTCGCCACGCCGCCCAGCGTGCCTACGAAGTTCATGTAACTGGCGCTGCCCGGGTTGCTGCTGCCTTGGGTTATCACGGTCGGGGCGGCATCGAAAACGGTGGCGCCGTCGGTAATCGCGGTGTAGAACGCCGCGCGCGCGGCGGTCGAGCCGGTCATATACGCATACTGTGCGGCGCTGGCCATGCTGGCAACGCACAAGCTCAGAGCGCCCGCGAGGAGGATGGTTTTGTTGTTCATGCTAATTTTTATTCTGCGTTTCGGTTGATGTTGTTAAATCGATCTGCGAAGTGTCTCTAAGAATGCGTTTTGAACTACCGGGCCTGGCGAACCAGGCAACGACGGACCGCAAGCCCCGCCACACCCATGACCGCCAGCAGGGAAAGGGTTCCCGGTTCCGGGATCGCGTTGTAGCTCAACTGCCCGGAGACGCTGTTATAGGTGAAAGCGTTATCGGGCGCCATCGTGCCGTTGTTGGCGTTTCCAAAGAAGTAAGCCGTCGAGCCAACGTTCACATTCGGGTTGAAAAAGTCATTCTCGAACGACTTGCCTGGAGTTCCAGGCGGCTGCGCCGTCTGGTAGGTCCAACTATAGGTGAGGGACGGAGCGAGGGTGGCGGACAAACCGGCGGTGAGGCTGCCTTGGGCCAAAGTGGCAACATCGGCCCGGGTGCTGGTGAACAGCCCCTGCGGGTTAAAACCATTTTCCGTGCTGCTGGACGAGGTCGCGAAAATGATCTGGCCAAGGTTCAGCGCACCCACGACACCGAACGCTGTGCCAGCGTTCGCTCCGACGTTCCACGTCTTACCCAGGGTAAGACTCGAGAACTGCCCGAGATCCAGGATGAAATCGCTCGATCCGCCGGTGAACCCGGCCAGCAAATCGCCATTGACATACTGTGCCTGGGCCGGAATGGCCACCCCCAAAGCCGCCACCGCCGACAGTATCACTTTTCTTATGTTGTTCATGATCTTAACCGCTGTGGTTTGTTTTAGTTAAATACTCAATTCCCAAGCACACCGGTCGCTTGGACGCGGTCAAGTTTATGTGTTGCAGGCCCGGCCGCACAGCTTGCCAAAGGACATGTCACTGCTGTTTTCGGACGCGGGCAATTCATGCGTAATAAATTGCCTTACAATGAATTGCGAGAGAGAGCTTGCGATCCCCCCCGCCATTTGCCTGGGCCGTTGCACAAAGGTCACTTGTAGCTGTTTTGACGATCGGACTCCACGCGCTTCGCGAGTCACGGCGCGCGCAGCCGAAAACGCGAAGCGTATGGAGTGCGCGGAGCTTGCTCCCGCTTTCCCGCGTCCAGCTAGTCCGAAAGCGCCAGCAAGCTGGACGCAGTCCATACGCTTCGCGAGTGACGGCGCGCGCAACCAAAATCGCGACAGGTCGGCATGTCGCATGGCCTCGTGCTCGGCAAAACCCCACAAATCGGGCAGGACGAATCACGCCGGGCGGTCCGCGTAACCTAAATGTCACATTTTCGACACCTGTTTGTCATATAAGGTCCATAGAGTCGTGCCGATGCGAAATCTCACTCTGAAGGTCCCCTGGGCAAAGACTCCGCAAAGGGCAGCCGGAACTCATCGCGCGCGGACATGGACCGCGGGGGCGGTTTGCTGTGTATTGGCGGTCAACGTGTTTAACGGCTTTTCCCAGGAATCGCACGACCCGCTGCTGGACCTGATGATCGAAAAGGGGATGGTCACGCAGGAAGAGGCGCGTAAAGTGCGCATTGAAGCGGATGCGATCCGCACTAATGCCGCCGCCATCCCCTCAGATTCGAGGTGGAAGCTGAGCAAGGCATTCAAGAGTGTCGAGATTTATGGCGACCTGCGGGTCCGTTATGAAAACCGCCAGGTCAGCGCGCCGGATGACTCGCGCATCGAGTTGAATCGCGAGCGCGCCGCCCTGAGGGTCGGTTTGCGCGGCGATATCTACGATGACTTTTATTACGGATTCAGGCTCGACACGTCCTCGAACCCGCGCTCGCCCTGGGTCACTTTCGGCACCTCCTCCAGCGGAGTTCCCTACCAGGGCCCTTTCGGCAAATCCACCGACGGTGTCGACGTGGGCCAGATCTATATCGGCTGGCATCCAACCGGTTGGCTCGATCTGACGGTGGGCAAAATGGACAACCCGATCTACACGACCGCCATGGTCTGGGATAGCGACCTGACGCCCGAAGGCGCTGCCGAGCGTTTCAGGTACCCCGTCGGACGGGCGGATTTCTTCGCCACCTTCGGACAATTCTTGTACCAGGACGCCAACCCGACACACACCGCGCCGGGCCTCTTCAATCTCGGGTTTGAAAATGCCAGCCCGGCTTTCCTTCTGGCCTGGCAAGCGGGTGTGAACTACCACGTCACGGAAAGGCTCTCTTTTAAAGTAGCCCCGGTATTGTACAACTATGCCGGCCAAGGCGTGAATGGCAACACGCCAGGGTCCACCCTCACCCCGGGTTTCAACGGCACCTTCGTGGGGCAAGGCTCAACCAACAGCCTGACCGGAAACACGCAAGGCTGGAGCGGCTATCCGCAGGGCTATTATGACGGGTTCACCGCCAACCAGACCGGAATCAACGACTTGCTGGTTCTGGAGGTTCCCTGGGAGTTGAACTACAAACTGGACAAACTGAACCTCCGTTTGTTTGGCGACTATGCCCAGAACCTCGAGGGAGGAGATCGCGCCCGGGCTGCATACGCCGCCGCGCAATCCGCATTCCAACCTCTCGGCGGAGGGGGGATCGCCCCGATCCCTTCCGCGCAGACCGGGGACACCAAGGCCTATCAGGTCGGCTTCGCCATCGGCAACAAGAACGGCCTGGGCCTGGTCTATGGTCAGACCTCCAGGAAACATGCGTGGGAGGCGCGCGCCTATTGGCAGCACATCGAGCAATACGCCCTCGACCCGAACCTGCTGGACTCCGACTTCTTCGAGGGCCGTGGGAACATGGAAGGCGTTTACAGCGCGCTGGCTTATGGGTTGACCGACAATGTCATCAGCACCGTCCGCTACGGTTACGCCAGCCGCATTAATGACAAGCTCGGCACCGGCGGCAGCAACCAGGACATTCCCCAGATGAACCCCATCCAGCAGTACCATCTCCTCCAGCTTGACTTGACCGTCAAATTCTGATCTCAACTATCCAGGTGCAGGGCAGATTGGCACAATAATCCCCCGGCCGGGCCAGCAGATCCTAGCGGCGTCTCGCCAGAGCGCCGCTAGCATCGCATCATCCGCGAGACCGGACCTGAAGGGCTGCTTCTGACCTAAAACCCTGGAACGATCTCGACCCTCTGGCCGGCATTGACCATGATATCTTCGCCTTTCGCCCAGATTTGGTCGTTGAGCAGTAATTTGAATACTACTTTGTCCCGGGCCTGCGTGGCCGACCACACCCACGTCGAGGGGCCCGTGCAGGCCAGCGGCGTCCCGCGATCCCAACTCAGCCCATCGCCCTCGCCGCGGATAAACAGTGAATTGCCAAACCCCACGTCGCCCTTTGCCACAACCTCTGTCACCGGCCGCTCTGCGGAGGCCGAACCGCCGTTGCCGCCTTCCGCGCTCCGGTCGCCAGGGTCGCGCACTTCAGCGTGCAGGGCTGCAGATGCCGAGCCGCCGTTGCCGCCTCCCGCGCCTCCCGCGCTGCGCCCGTTCTTCTGGCTGGCAGTCTCCGGTTTCGCCACCGACAGGGGAAACCGCGATTCCGTTCGATTCGATTTTCTCGCTTTCATTGATCTTCTTTGTGTGTAGGTGGTTTGTCCTTACAACCCGCTTTATATGCTTTGCAGCGGAATTCTCGTGACCCGATTCGATCTAACCTGGGATAGCCTACGGCCAGGCCCACAATCGGTCAACGGCGGTCCAGTTACGTTTTGGCGACGAAAAACAGACTCAGGCCCGTGGCCCTGCCGTGTCTAGCTGAACGGGTTTTCCGTCGCGCAAAATGGAAAGTGCTTCACGTTCCTCGTCGCAACGGTGAGTCCATATTCGCGCGCGATGGCGCCAATCTGTGTGTCTCGCAGGTCAAATTGCTTCCACCAATCGGAACCGTGCGCTGCTTCCAATTCCGCCGCGTATCGGCCCCATTCTGTGGCGGACGGTCCGTCAAAGTCCAAAAAATGACCGGCGTGATCCTCGATCAGAAACTGAAATGCAGCCTCCGCAGCAGCTTTGCGCTTTCCATCCGGCAAACGCTCTATCCCATAGCGAATTTCAGCCAGCGTGATTGCGGACAGCACGCACTGTCCCCGCCGGGCCGCAAGCCAGGCAACGCATTTGGAGTCAGGGACTGGCTTCGACGTCTCCGCAACGACATTGGTGTCGAGAAGATAAGTCATGTGCGAGGCGGACAGAGGTGTTGCCGTTCCGGGATGTCCAAACCTTTGAGTCGCATGAGATGGTCCACCAAATCCATTTTCGGAACGGTCTTGACCGGCCGGAATACGATGGCGCCACTCTTGGTTTCCAACACGGCAAAGGCACTGCCGTTGCCAAAGCCGTGCTCGTCCCGGATGGTCTTCGGGACCACAATTTGCCCTTTCTCAGACATGTGAACGATTGTCATGGTAGGAAATTACTACTCATCGCGGTCCTCTGCAATCCGTTTTCATCGCCGGCAAAGTTCACGACAAAGGAAGCGACGAAGACCCTCCTTTCGGCGATTTTCCGACAGGCTGTCATTTCGCCGGCTGGCTGGGGGGCTGGCTGAGGCGGGCGTTGACCTTCGGCATCCAATCGCGGATGGGAATCTGCTGCGGACATTGTTCTTCACAGGCGCCGCAATCCACGCAGGCGTCGGCCCGAGCGTCGGCGGCAAGGAACAACCGATACCTTAACTGCGCGCCGGGAAGGTCCTCATGCAGGTGCGCGTCGTTGAAGATCTCAAAGTTGAGCGGGATATTCACGCCGTTCGGGCAGGGCATGCAGTAATTGCACTGGGTGCATGGGATGAGCGTCCGTTCCCGGTATTTGCGCCGCAGTTGGTCGATTAGCGCGAAGTCGGCGGCCTCGAAACAGTGGACTCGGGAGTGATTGGCCGATTCAAGATTGGCCTCGACCTGGGGCAGGGTGCTCATGCCGCTGAGCACCACAGCGACCTCCGGCTGATCCCAGAGCCACTGGAGCGCCCAGTCGGCGGGTGAGCGCCGGGCGGCGGCGTGGTCTATGACCTCACGGATCGGCGCGGGTGGATTGGCGAGCCGGCCGCCCAGCAGCGGTTCCATTACGACTACTGCCAGGCCCTTGGCAGCGGCCAGCTTCAGGCCCTTGACGCCCGCCTGGTTCTCCGTGTCCATGTAATTGTATTGAATCTGGCACAATGCCCAGCGGTCCCAACCATCGAGGATTTCAGGGAGGCCCTCGCAACTATCGTGGAACGAGAACCCAAGATGGCGGATGCGCCCCTGCCCGATCGCCGCATCAGCCTTCTCGAGCAGGTCATGCCGGAGGACGACATCACGCCACCGCGCGCGGTTCAGCGCGTGAAGCAGGTAAAAATCAATGTGGTCGGTCCGCAGCCGGCGCAACTGCTCGTTGAGAAGCCTGTCGAAATCCGCCCCGCTTTCGACGAGCCAGACCGGCAATTTTGTGGCCAGTTTGACCTTCTCGCGACGGCTGCCAAGCAGCGCCTTGCCGAGCACGACTTCGCTCGCCCCGTCGTGATAGACATAGGCCGTGTCGAAGTAGTTGACGCCCCCATCGATGGCGCAATGGATCATGCGCTGGGCCTCCCCCTGGTCAATGTTCGGCCCCAATAGATTGCCATCCATGGCAGGCAGGCGCATGCAGCCAAAACCCAGCGCGGAAACCTTCCAATCAAGTCTGCCGAAATCGCGGAATTTCACTGCCCGCATCTTACCGGCCAGGGCTGCCGCCCTTCAATCACCAAATCGGCTGCCTGGCACCGGAACTGCGTGGACGAGACGCGCGAGGCCGTCAGCGCATTGCGCGCGGGACGAAAAAGTAACCACGTTGTCGACGGACGGGCGGGGTATCGGTCCTCCGGCTGCGCTATTGTATCTGTATTGTATCTGTAGGCTCGTGACCGGGGGTCGCCGCTGCGCTTCGACCCCCGGCTTCCATCTTGCAACCCTCCGGGTTGCGCGGCATCTCAGCCGGCCACGATCCGAAGTGTAATGCCCACTCCTTTGGTACATTACGGCCAGGACCCGCCCGGTTCGGGATTTCTCCCCCCTTGCGGAGGCGGCTCAATGCAGGCTCACTCCTTCGCGGTGCGTTGGCGCCAGAGCAAGGCGGCGGGGGTGTCGCCGAGGGCGGCGGCGGCGAAGAACGCAATGCGGGCGGCGTTGGCGGTGTGGAGGAGCTGCCAGGAGATTTGGGCCTGGTCCAGGGCCTCGGACCAGTCGGTCCGGCCGAGGGTGGCGCGCGCGGCCAACATGGCGGCGGCAGCGGCATTGACGACGGCGCGCAAGGCAGTGAGGTCGCAGCCGCACCGGGAGCAGGCGGCTTCGGTTTGGCCGTCCTTGTTGCAGGCGGGGCAGGTGATTTCCATGGCTCAATCCTCGAGGTAAAAGAGGAGGTCGGAGAGCTTGTTATTCCGCTCCGCCAGGGTATCCCAAGCGCCCTCTGAGATGGCTTGGGCGCTCTGATGGACGAGTTGGCGGATTTCCTCCGCGTCCTCGGGGCTGAGATTCTTCTGGAGCAGCGCCTCTCCGCGTTTGCGCAGGTCCTTGGCAGTATTGAGGAGGGCCTTGGTATCGGCCTCGGTGGTTTCCCCCTCGGCCGGGGTGGCTGGGGCGCCGGCGGGCGAGCCCTCTTGCGGGGTCACCAGCGAGGCGATGTTGCGGCGGGCTTCATCGACGTTCAGGGCGTGCCGGCCTCGGGTATCGAGCGAGACGGTCTTGGCCAGGCCAGTGGCTTTTTCGGTGGCGGTGACCTTGATAATGCCGTTGAGGTCGAGGTCGAAGTGGATGATGATGGGATTGGGGGCAGGGACCGCGCTAAGGCCCTCGATGAGGAAGTCGCCGATGAAGGTATTCTCGGCGGGCAACTCGCTCTCCCCTTGATAGACCTCCACCCGGGCCGATTCCTGGCTGTCGAGGATGGTCGCGACCATCTCGGACTTGCTGGCGGGCAGGGGGGTGTTCCTGGGGATAATGGGCACGCACAGGAACTCTTCCGTGCCGCGGCGGAAGGTCAAGGCGGTGGTGCTGTAGGTGTGCGGGGTGATATCGACCAGAATGCTGTGGCGCTGTTCTCCGGCGATGACCCCGGCCTGGATGGAGGCGCCCATGGCCACGATGAGGTCGGGGTTGATCTCGAAGCGCGGGTCGAGCTGCATCCGTTCCTTGAGCATCTGCTGCACCAGCGGCGTGCGGGTCGCCCCGCCGACCAGCATCACCTTGGTGATATCCTTGGGCCCGAGGCGGGCATCGGTGAGGGATTCATGCACGCAGCCAAGGGTCTTCTCCAGCAGGGGACGAATCATCTCCTCGTAATCGTAGCGCATCAGTTCCATCTCCAAATGATGCTGGCCATCGAGGTATTCCTCGCGGATTTTGACGAACGGCTCGTCGGAGAGCACGCGCTTGGCGCGCTCGAGGATGACCTTGAGGCGGCGGAGGGTGCGCAGGTCCTGGACGAGGTCGACATTGTGCTGGCGCTTGAATTCGAGCACCGCGCGGTCCACAAGCAACTGATCGAAGTCATCTCCGCCAAGATGTGTGTCGCCGTGGCTGGCCTTGACTTCGACGACGCCCTGCTCGACGACGACGACGGAGACGTCGAAGGTGCCGCCGCCCAAGTCATAGACGAGCATGGTCTCGCCTTCCTTGGCGCCGGCGCCGTAAGCCAGCGCGGCCGCCGTCGGTTCGTTGATGATGCGCACCACCTCCAGGCCGGCCAGGTCCCCCGCCACTTGCGTGGCCTTGCGCTGCCGTTCATTGAAGAAGGCCGGCACGGTAATCACCGCTTTGCCGATTGGCTGTTCCAATTGGCGCTCCGCCTCGAGCTTCAACTCGCGCAGAATGAAGGACGAAATCTCCTCCGGCGAGAACTCCTTCTCCCCAAGGCGCACCTTGGTTTCCTCGCCCATCTTGCGTTTGATCGAGAGCACGGTGTGCTCGGGGGCCGCCACGAGCTGGTTCTTGGCGGCCTGTCCGACGATGAGCTTGCCATCGGGGTCCAGGCCCACGCACGAGGGCATGATGGGGTCGCCGTGAATGGGAAGAACAGCCACCTGGCCGTCGCGAACCACGGCGAGTTCCGAGTTGGTGGTTCCGAGATCGATGCCGACAATGAGATCGTTCATAGTTTTAATTATCTTGTGGTGACTTTTACCTGGGCAGGGCGAAGCAGTTCATCGTGACGCCGGTAGCCAGCGGCGAGTTCCTCGATGACGGTTTGCGGAGGACGCGAGGGGTCTGGCTCGGCGGCCACGGCAGTCATCAGCAGCGGGTCAAAGCGTTGGCCCAGGGCCTCGAGGCGGACGACACCTTCCTTGGCAAGCAACTCTTCGAGGTGGCTCAGGACAATGGCAAAGGCCTGGCGTTGGGAGTCCCAGGCCTTGGACCAGGTCTCGTCGCCTGCGCCTCCCCACCAGGTCCGCCGTGGCCGAGGTGGCGGGCAGAGGAAAGCCTTGGCGATGCGCTGCAGCCGGTCGAGCAACTCAACCAGGGCGAGGCAGTGGGCCCGAGACATCTGGCCTTCCTTGGCCTGGGCGGTGACCAGTTGGGTGATGGTGTCGCGCAACGGCGCCAGGCTGGTGTCGAATCGCGAGACCGTCTCGACCCACTGGCTGATGGCTTCGGCGGTGCGGCGGTTGGCCTTGCGCGACTCGGCGTTTGAGGCGGCAAGCTGGGCGTAGAATGAATAAAGATCGGGCGCCGTTTCCCCCTCCTCTTCCAGGTCTTCGTCCGGGATTTCGTCAACGGAAGCCAGCCACCGCTCGAAATCCCAGCGCAAGGCCTGTTTCCAGCCGGCCACTTCGGAATCGTCGCGCGCCGGAGGCTCGGCAGGTTCGTCTGGCATCGCCTCTTCGGGTGGCGGGACGGGCGCTTGGGCTGCGGTCGCGGGCGGGTCGGCCGTGGCGGGATTCGAGGGCGGCGCGCCTGCCTCATTCTGCGTGTTGGGATTCAATTCCGCAGGGGCGCATGACTCGTTCGGGAGTGGCACCGAGGCGGACAACTCAGGTTTCAGGTCTTCGAACATGCGCGCAAATACTCCTTCATGGCTTCTAACGACAGCGGGGCGGGTTTGTGGGAAAGCCGAGCGTGGCCTGCGAACACGGCCAAAGGCGACTCGCCCGGAGAATCGTTGTGGAATAGTTCGTAACGGCACCGGCTGGTATGGTCTTTGATCTGCTCGTAAGCGCCGTTGACCGCCTTAAACCGCTCCGGGTCGGTCTCCGGGGTGGCCTCTTTGACGGCATTGAGGTAGGCCTGCCGGATGGCCTGGTCGCTTGCGCCGCGGGGCACGCCTAATAGGAGGTAAGGGTTCATGCGGCGAGTGTCGAGTGTCAAGTGTCAAGTGTCGAGACAACGAAGCGACGCCCCTCGCCCCTCGACCCTCGACCCTTGGATGTCGGATTGCTTATGAAGCGGGGCCTATTTCGCATGGGAATCAAAACAGTTCATCCTGGTTGGGGTTGCGGGGTTGCGGGGCTTGGGGCGGTTTGGGCGCGCGGGGGGGATTGGGCGGTTTGGGCGCGCGGGGCGGCGCTGGAAACGGCGGTCCGGGGAAAGCAGGTCGCTTGCCGGTTTTGGCCGCTTTGACAATCATGTCGAAGATGAACGTGGGCATCTCGGGCACCAGCGAGCGGCGGATTTCGGCAACCATTTCCGGCGGGGCCCCCGCCAGCAGGGAGATCAATTCCGCAAGCTCGCCAGGGTTCACGGCGCCCGGGGGAAGGTCTCCGGACTCGGTCATTGGTTCATCATCGAAATCCTCCTCGTCCTCGAAGTCCTCGTCGTCCTCGAAATCGTCGAAGCCCGGCACTGGCCGGGGCGGGGGTTGGTGGAGCGAACGCAGGGCCTGCTCGGCTCTTTGGATGGCTTCCTGGTCGCCGCGGCGGCGGGCCTCCTGGAGGATGGACTGGAGCTCCTTCTCGCTTTGGGGCCGACGGTAAGGACCCTCGTCCCGGAGGGAGTGCTCGAGCAGGCGGAAGAGTGGGTCCTGTCCGTCCTTGCGGAGGACTGCCCGAACAAGGGCAAGCGCCTGCTCGGCAAACCCGCCCTCTCCGCACAGTTCGGCCAGTTGCTTGGCCTCCTCGCGCGTGGTTCCTCGCTTCGCGACCCCGTTGAGAAGTTTCCGCATCCATTTGGTTTCGTTGTCCAGTGGCGGTTTTTCCGAGGAGTTGGCCCAATAAAGGAACAGCCGCAGCAGAAGGCCCGCCTGGGCGGCAGAAAGGTTCCGGCCCAATTCGGCGCGGAGTTCGGCGACAAACGGGGAATCGCCGCGGCCCTCGGCAGTATAAACCCGGTGCGTCAAATGCACGAAGAACAGGAAGGCCGCCGGGAACGGACTGGCGGAGCGGGCTCGTTCGAGAAGGACCTTGCCCTGGGCGGGGTCGCCATAGGCTTGTTCGAGCAGACCGTGCCGGGCCAGGCCGGTCCAGCGACTGCGCAGGAAGTCGTCCGGCTTGTCGATGAGGAGTTCCTGGGCGGCCTCGAGGACCTGGCGGGCTTTATCGGTGTGCCTATCGCGGAAATAGCGGCGGGCGAGCCGGATGCGTGCCAGCGCCATCGACTTGGGGATCTGGGGATCGAGCCGGTCCAGCTTGCGGGCGCTCTCGAGCAGGTCCAGGGCTTTGGTAAAGGCCTTCCGTCCGATGCAATGGCGGGCGGCCTCGATGAGCACCAGTTTTTCCTCCGGGAACCGCCGGGTCATTTCATCGAGCAACCGGTTGCGCTCGGCGGTGCGATTGAGCGTCTCGAGCACCCGGCACAGAACCAGGTAAGCCGGCAGGTGGCCGGGGTCACATTCGATGGCCTTCTGCAAACACTCCCGCGCCGCGCGTCCATTGACCATTCGAGGCCCCTTTCCCTGGCCGCCGAACCTGGGAGCCGGCCGGGGCTGCGCCAGCTTTTCACCCGCCCACGCATAGGCCAGCGCGGCCAGATGCGGGTCAGGCGCATAGAGCCGGCCGCGGGCCTTAAGGAATCTCTCCCACGTCGAGAGCAGGTCCGTGTACCCAAAGCGCGCCCTGGCCAGCGCCTCCATCCGGGAAACCAGCATGTCCTCCACCGCATTCTTGGGTGCCGGCTCGATCACCCGGTCGAAATAGTCCAGGTACTCGATTTGCTGCTCGGCGGTCATTGTCACCGGGGCCTGGAAGTAGAATTCGCTGAGGGCGCCCAAGGCATCGAGGCCGCCGGACGGAAACTGGGGAACGGTGTCGCGCAGGAGACGGTAGGATTGCGTGTGTCTGCCTTCCTGCCAGAGGCGGTCGGCCCGGAGCAGGGTCGCAGCAAAGCCCGGCAGGCCCATGAGGCGGCAAACTCCCCCAAGCGTGGCCTCCAGAAACGGCGTGCGGCTATCCAGCTTGAGCCGGCCCGCCAGCACCAAATACGCATGGCTTGCCCGGCCCGGCGCCGATTTCTCGGGCAGGCTGATAAAGAGGCGGGCGGCTCGCTCGAAATCGCCGCTATGAAAAGCCGCCAGGCCCTTGATAAAGACCGCCCAATGGCTGAAAGGCGACCGATGCGGAATGGCCCGCAGCAACTCTGCCACACGCTCCCACTGGGCGCCGCAGGCAGCCGCCAGGGCGCTTTGAACGGCCCGCGCCTCGGCGGCGACTCGAGCCTTGGCTGGGGTGTCTTCGGCCAGGGCCTCGAATGCCAGGACCGTCTGGTCAGCCAGGCGCAACCGTCCGGGTTCAGACAAACTCGCTGCGGGGTCGGCCAGCAAACCGGCAAACTTGGCCACAGCCTCACCCTCACCCATTGAACGGCTGGCGACCTCGATTTCAAGGGCGCGAATTTGCTCTGCCGGCGCAATGGTCGCCAGGTAGGCCATGACCTGGCGCGCTTCCGCAACCTGGCCTTTGGCCGCCATCTCTCTCGCCAGCCCCACATTGGCCTCGATGAGCACCGGCAGAAATTGGGCGCGAAAGGCCCTGACCAGGGGCTTCACTTCGTCCCGGGCCTTGCGCCATTTGCCTTGCCCCAGGTACTCGCGCGCGCGCCGCTCGGCGGCCGCAACAGACGGGGGCAAGGCCGCAGATGAACTGTCTGCCGCCATAAAAATCGCGCCTAAAATGGATGCAGTCAGGCCAGGAATCAATCGATTTCTTTGAGTCGCTGGCAGTGCCCATTTTGGATTGCCGCGGGTGGCGTAGGCCCACAGCCGAGGGGATTGGTTTGCTCAGGATGGACCTTGGCAAACCTTACATGCTTGATCTCTTATAAATCCGCCACTCGAAGCCGTTCAGCCGAAACAGCGGAAACCCGCTCGCGGGGTACTGCGGCATGCCCGAGAGCCTGACCGGCTTGAATTGTTCGCTGTGCATGGCTTCGACCCAGCCGACGACCGGACGATTGGAGAGGTTGATAATAACCACGAATTCCTCATTTGTGTCCCGGCGCAGGAAGGTCACAAGCTCGGCCTCCTGCGAGTTGTGCAGCCACTCCACCTGGTCGTTGCGGAAGGCGGGGCAACCTTTTCGCAGCTTGATTAAATCGCGATAGATCTCGCGCAGGGGCGGCCGGTCCTTGGGTTTCCAGAAGATCGGCAGGTTCTCGAACAGCGCCGGGTCGCCCGATTCCGTGGCGTCGCCCACCTCCATTCCATTGTAGAGCAGGGGAACGCCGTCGAGGGCAAACATGAGGGCGCTCGCCGCCAGGGCGCCTCGGGCGCCGAAGCGCGCCACCGCTCGAGCCTCGTCGTGGTTGTCGGAAAATCGCATGTGCAACGAACGTTGCGGAAACTGCCGCCGGCTTTCCTCCCACGACCGTTTGAACTCCGTGGCAGGCGCCCCGTTGAGCAGCACGTTGTTGAGCGTCCCGTGCATGGGCCAGGCATAATCGGCGTCGAATGCCTTGAGCAGCAGCTCCGGCTTGCTCGCCTCGGCCAGGAGCATGATGTCCGGTTTGATTCGGGTCAATGCCCGGCGGGCTTCCTCCCAAAAATCCGTCGGAACCATGGACGCCACATCGCACCGGAAACCATCCAGGTCGAACGTGGCCGGGGCGATCCAGTGCTCGAGCATCGCCATCATGTAGCGGCGCAACTCGAGATTTCCGTAATTCAGGCCGGCCACATCCGTCCATTCAGGCACCGGCGGAACAATTTTGCCGTTTGCATCCTGCTTGTAAAACTCCGGATGCTCCATCATTACGCTGTCCCACGCCGTGTGGTTGGCGACGATGTCGATAATCACCTTGAGGCCGCGCTTGTGCGCCTCCGAGACCAGGCGCTTCAAATCCGCCTCGGTGCCGTAATCCGGGTTGATCGCGTAGTAATCGCGCACCGCATAAGGGCTTCCGAGGGTGCCCTTGCGCAGCTTCTCCCCCAACGGATGAATCGGCATTAGCCACAGAATGTCCACTCCCAGTTCCTTCAGCTCGTCCAGGCGGGCCGTCACGCCATTGAAATTGCCCTCCTTGGAGAAACTCCGGGGGAAAACCTCGTAAATGATCCCGTCCCGCAGCCAGGCCGGCGCTGTCCGCGCGGTTTGCCGGTTGAGGTCCTGCGCCCGCAACGGCACGGTCAGAAACGACAAACCCACCGCAAGCAACTTGAAGAATCCCGGCCGGGACGCTGGTTTCATAGTCGTGTCCATCGGCTTGAATTAAGGACCCAAAGACAGGGCCGCGTCAACTCTTTCTCTGCGCGGGGGCATTTCATTCTTTTGGGTGGCAGTTTCCGGCTCCTCAACTTAAGCTTGCTCCTAACCTAAATCGTGCCGAATCCCTTGAACCGCGTGAACCCAAGCCCCTGCCGCCCTTGCCTGGTTTTCATTACCGGGACCGATACCGGCGTCGGCAAGACCTTGCTGACGGGCCTTATGCTGCGCCACCTGCGCAGCACCGGGCGCCGCGCTTTGGCAATCAAGCCCTTCTGTTCGGGCGGCGCCGGGGACGTGGACCTGCTGGGCGCCATTCAGGACGGCGAATTGTCGGCCAGGGAGGTCAATCCGTTCTATTTCCCGGAGCCGGTGGCCCCGCTCGTGGCCGCCCGCAAGCACCGCCGCCGCATTGGCCTGGGCCAGGTCCTGCGCGAAGTCCTGGAGGTTGCGCAACGCTGCGATTGGCTGCTCATTGAAGGCGCCGGCGGGTTGCTGGCGCCCCTGGGCGAGAGATTTACCGCATTGGACCTCATCGCGCGGCTGCAGTGCAAAGTGATCGTGGCCGCCCCCAATAGACTCGGCGTCCTCAATCACACCCTCCTGACCGTTCAGGCCCTGCGCGGCGCCGCGGCAGGCCCGCTCAAGGTCGTGCTCATGAGCGGCCGGCATCCGGACCCCTCGGCAGAGTCCAACCCGAGCGTCCTGGCGGAGTGGGTGGCGCCCGCCCCTGTCTTCCAGGCGCCCTTCCTTGGAATGCGCTGCTGTACAATTCGGGCGGTGGAACGAAACGCGCGGGAAATCGGCGCTCTGCTCGAACGCATCCTGCGGTAGAAGCCCGCTGAAAAAAGATCAAAAAAACGCTTGCGCCCTTCCTGGATTCATATAGGGTTTGCGGCCTGTTCTTTGCCATCCGGGAAGGGCCGGGCTGCGAAAAAGAAAGTGGAAGATTTTGAAAAAAATCTGTTGACGGGGGATTGCAGTGTGGTAAATTGTGGATGTTGCTGAGTGCGACACCGGTCGAAAAAAACCGAATGTTTTCGTTGACGACTGGCGCAGTCAGGTTAGATTGGCTGCGGAAATAACTAAGGTCTGAGAGGCCGAAGTAGAGCAGATCGGCCCTCGGATTTTTTGTCCTCCGTATGAGCGGAGGAACGGCGGCAAAGGCGCAAGAAGGGCTTGAGGGCCTGAAGATTTCGGGGGTGGAAACACCCATTGCTCATTGAAAATTGAATTGTGCGATAAGTTAAGAGCCCCTTCAGAGCCATCCTGTTAGTGGGATGGGAATGAAGAGTTTTAAAAGATAGATGAATCAACTAACGTTTTTTAACGGAGAGTTTGATTCTGGCTCAGAACGAACGCTGGCGGCGTGGATAAGACATGCAAGTCGAGCGCTGGTT
>Ga0181524_10000837_pt1 | contig 36798 bp, 29 predicted proteins | sample PEATcosm2014_Bin_34_FD_119761 | JGI IMG/M metagenome (GOLD analysis project Ga0181524, IMG submission 119761) | Peatland microbial communities from MTU Mesocosm Facility, Houghton, MI, USA - PEATcosm2014_Bin05_60_metaG | ecosystem: Environmental > Terrestrial > Soil > Wetlands > Peat | place... | reverse complement strand
TGCGCCGTTTCTGGTCAGCGAACTTCTCGAAGGGCAAACGCTGCGTGAGAAGCTCGAAACAGGGCCGCCGCCTGTGCGGCGCGCCATCGAGTACGCACTCGGCATCGCGCAGGGACTCGCGGCCGCACACGAAAAGGGAATTGTACATCGGGACCTGAAACCGGAGAACGTGTTTATCACGTGCGACGGAAGGATCAAAGTTCTGGATTTCGGGCTGGCGAAGCTGGTGCGGCCGGAGGAAAGCCACGAGACTGTGGCGACGCTGGCAAGTCCGGCGACCTTGCCGGGTACGGTGATGGGAACCGTCGGCTACATGTCGCCGGAGCAGGTGAAAGGCGGGGCGAGCGGCGCGCGCTCGGACATCTTCAGTTTCGGCGCGGTGCTCTACGAAATGCTCACCGGCAAACGCGCCTTCAAACGCGACACCTCCGCGGAAACGATGACCGCAATTTTGCGCGAAGAACCACCTGAGCTGAACGACTCCGGCTGGCAAGGCCCGCCGGCACTGCAACGGATTCTCGTCCGATGCCTGGAAAAGAATATTGAGCGACGATTCCAGTCGGCCAGCGATCTGGCCTTTGCCATTGAATCGCTGAGCCGGTCGTCGGGAACGTCGGCGATCTCGGCGACACGGAACGTCGAGCCGAAGGCAAGGCGAAAGTGGCTGCCTTGGGCCGCAGCGGCTCTGGGCGCGCTGGCGCTGGGAGCAGCCGCGTGGTCGGTTGGCCGGTGGTCTTCCGCAAGACCGCAGCCAAAGTTCACCCAGCTGACTTATCAACAGGGCTATCTCGAGAACGCGCGCTTTGCGAAGGACGGGCAAACGGTCGTCTACAGCGCGCAGTGGAACAACGACCCGGTTCAGGTCTACTCCGTCCGGACGGAATTTCCGCAATCGACGAAAGTGGACTTGCCGAGCGCGGCGCTGCTCGCGCTTTCCCCCAGCGGAGATATGGAACTAGTGATAGATCCGGTTTACCAGTCGTGGTTTATGTCTGGAACCATGGCGCAGGCGCAGATGGCTGGCGGTACGCCACGCGCACAGGAGAAGGGAGTTATTGCGGCGGACTACGCGCCGGATGGCAAAACCCTGGCGGTGGTGCGGGAAGCGAACCGGCAAGTGCAACTGGAGTTTCCCGCGGGGAAAGTGATTTATACCACTGCGGGCTACCTCGATCACTTGCGCGTGTCACCGTCCGGCGAGGAGGTCGCATTCCTGGAACATCCGGTATACGGAGATGACCGAGGCTGGGTGTCGGTGGTGAATGCCGCGGGCAACCACAAGCAATTGACTAGGGAGTTTGCGACGGCCCAGGGGCTGGCGTGGTCGCGAAACGGAAAGGAAATCTGGTTTACCGCCGCCGATTCGACGACGGATCGGCAGATCCTTGGGGTAAGCCTCTCGGGAAAGCAGCGACCCATTCTCACGACACCGCAAGGATCGCGGTTGCTGGATATCGCGGCGGACGGCCGCGTCCTTCTTTGCAGCGAGCGGCAACAAACGGAAATCACGGGGATCGCTCCGGCAACCGGGAAAGAACTGCGTGGTCTGGAATGGTTCGATGGTTCCGTGATGGGCGATATTTCGCCGGACGGGAAAGCGATTGTGTTCCTGGAGTGGGGAGGGCCGGCAGGGCTGTTATACCTGGTGGGTTACCGGAAACTGGATGGCTCAGCACCGGTCGCGTTAGGACCGGGCGCGCAACCCAGATTTTCACCGGATGGGACGACGGTTGCGGCGCCGCTTCTAACGAGACCGCCGCAAGTTACCCTGAACCCAATCGGAACCGGAGAAAGCCGGCGGCTGACGGTGGGAGAGATCACGAGTTTGAAGAATGTGGACTGGTTCCCGGATGGCAAGCGTCTGCTGCTGACTGGAGCGAGGGAGGGGCAGCCGATGCGGACCTACGAGATGGATCTGGAGGGGGGAAAGCCGCAGGCATTGGGCCCCGCCGATTTTATCGGGGTCGCGGTCGCCGGGGATGGAAAGCGGATCGCGGGACGGAAGGCGTCAGGGGAAGCAGTGGTATTTGACCGGGAGACACAGAAAGTGCTGGGAATCCCGGGCGTTGAGCCCCAGGAAATGTTTCAAAAATGGACGGAGGATGGACAGGCCCTGTTGGTGTACTCCTCGACACCGTGGGAAGCACGGATCTACCGGGTGGAAGTGGCGACCGGTACGCGGACCTTGCTGCAGACAGTGGAACCGGGTGAGAAAGCGGGTTCGAGATTGCCCCTGAGGCTAGCTTACGCGGAGCGCAGCAAGACCTATGTTTATAGTGCCGTGCGGGATCTAGGGATTTTGTACGTGGCGGAAGGGTTGGAGTGACGGCAACCCTGAAGTGATTCCAAGGTAAGATTTGCCGACAATACACCCGGAATCCTCGCCTTCCGCGTGCAACGTGATGCACAGGCTATAATGACGCCACGGATGGCTCTTACCTCAGGTACCAAACTTGGCCCTTATGAAATTGAATCGCCGCTAGGCGCGGGTGGCATGGGAGAGGTGTACCGGGCAAAGGACACGCGCTTGGACCGAACCGTGGCGGTGAAGATTCTGCCGTCGCATCTCTCCGACAACCCTGAAGCCAAGCAGCGCTTCGACCGCGAAGCGCGGGCGATTTCGTCGCTGAACCATCCCAACATTTGCACGCTGTACGACGTGGGTCATCAGGACGGCACCGATTATCTGGTCATGGAGTTCCTCGAAGGCGAGACGCTTGCCGACCGGCTCAAGAAGGGTCCGCTAACCCGAGCGCAGGCGCTGGATTGCGCGATCGATATTTGCGAGGGCTTGGAGAAAGCGCATCGTGGGGGTGTAGTGCACCGCGACCTAAAGCCCGGTAACATCATGCTGACCAAAACCGGTGCCACGCTAATGGACTTCGGACTGGCAAAGGCAGTTCCCGCCGTCGGCACGCCTTCCTCCGGGGTCACGGCTACGATGGCGACCCCGGCGGGCAGTAGTCCGCTAACGGCGCATGGCACAGTCGTAGGAACTTTTCAGTACATGTCGCCTGAGCAGGTGGAGGGGAAAGACGCCGACGCCCGCAGCGATATATTTGCCTTTGGAGCGGTTCTGTATGAAATGACCACGGGCAAACGCGCGTTTCAAGGCAAGAGCACGATGAGTATTATGTCGGCTATTCTAGAAAGAGATCCTGAGCCAATCTCGACCATCAACCCCTTGGCTCCGCCCCTGCTTGACCATATCGTTCGCCGCAGTCTGGCGAAGAATCCCGAAGAACGCTGGCAGTCAGCCCAGGATCTCAAGCTGGAGTTGGAGTGGATAAGACAAGCGGGCTCGCAGACAGGCACACCCGTACTAACCGCGAAGAAGAGTAAGTTGAAGGGCGTTCTGGTATTAAGCAGCGCGCTGTTGCTGGCTGCGATTCTGTTGGCGCTCGGATATTTTTTCTTCCCATCCAAGGCTGCCCCTGCGATTTGGGCAAACTTGGACCTCTCCGGCGAACTCATGGATGAGGAGGGAAATATTTCGCTTTCCCCCGACGGGCAGAAGGTGGCCTATGTAGCGGCGACGCCGCAAGGCAGCTTAAAGCTCTGGGTACGCAATCTCGCATCTGCCAAAGCGCAGCCACTGGAGGGCACCGACGCTGCAGAATTTCCCTTCTGGTCCCCAGACAGCCATACCATTGCGTTCTTCGCCGGAGGCAAACTCAAGCGGATCGATGCCAGTGGGGAAGGAATGCAGTCGATTTGCGATGCCGGCAATGGAAGAGGAGGCTCATGGAACCGCGGAGGCACGATCGTCTTTGCACCGAATATATATGGTGGACTGCTGCGCGTGGGCTCCGGCGGCGGAACACCAGCGGAAGTCACTCACCCGGAACAGGCCACTCGCTCCCATCGCTGGCCAACCTATCTTCCCGATGGCCGCCACTTCCTTTTCGTTTCCTACGACTCCTCGCATCCCGCGGAAGAAAGCGGTGTTTACGTGGGTTCGCTGGACTCGGGCGAGGTCAAACTGGTGAGCAAAGACATAGCCAGCAACGCCGTTTACGTGGAGCCTGGTTATTTGCTCTACGTGCGAGAGGGCAAACTTAAGGCGCAACGGTTTGACCTCAGCCAGCTTCGGTTGAGCGGCGATCCCATCTCCATAGCCGAATCCGTTCGCTATGTGAGCGACCGGCGGATTGCTGATTTTTCCGCCATGAGTAATTTACTCATGCTGCTTCCTCCGAATTCTGGGGGACGCCAGCTCGTCTGGTTTGATCGCGAAGGCCATCAACTCGCGGTTGCCGCACCAGATGTGGGCCGTCCTTCCAGCGGGTCCAATTGGATTCCGCTACTTTCGCCGGATGGAAGTCACGCCCTTTTGGAGCGCAACCGCGGCAACGCGTCCGATATTTGGATTTACGATTTGAAAACCGCGGCCGGAACACGTCTTACTTTCTCTGACGGCTTTAGTTACTTGCCGATCTGGTCGCCGGATGGGCGCGCCATGGCGTATACATCGAGCGGCCCGGACTCTCCCAGCATCCATCTGAAGCCGGTATCCAGCGGCGGCGCCGACCAGCGCTTGGAAGGCACGATCAATCAGGGCGAGGTGGGCGCCAACAGTTTCTCGCCGGATGGCCGGTTCTTGGCTTTCACCAGCTTTGATAGGAAGACGCACCTTAACGTGGTGCCTCTCTTTGGTGACCGCAAGCCGTTTGCTTTCCCGCGAAGCCAGGGCGCCACCAGCGATGCCAGTTTCTCCCCCGACGGCAAATACATGGCCTACGTCTCTGACGAAAGTGGCCGCTCCGAAGTGTATGTGGTTTCTTTCCCCGGCCCGGGCGGCAAATGGCAGATCTCAACCAATGGAGCTTCACGCACCTGGTGGGTGGGCCACGTCGATACCGGCGAACTGCTGTACCTGGATAACCAAGCCAGATTGGTTTCGGTGCCCGTGCGCACTCAGGGAGCAGATCTGAGTGTCGGAGACTCGCAGCTACTTTTGGGAGGGAGATCGCTCGCCAACACTGGCTTTATTGATATTACGCGCGATGGCAAGCGTATCCTGCTTAGTCAGGCCCAGCCGAACGCCGATACTGCGCTGACCTTGGTGATGAACTGGGCTGTGGGGCTCAAGAAATAAGCTCAGCTTGCGGGCATACAGCCCGAGCGAGCCACACGTCGCCTGTCCCCGTCGGAGGCGATGTGACCACACCTTTCGTAATTAATCCCGGTGACGGTTGACGGACAATCCATCCTGAAATCGTCGGATCCGTTGGAGCGCCATTTGTTTGAGGCTATAATCGCGCGCACATAAAGTGGCCGACCTCCAACAGCGATTAAGCAAACTCGAGAAACAGAATCCAGACAGCCAGGACAGATTAGCCAGAACTTGTTGCTCCTGAAAGGGAGGTTTCATGAAGAGCACTATGCGACTCACGGGTGGTTTGGTGGCTTGCTTGGTGGTGGGAATCTTCGTGGCTGGTTGGCGCACGGGAGCGGGGGCTTCCCCTAACAGTTCAGAAGGCGTGGCGGCTCACTCCGATAAGCCGGAAACAATAAACGCGAACTCTTGGGATCCGAACGCTGCGGCCGCTTACTTAGACCGGCGGCAATCGTGGTGGATGGAATGGCCCAGAGCCCAGCGGGACCATGAAACTGTCTGCGTGTCGTGCCACACCGCTGTTCCTTATGCTCTTTCGCGTTCGGCTCTTCGAACGGCCCTTGCCGAACAAGCCCCATCTCCGAACGAGCGACAGCTGCTGGACAGCGTCACCAAGCGCGTGCGCCTCTGGAAGGAAGTTGAACCGTTCTACAAGGATGCGGACCGCGGGCCATACAAGTCGGTCGAGTCGCGCGGAACGGAATCCGTTCTCAACGCACTAATTCTTTCGAGCCGTGATGCGCAAAACGGCCAACTCAGCAACGACGCGCGAAAGGCGTTTGAGAACATGTGGGCCGAACAGCAAATTGCCGGCAAGCAAAAAGGCGCGTGGCTCTGGCTACGCTTTAAGAACGAGCCGTGGGAAGCGGACGATTCGGACTACTTCGGAGCCACGCTGGCCGCCGTTGCCGTTGGTATCGCACCAGGAAACTATCGGGCAGCGCCCGAAGTACAAACCGGCCTCAGGCCATTGCGGGAGTACCTCAACCGTGAATTTGCCGTGCAGATCCCTATTAATCGAGTCCTTCTCTTGTGGGCCGCCGCGAAGCTGCCGGGACTGCTCGAACCAGATCGGCAGAAGGCCATCATTGACGAGCTTCTGGAAAAGCAGCGGGCTGACGGTGGCTGGAGCCTGTCTTCTCTGTCTGGCGGCTGGAAGCGCGCGGATGGAACGCCTCAGGAAACGACGAGCGACGGCTACGCGACGGGGCTGATCACCTTTGTTCTTCAGCGGGGCGGGATTTCACCGGAAAATGCCAAACTGAAGCGGGGGCTCGCGTGGCTGACTGCGAATCAGGACAAGAAGGAAGGTTCCTGGGTGTCCTACTCTCTGAACAAGAACAAAGAGAACCACATCAGTCCGGAAACCGCGCTCTTTATGAATGACGCAGCCACTTCGTTCGCTGTGCTCTCTCTGACTGCCGCCAATTGTCGCTAAAGAACAGTCGCCTTGTCCTTACTGAGTGTGGCCGGATAACCCTGAAGTAATCCTAAAAGGTAGTGAACGGCGTGGCCAGTCCAACTTCTCAGGCTCTGGCCCTATTCCAACGACAGCATGTTACACTCTGGTTCCAGCTACCCTCAAGAAAGAGGAGTGCCAGTTTTGACTCAAGGAGAAATTGCTTGACCTACTATGGAGCTAACGAACTAGCCGAGAGTTTTCGCACCGTTCGGAGAAATACGATTACGATTGCTGAGGAACTCCCTGAAGAAAAATATGGTTTTCGACCAACCCCAAAGACCCGCACTGTCGGCGAATTATTGACGCATATTTCGCAGGCGTACACGTTTCAATACCAAGTTCACGGCCAGGAGCGACGGTCTTCGCTTGAGGGCTTCAACTTTCCATCGCTGATGCAACGCTTAGCGGCGGAAGAAAAGGTGCAGCGGAGCAAGGATCAGACCCTTGAGATGCTTCGCAGCTCGGGCGAGAAATGGGCCGGTTGGCTCGAAGGACTTACAGAGGGTTTCCTAGGCGAGCGGGTTGCGATGCCGGCGGGGATGACCCCTTCCACCAAGAGCCGTTTCGAAATGATCCTTTCAGTCAAAGAACATGAGATGCACCACAGGGGACAGCTGATGCTGATAGAGCGAATGGTAGGTGTGGTCCCGCATCTAACCCGCGAGATGCAAGCTCGCATGGCTGCCGTTCCCGGGAAAAGCTGACGCGGTCAAGTCTCGCATCGCACGGTTCACCTCGCAGCTGCCGATCAGGTCGAGCCTCCTGCGATCTCTTGCGGTGTTGAAGGCAGGCAGCGGGTGTACACACGCTGCTACCTCAACCCGATGGTCGCAAGATAACTTCCCGTTGGCCGACCATGCAACCAGAACCGCAGCAAGATCATCTACGAGCCGTTGGCAGAACGGTCGAAGGCCAGCTGAGCGAACGGTCTGAGTTATAGTGTCTGCCACGGGATTCTAGTTCCCTCCACAGCCCGTGAAGGAAGAGGCCGGAATGAACCGAGTTGCCAAGTTGGCATATCTGGCGGTTTTATGTCACACCATCTTCGCGGGCGTCGTCCCGTCCGCACTTGCGCAAGCTCGGCAACAGGACGCCGCCGCGATCACCCGGCGCAACGCAACCGAAAGCGAACTCGAATCCATCGCCATCATCGAACGCAAGGTCTTGGTGCCCATGCGTGACGGCAAACGCATGCAGGCCGATATCTACCGCCCCAAGGACGAGTCAAAGAAGTACCCCATCATTTTTGTCCGCACTCCATACAACTTCAATTACTGGGACGTGGAGTTGGGCGCGCCTCGCGACATGTCCGCCCCACTGGAAGCGGTCAAGCACGGCTACGCGTATATCGAGATGAACGAGCGCGGCCGCTACTTCTCCGAAGGCGACTACGACATTCTCGGCGTGCCGCTCACCGATTCCGATGATGCGCTCGACTGGATGGGCGGGCTGCCCTGGTCTTTGCACAAGGTCGGCCTAATCGGCTGCTCCTCGACGGCAGAGTGGCAGTTGGCTGTCGCCTCGCGCGGCAACAAGGCGCTCACGACATTCATCCCAGAGAGCTTCGGCGCCGGCGTCGGCCGCGTCGGCCCCTATTATGAGCAGGGCAACTGGTTCCGCGGCGGAGCGGTGCAGATGCTTTTCGGGTCGTGGCTCTATGACAGCGGCCTTCTCACCAACGACGGCCGTCCTATGTTTCCGCCGGGCATTTCGCACGAAGCGCTAGTCACGGCCGCCAAGTCCTACGATCTTTCCGCGCACCCACCCACGATTGACTGGTCCAAGGCGCTTCAGCATTTGCCGGAAAAAGACATCTACGCCGCCATTGGCGCCCCGCACGGCATCTTTGCTGACACTACGCCCTCCGGTAAGCCGGGGATGATCACGCGCACGCCCAACGATCCTTCCTGGTACCAGGGCGGGCTCTGGAACGACAGCATGCGCATTGACCTTCCCGGACTTTGGCTCATGACCTGGTACGACGTCAGCATCGGGCCGAACCTAGCCGCCTACAATTACGTCCGCAGCACGGCCAGCCCTGCGGTCGGCGCCGAGCAGTACGCCGTCATTGCGCCCGTCGCCCATTGCAGTTACAAACGCGCCGCCGAGCACACCATCGTCGGCGAGCGCGACATGGGCGACGCCCGCCTCGACTATGACGCCCTCACCTACGGATGGTTTGACCACTTCCTCAAAGGCGAGGACAACGGCATCCTCGCCAAGACTCCAAAGGTCCGCTACTACACCATGGGCAGCAACCAGTGGCAGTCGTCTGACTCCTGGCCGCCCGAAGGCGCAAGGCCCGCGACCTATTACCTGGCCAGCGGAGGACGCGCCAATTCCCTTTACGGAGATGGATCTCTGCTCGCCGCGCCGGAGCCCAAAGATAGCCCCGACAAATTTGTCTACGATCCCATGAACCCCGTTCCCACGCACGGGGGAGGCTTCTGCTGTCTGGGCGCGGAGTACAAGCCCGGGGCGGTCGATCAGCGCAGTCTCGAAGTGCGCGACGATGTCCTCGTTTACAGCACAGGTCCGCTCAAGGAAGGCATCGAGGTCAGCGGCCCCATCGACGTTACGCTTTATGTGTCGAGCGACGCCAAGGACACGGACTTTACCGTGAAGCTCATCGAAGTGCTGCCCGACGGCACGGCCTACAACATCGAAGAAAATATTCAGCGTGTCCGCTATCGCGAAGGCTATACCAAGCCGCCCGTGTGGATGGAAAAAGGCAAGGTCTACAAAGTCGCGTTCCAGCCCATGCAAACCAGTATTTACTTCGCGCCCGGACACCAGTTGCGCATCGAAATCAGCAGCAGCAATTTCCCCCAATTCGACCGCAACCTCAACACCGGCGGCGACAACTACAACGAATTACAAGGCATCCTCGCCCACAACCAAGTCCACCACTCGGCGCAATATCCCTCGAGCATCACGCTAAGCGTCGTGAAAAGGTGAGCGGCCCAGGTCTAATCACAAGTGTGACTAGAATATTATTGAGAGCGCGGTTGCGCACGTCTAAGCCCGCGGCCATCGTTTATCATCCGCTGAATTGGCGAAAGTACCATCAATCCTTCTCATGATGCGCTCGGCCCATTGAACGGCTGAGGCGACTAGCGACTCGGTTCGCGGACTAGGCCGGCTGTCATGCAGATCTTCCGTCGTCTTTAGATGACGCGCGACCAGAATGCTGGCCATGATTCCCAATACCCGTTTTCGTCCTTCCTCCATTTCGTTCACCATTAAGCCTGAGCTCGCATTGCCAGGGCGTCCAATAGCGGCCTTCGGTTTCTCCGTTCTAGCCGCTCCATCCGATGATCAAATCTCGCCTTGATCTCGCGATACGCGCCCGGTGCGATGTCGCCCACTTGATTTGCGCGGCGAAGTTCATCGATTGCCCGCAGGACTATTTGTCGAGCTTGCTCTGGGGCACGGGCCTTGTGTTCGTAGTAGATCGCAAGCTGCTCGTAGGCCTCATAGCCGTGCCGTGAATTTTCAAGTGCATCTTTCCAGAGTTCACACGCCAGATCGAAATCGCCTTCCCGCTTAGCGAGCCGCGCAAGGGAGCGCCGTGCTGCCCGATCGGTTTCGGCCGGCAAGAAGGCAGCAATCGACTTCTGGTAAAGCTTGCGGGCTCGGCCGTGTTCACCTCGCTTTTCGCAGATGCGAGAGCACCGAAAAGTTCCAGCCCGTTCTCCCCGATGTTCTCAGCGTCGCTGAGCAGCGAGAGAATCCGGCTCGACAGAGCTGCCAGACCACGAAGGTCCATCTGGTTGTGATGGAGGACGGGAACGAGCCGTTCGGGTGGACCTCCGCGCACATAGTCAAAGTAAATTTGCGGGATCAAACCGGAGAGCACATCCGTTCCACGGTCCCAGTTCAACACGTGACGCTCGAGTTCTGAGAGCCGCACCGACCCGAGTCGTAGTCGCCATAGATTCCGTGCCGGATGAAGGAAATCGAGGTGCGCGCGCGGAGTTGGTACAGAAATCCTGCGGCTCATGCGATAGCGGGTTTCCAGCAGCGGCCAATCGAACGATTTGCCGTTGAAGGTAACGAGGACCGGGTGTTCCGCGATCCGCTCTCCCAGGGCGAATAGTAACGAGCGTTCCTCGCTGTACTCCCGAATGAAGAATTGCTCGATCTCAAGCCCACCGCTTTCCCACCAGGCGACACCGACGAGAAATGCATACGTGCCGCTGCCACCGGCAAGGCCAGTGGTTTCCGTGTCCAGAAAGAGCCACTGGTCTGGATCGGCGATCTCATCCGCGGCTTCCGGGGTGAGTAATCTCAAGGCGCGGAGGTCGGGCGAATATCGCGGAGGCTGAGCACACCAGCAGCGCACTGAAAGATAGTCTCCGTACTGATTCGTTTTCGGAATGGCTCCCAGGCTCTGGGATAACCGGTCCGGATGGTTCTGGATCGCCTTCGTGCAGACGTGCAACCCGTCGCGATCGTTCAGAAAAGAGGCTTGCCAGTTGCGCACGTCTGGTGTTGACGAGCGCTGAAGGGCCTTTAGCCCGCGGACTCGGTCCAGGCTCACGTATCGTACGCTTATGCGGTTTCTGCTGTCCTCGTAGCCATCAACTGAGCGTCTCGAGACAGTCGTCCAAGAATCTCAAGTGCGACTTCCTTCGTTCGCTCGCTACGATTAGCGATGGGCCCGACGCACGAAGGACATCCGTTCTGGCATGGGCACGCGCTGACCAGGTCGAGGGTACGGTTCAATAATGTGCCGCAAATGCGGTACAGCGGCTCGCTGAATCCGATCCCGCCGGGGTAAGCATCGTAGATGTAAAGATTGGGCTCGAAGAATTCTTTGGCCTCGAAACCGTTCGAAGAAGCTGTAGCGAAATCTTCCCAGTTGATCTCGCTTGCCGCACTGGGCGGGCGTTCACCGACAGCTGTGCCAAGGTCTCGGCGATCGCACATCATCAGGAGGGTTGCCATTGACCCGAGTGCGTAGAGCAAGCCAACAATCCCGCTCTGACGCTCGCTCCGATAGTATTCGCCTTTTCTTCGCCTAGCCTAACACCCCTGCGTGGCCTGCGCAATACATCTTGTCACGCCCGCTGCGTCCAAATGAAATAACTGGCTCAAATATCCAATCGCGCCACTGATCACAATGTTGTCGTATCCAAACAACAGGCCACCCAGAGTAGAGACACTGGCGGCGACGACGAGTGGAACACGCGAATGTGCGGAACTGGATGTGAAGTTCAGGCTATTTGTCTCCATGATTCACGGCCGAGAGATCACCAGACAACTTCCGGGGAGATTCGAGCGAAGCCTTTGGCGCCTGCATGGTGCCGAGGCCAGTCTTCATAGGCGATTCCCGATACCTCCGCCGTAATCGGGGCTGAGGACCTGTCCGTTAATCTCGCTGGCCAGCGGCGAGCACAGAAAAACAAATGCGTCGGCGATCGACTCCGGGCTGTTTCTTCTGCCCAGCGAAACCCTCAGTACAAATTCGCGGTAGGCGGGGTCTTCTTCGAAGACCTTCAGCGCGCTTCCGGCCGCGACGTTTCCCGGTGAAACCACATTCACCCGAATGCCGGTCAGTGCGTATTCGAGGGCCAGGCTGCGAGCAAAGTTTTCCAGCGCCGCTTTGGCTGACGCGTAGGAAGAGATTTGCGTGTGCGGCACTCTAGCCACATACGAGGATGTAAAGATCAGATGACCGGCAATGTTGCGCTGCGTCCATTGCTCAAGCACGGACCGTGCCAGATAGGTTTGGGCAAAATAGTTGAAGCGGAAGATGCGCTCAAAGTCGTGTTCCGATGTGCTAGCAAACGGATGAAGTCCGCAACCGCCAGCATGGCCGATCACAGTATCCATGCCGGGGAACTTTTCGAAAGCGGCGTGCACCACGCCCTTTACCTGGCTTGACTCGGTAATATCAGCCGCCAAATAAAGATAAGACGATGGTGGGATCCGCCAATCGTGGAGCGTCTGCCGGGCTTCGTCCTCTGGCTTGATGTCAGTGAGCACCAGCGTTGCGCCGCTTGCCGCCAGCCTTCGCACCATGTGCTCGGCAATCGCGCCCAAAGCTCCGGTGATCAGAATGGTCTTGCCGGAAAGGTCAATACTGATCATAAGCCTCTACCCCAATCGTCTGCCCCTTCTGCATGGCCTTCAATTCTGGAAAGGACCTCGTGCCCTGATTCGGTGACCAGCACGTTGTCCTCGATGCGTGCGCCCGCCCCACGTTTGGAAGCGCCCCAGAACAGAAAATACCCGGATAGCATGACGAGTTCGTCGGGCCTCCATGCAATCCAGGCTCGCAAATTGTGCCGTTGGAGGAAGGTGCGTATCCGCTGCGCACGGGATGGCGGAGATGCAGTAACGGGGCTTACATTCACAATCAGGGTCGCCATTTCCTTTACATGATTCCAAATTTCTCGAATGCTTTGACCGCACTGCTTCCTTCTTCGATGGCCTTCTTGACCAGCTTTTCACCGCGCGCCTTTTCGAGCGCCCGCGTGAAAACTTCGGTTTCGGCTTCCGCAGGAACCAGCAAAACCCCATCAATGTCGCCGAAAAGAATATCTCCCGGACGGACGCGCACCGCTCCAATCTCAACTGGAATGCGGAAATCAACTACCTTGTAGCGCGGTGCCGAGTCCTGCCCGTAGGAGCCAAAACCGAAAGTAGGGAAACTCATATTCAGAATAGCCTTGGTATCTCTCACGTAGCCGTTCAACACCGCACCCCGGCTGCCGAGTTTGCGGGCACGCGTGCTCATAAGTTCTCCCCACAGCGCATTCCTGGGAGAAGAACCGGTGTTCACGTAGACTTCGTTCTTATGGAGATCGTCCAGCGCTTCCAGCATCAGGCCAAAAGGCTTGTCCATCAGATTGTTGGCGCTGCCGGCGATTTTTTCAGCGAACACATCCACAGAAAGCACGGGCATGGCGCGGCCGATCACAACCATATCCTGGCGGAGAGGCTGAATCTGCGGCGGGAGGAACTGCCGCTGAAGATCCATTTTGTCCATCACATCGCCGACAACGCAGGTGAAGAGCTCGTGCTGAATGAGGGTGAAAAGTTCGTCGTCGGACGCCCAAGATTGTGTCGTGCTCATTGGCCACGCGCCTGTCTGATTTTTCCCCCGAACTGCCGGGCAAGCTGAGTCATCGATGCGAAATCGCCGCTCCCACGCCGCGGTCGAATGACCTTATTCTTTACTCGAAAAACGGCTCCCCTGGGCGCGCGTAACGGCGTGCCACCTCTTCGTTCAACGTAACCCCGAGTCCCGGGCTTTCTGGAACCTCAATAGAGCCACCTTGAATGAGCGGCTTTGGCAAACCCTCGACCAGGTCATTCCAGAAGGGAACTTCAGAGGCATGAAACTCCAGAGCAAGAAAGTTGGGAATCGAGGCGCAGAAATGGGCTGCGGCCAAAGTGCCGACCGGACTGCTGATGTTGTGCGGAGCGACCGGCATGCTATGCGCGTCGGCGAACTGCGCAATGTCTTGAGCAACGGACAATCCTCCGACTTTCTGAAGATCAGGAGTCACAACGCTGAGCGCATGTTGCGCGATGATTTCTTGAAACCCTTCGAACAAAAACAGATTCTCTCCGGTGGCGATCGGGATCCGCACTTTCGAACTGACCTCTTTCAGCGCGGCGGTGTTGTTGGGCGGAACTGGATCTTCAAGCCACAACAGGCGGAATGATTCGAGTTCGCGCGCCACTTTCACGACATCGCTGGCGTTGTAGCGCCAATGGCAATCTACCGCGATGTCGGTGTCGCTGCCCACCGTGTCGTGAACCGCTCCAATCAAGCTCACCATGTGATCGATCGCGCGGTTGGTGAGCACGCGATTATGGGGATCGCGACCTTCGGTACCGGGCACGTCGAGATCAAACTTCAGGGCGGTGAAGCCTTCTGCTCTTTTTGCCAGAGCCTGACGGCGGTAGTCATCTGGCGACAGCGGGGGATCTCCGCCCGCCCCGCCGAAGTAATCTTTCGAGCGGTGTTTGGCATCTTTCAACTCCCAAGGCGCAGGGCGTGAGCGCAATACTTCGTCCAGGCTCTCGAGAGCTTCGCCTCCGTGACAATCGGCATAAATGCGGATCTTGTCGCGGAACTTTCCTCCCAGCAGACGATACATTGGTACTTCAAGCCATTGGCCAAGCACATCCCAGAGCGCGGCTTCGATGCCGCTGATCGCATTGTAGACAATGCCGGCAACCGAACCGGCACCGGAAGTAGCAAGCTGCAGTTTGCGGAACAATCGATGAATATCGCGCGCGTCTTCGCCCAGAAGCAGCGGCTCGAGCGAGCTCAGAATCGAAGTGAGGCCGGGAGCGAAGAAGCATTCACCCAGCCCTCGCAGTCCTTCATCCGTTTCGATGCGGACGAATGTCCAATCGAAATTGCCCTCGACCACCGCCGTCTTCAGCCTGAGGATCTTCATGTCGTGCTCAATTTCTTCCGGGCGATTATACGCTGTGGCCTGCTGGTGCGACTGGAGGTACAGAACGAAATACCGTGCCAGACTTGGAAAATAGGGCCGGTTCATACGCAACCCGCGAAACGAAGCTCATCGCTAGGCGGCTACTCGTGACCACACAAAGGTGGCAACGGAGTCATTGTCCAGCGCGACCTCCGCCTCCATGCCTCCCATTCGTATAACCGCAGTTCGGGCAGGCCCCGGATTGGTAATCACGAGCGCGAGTGTTCCGTCAGGATTTTCGAACGCAGCGTGACAGATCCCGGGGACCGCGCATTCGGAATCAAACCGGACCGCTCCCCGGCGGATCGCCCTTGAAAAGTGGGCGAAGGCCCAATATTGGCCGCTGCGCGTAATTTCCTTGGTCTGCGAGTGGATGGTCACGAGGCCACCGCAGGGGAAGGGGCCTATATTCGGCCGGCCACGCTCGTCCAGCGCCAGATTCCATCCCGTGACGGAGCGGCACCAGTTCCGCAGCGCTGACGTAAAAGTCCCGCCCCATTTTGCCCAGTCGGTCAGGTAGTCCGGGCTGGTGTAGTCGGGGCCACCCTCGGTCCAAAACATTTCCGCGTCGGGATGCGCTTCGTGAACTCTGCTCATCATCTCCGGTGCTCCGCCGTATGCGTGCCAGGCAACCGCATTGGAATAGCGGCGCACTCCTGGATCATCGAGTTCGTCAATGGCCCGGCCCCACAGGTTGTAGTTGTGATCGAGAATCCAGATTCTGGTCTTCAGCCCGTTCTGCTCCAGAGCCGGCCCCAGGTCATGCTTGACGAAGCCGATTTCATATTCCTGCGGCCAGATGCAGGCCGGCATGCGCCCGTCCTGATCGGTGTCAACTTCGTTCTGCACGGTAACGGCCTGAACTGGCACTCCGTCGGCCGCATAGGCTTGGAGAAACTTCACGAAATATTGCGCGTAGGCTGAAAAATATCGCTGGCGCATCGCTCCGCCGAGCATCGAACCTCCACTCTTCATCCATCCCGGCGGGCTCCAGGGCGAGGAAAAAAGGAACAGGTCGGGATTCGCCGTCCGCGACTCGCGCAGCATGGGCAGGATGTACTCGCGGTCGTGTTCAATCGAGAAACGCTTCAGCTCGGGGTCGGGATCCCCCTCGTCGTAGTTGTAGACCTTGGTCGAATAGTCGCTGGCTCCGATGCAGGTCCGGCAAACATTGAGCCCCATTTCCGCAGGATGAAACAGTTCGTGGAATAACAGTTCGCGCTGCTTTGCGGCAAGCTGGTTGAACATAAAACACGCCGCGTCGGTAAATGCAGCGCCGAATCCCAGGATTTGTTGAAATTTCCTGTCAGGACTAAGGACAATCGCGGCGTGCGACGGCTCCGCTGAGACAGGACGCCAACGGATCGGATCGAGCCGGGCAAAGCGCCTCTTTTCGCTCGTCATCCAAGCCGTGATCTCGCCGCTCCTGCTGCCGCGGGGCGCAGTCGGGGTTTGACGCACTTCAACCTTCATTTCGAGCCAAGGCCATGTCCCCACAGCCGCTGTGCCCGCTAATCCAAGGGCCGAACTTCTAAGGAATCCCCGTCTTGTCGTCTCTGCGGACATCGCGATTTCCTTCACCTTATTTGTGATAATTGCGTCGTGGACTGGGAGCGATTCGTCTGGCGCGATGAAGTCATCCTGTTGGAAGGACACTGCCCTCTCTAGCTTTTGGTGGAACTCCTTGTGTACATTGCGGAACCTAGCACCAACGCCTAGGCAGCGCCCACCACGGATGAGCCTCAACTAAAGCGCTTTTGTCGCGCGAAGAAAGCTCTTGCTGGCGCTCCATTTTGCCACAGTCCCGGCCAAAGTCAACCACTACGCCCTGCGGGGCCGCTAGTCCGCTGAAAGCTGGTCACGTATGCACCGACTTTTCAGTAACCACAAGCACCAGATGACAACTCAACGACTCACGTCCGACCAAATCACCCAAGTAAAACGGAGTCGGCGAACTTCCTCTTCAATTCCCGATAAACAACACAAAGCGCGCCCGCTCAGGAGCGATAAGGATCACTTAGTTCCATCGCCAGTTCCCAGATTCCCCGCGCCCGCTGGTACATCAAGGCTCGAAACTTCTTGGGATCCTCAAGTCTCCAAGCCTCCGGCGTGCTGAACCAATAGGCTGTCTGTTCGTTCACCCAAGTCTGGTAGTACAAGCCCCATGCCAGCAGCAAGGCGTCGGCTTGCAGGGATCCGTCTTGAATGCGCTTCCCCCAGTGGTAGAGGTTCGCGGCTGCGCAATAGCTGACTCCTGTCCAGACCTCAAATTGATGCGCATACTCACTGTCGCCGACCCCGGGGGTTGAGTCGGGGTGAAGCGCGTTCGCCGCGCCCATGTCGCCAACCCCATCGCCGTTGAAATCCCTGAGCGGCAACACAGCGCGCCTGAACAGTTGCCGGTAATGCGACGTGAGGCGGTCAGCGTTCACCACCGGCGGGAGACCGGTCACATCGACGTAACGCTCGCCCACTGTGGCGTCGGCCATGATGTCGGGGTTATGGGCGTTGTACTGATAGTAGCCGAGTTCCTCGTTCCAGAATTGCTCTTCTGTGCTGGCTTGAGCCTTCTTCCGTTCTGCAGTGAACTCCTCGAGCAGGGCTTTATCCATCCTGTGTTCAGCTAGCGCTTCGAGCGCTTCCAGGGCGCCGAGCCAGAGAATGGCGTTGAACAGCTTGTTGTCCTTATATTCGGAGCTCTTCATTTCGCTCAAGCCGTCGCCGTCAGTGTCGGTCGTCTTTTGGTAACGGTAGGTTCGCACGAGCGCCGGCCACACATCGTCCAGGAACTTGCTGTCCTTGGTCTCGTGCCAATAGGCATGGCACTGCTGGATGAACTTGGGCGAGAACTCGGACCAGGGGGTGGTAATCCGGCCCTTAATTCCCATGGGGGAAGTGTTGTACCAGCGGCCGTAGCCATCGTATTCAAAAAACGGGTCCCCCGAGATGGAGCCTGCATCGTGGGGACAACTCCCGTCCGGGGAATCCCTGATGAAATCGGAGAAAACCAGCAGGATGTCGCGCTCGATTTGCGGCCAGAGATCCCGGTTGCTGCGGGAAGCGTGATGGCGGACGTCGAAGGTCTCCGCAAAGGCGTACTCCTGGCACTCCATCACCGACGCAAGGTGCTGACCTGGACGCTTGCCGAACTTCTTGGGTTTGGTGATGCAGCCATTTTCCCAGAACGAGCCGCCGAACGTAGCGTAGTACAGCTCATTCAGAACGCTCTGCTTGAGCCAGTCAGGGTAAGCTGGATTCTGGACGATTGGGGTTTGCCACCCCTCGACGGCCTTCAGCCACTCCCCCGCTTTGAGCAAGGCTTCCTTGGCGACTTCAAACGCCTGCCCGGGCTTGGCCGGATAGTACTCAGTGTAGCGGCGCCACCAACGGGTGCCGTGTCCAAATTCAATCTGCGGGAAATACCAGGTGAGTGCGAAGGGAACAATCACTTCCGAGCCGGGAGCAACCTTGACCTTTACGCACAGCGCACCTGAGGGGAGCTTGCTGTCCAGGCTGAGGGACTTATCATCCAGTTCTCCATCGGCAGAGAAATCCTGCCAAATCTCGGCTCCGTCCCCTTCGCCATCCCAAACCGTGGTATGTGATGCCGGAGCATTCGTGGCGATGCACCATTCCGAGTTTTCCGTTTCCGGCGGATTCGTTGGATGGTGGGCCTTCATCAGGATCGCAGTGATCCCGGAATGCTCATCGCGAGCCAGGTCGTTGGTCAGTCCGCGTCGCTCCCTCGCCGTTTCGTCAACGTCGGCCCCCTTTGGCTTCCCCATCGGTGTGTTCTGAGGTCCGGTGTAGGGCGCATTCGGAAAAGTGAACATGACTGAGACCTCGACGGGCGACGACAATGGGTTATGAATCCTGAACTGGAAGAGCGCGGCGGGAAGAGACGTTTCCCGGTAGTTGTCTTTGATGACCGAGGTGAAAAACTCCAAGGCGATATTGGTCTCGAAGGGTCGGTAAGTGCACCAACCGCGCGGGAACAGAGCGTAGTATTCGCCTTCGCCCGGCTGGAGCCGTGGCCAGGCTGGCAGTAAGTCATCGGTAGCAAGAGTCCGCGCCGTTGCGCGCTTTCCGTCTACTTGTTCCCGGATATGAAACGCGCCTTGAGCGAGAAAACGTTCCTCGTATCTTCCCACTTTCATCTGCCATGGCCCGAATGTGCCGCAGATGTTGTACATGAAATTGCCCGCGCCAATTCCCCCCAGCGGAACTCCCTTCTTGACCCGCGTCAGCGTATTCAGTCCGGCCCGATCCTGCGGCGGCACGCCGTCTTCCGCCATCAGCGCGATCTTGGGCAAATCACCGAGGGGTCGCTTCCAGGCGCAGGACGGAATAGTACCGGCCGGCACAGTTGGTGTTTGCGATCGGTCCCCTGACGTAGTCGACGTTTCAGCCGCAACCGGGGCGGGCATGCCCGCGAGAGGGCCTCCCGCCAGCATCAGGCCCGCTGCGCCCGATGAATGCAATAGGAACTTGCGCCGTGAGATTGGTCGTTTCGCCATTATACTGTTTCCTTTCCCTGAGAGCCGCGACATCAGCCCCTGAAGCACAAACGTCCGACTCTGAAATCGCTAACATGGGCGATTGCGTATGTCGGCATGTTTGGCATCAAACATACTACGAGAGCCACCGGGCTGACCGGTTGTCTCCTCTGCCCAGGGCCTGGACGTAGCGAGTGCTCCGGCGACTGCGCCCATGGAACCGGTGAGGAAATTCCGACGAGATGACATAGGGGCGTTCCGTGTAGATTTACTGCATGAAGTTAACCAGTCCTCAGTTTCCAGTGTCAAATGGGAAAATCGGATGGAGGTACTGAGTTATGCTGTTGTTGAAACTTCGAGAGGAAATGGCGATGGAGCGAACGACGTTGAGTGGTCGAGGCTTGGCAGTTGCAATCGTCCTCCTGATGGTTGCGCAGTCTGGCATGGCACAAGCTGCGCCATCGAGAGTCGATGCGGGAAAGCGTGCCGATTCGATTCTCAGCCAAATGACGATCGAGGAGAAGATCGAGATCATCGGTGGCATCAACGATTTCTACACGCGCCCAATTCCACGGCTTGGGATCCCTTCCCTGAGAATGTCTGATGGTCCGATGGGCGTTCACGACTATGGGTTGACGACTGCGTATCCGGCGGGCATCGCACTGGCGGCTTCCTGGGATGTTGACCTCGCGGAGCGTTTCGGGACCGCCATGGGTAAGGATGCCCGTGCGCGTGGAGTGCATTTCATTCTCGCTCCCGGCAATCAGCTCGAAAGCTTGTGCAGTTACAGTGAAAGAGGATAGCCATGTCCGAAGAAATGACCTCGCTTGAACGCTGTCTCGCAACCATCCGGTATGAACCTCACGACCGCGTCCCGGTGGACCTGCACAACTTCATGATGACTGTCGTTGGCTCGAAGCTGCCGCCGGAGAAGCTCTATCAGGACGGACAGGTGCTGGGGGAGGCGCAGGTCGCAGCCTGGAAGAGGTTCGGCCATGACATGATCCTTATTGAAAACGGAACGGCAGCCCTCGCTGAGGCCTGCGGGTGCGAAGTGAATTATGCAGAGGACAGCGCCCCCCGAATCGAGAAACCGTTTCTGAAGGACCTTTCGGAGATTTCGAAGCTGAGGAAACCGGATCCCTCGAAATCCCCTCTGTGCAGAGCTGTCCTCGATGCAACTCGGTTCGTGCTTGATCAGATTGGCGACCGGGTCTACGTTATGGGCCGAGCTGACCAGGGACCCTTCGATTTGGCCTGCATGCTCGCCGGAACCGTCCCGCTGATGATGGAGATGAGGACGGGCAAGAACGATGATTTGATCTTTCAACTTCTGGAGTACACGACAGAGGCTTACCTGCTTTACGCGAATATGTTCAAGCAGATGGGCTGTCCTGGCACTTCTCTCGGCGAGGCGCTCTGCTCGCCGGATGTGATCTCGCCAACCATGTACAAGAAGTATGGCCTCCCTTATGGCAAGAAGGTCGTGACCGCGCTGCAGAGCGATGATTTTTTTGTGGCCTATCATGCGTGCGGCAATACCACGAAAATCATCGGCCTTATGGTTGAGACCGGCGCCAAGATATTGGAGTTCGACTACACGTGCAACAAGGCTGCTGCCAAAAGCGCAACTGCGGGGAAGGCCACACTTCTTGGTCCTATCGATCCCAGCGGAGTTCTTCATCAAGGTTCCATTGAGGACGTCGAGACCGCCTGCCGCGAAGCCATCGAGATTCTCGCGCCGGGCGGGGGATTCATCCTCGGGCCCGGTTGCGCATTGCCCCCGACGGTGCCGCCTGAGGCGATTGACAAACTTATCGAGTGCGCAAAAACTTACGGTAGATACTGAGGCAAGAAAGCTATCACCGACAGTTCCCGCATCACGGGCCAGAAACGGTTTTTCCGAGGTCGTGCCGAGAGGCTTGAAATCAGACACTTTCGGTGGACCGAGCATGCGTCCGGCGCATGCTCGCCTAGCGCAACAACCACCACAGCACAGTCACGAGAAGAACGAGCAGCGAAAACCAGAGGCGATAGTCCGCAAAGCGGAGGCGCGGTTTCTCCGCTACAGCGACGGACAAGCCGGACCACTCTACCGTAGTCGCGATGAGTCGCTGCGCTACCGGACGCGGCGTCGCGAGACTTACGCCGATAAGCACAGCCATGCAGATCGCGAAGGAGAGCATCGCCGCATGCAACCACGGGAGCAGTAGGGGATGATCCATGAAGGGCAAGAAGTGCCACTGAGCGTTGATCATGAACAAAGGCGCAAGGGCACCGGCGGCACCGGCGCACGCCAGCACGCCCTGGGACGTCGTCCGCTTCCAAAGCACGCCGGCGAAAAAGATTCCGGCGAAGGGCATCATCAGGTACGCCTGGACACTCTGCAGATAGATCCACAGTGATCTGAAGTGCCCAATGATCGGTGCCCATAGTGCTCCCAGGGCAAAAACAGCGAGCACAACGATCCGGCCGACGCGGATCTGCTGCTCCTGAGAAGCGGCTGGGCGCCAGTGTATGTAAAAGTCGCGCGTGACCAGGGTCGCCACAGAGTTGTAGGTGGCGCTGATGTGTCCCATAAGAGCTGCGGTGATCCCCGCGATGGTCAGGCCGAGTAAACCCGTGGGCATAAGGTGACGCAGGAGCGTGGTGTACGCCTCATCCGGCCGAACGAGGTGAGGGAAGAGCGCCCGCGCCACAAGCCCCGGCAACACGAGCAGAAAAGGGGTGAGCATCTTGAGGAATCCGCAGAAAACCGCTCCCAGGCGGCCCTCGTTCAAATCGCGCGCGGCGAAGACGCGCTGGACGAGCACTTGGTCCATCGACCAGTAGAAGCTGCCGAGGAGGAAGACGCCAAAGAACATCCCGGGCCATGGGACGTCCGGGTCGGTGGCAGGTTCGACCATGTGGAACATCGCCGGGTCGAGCCGCGCGTACAACCCTGTCAGTCCACCGACATGCGCAAGTCCGATGCCGACCAAAAACAGCGTTGCGACGAGCAACACGCCCGTCTGAAGCGCGTCGGTATAGACGACCACGCGCAGGCCGCCCTTCATAGTGTAGAGTGCCGTGAAGAGTCCCACGACCCAAATCACCGTCAGATGATTCCACCCCAAGACATCGGACAGGACCAGCGACGAGGCCCAGAGAGAAATCGAAATCTTCGCCAGCACCGATAGGACGACCATGAAACCTGAGAAGACCAGCCGCACCGTGGGCGAAAAACGCCGCTCCAGAAACTCGGGAACTGTATAAATCTTGTTGCGGATGTAAAAGGGAAGAAATAAGACGACGAGCGGGATGAGGCAGTAGATGGCCATCCATTCGAAGCCGCCGACGGCCATGCCAAGCGTGTAGCCGCTGCCGGCCAGACCGACGAAGTGCTCAGCCGAGATGTTAGCCGCGAACAGGGATGCGCCGATGAATGGCCAGCGAAGCTGGCGCCCAGCCAGGAAGTACCCCTCGGTACTGGTCGGGCGGCGTACAACAAAAAGACCAATGGCAAGCACGGCTCCGGCATAGGCCAGGATAACGAGCCAATCGATGGTATGAAGTGTCATTCTTGTCCTTCAAGCGGGATAGAGTTGTGCGCTCTTGTCGCGCACCAGTAAGTGACTTTGGCTGGTTCGCCGCTCAGCACTCTGACGCGTTAGACAGAACGCAGTTTACTTCCAGCTAAAGGTCGCAACAGCTCCGGCCGGCAGAGTGTAATTAAATGACTGGCCTTTGTAACTCACAGTGAACGTTCCGGCGCTGCTGGCGGAGTTCAGCACCAGCAGAACGATCGACCCGTCAGGAGTCTGAAAAGCGACGTCTTCGATGCTGCCGGTGCCGAAAGTGTTGGGCTGCCGGTTGCCAGCGGATCGGGCTCGTGCGGGCACGTCGGCAAGAATTCAGGGTCGCAGATTTGTATCGTTTTGTCGACCACGAAAGAGACGATCAGGAACACATCGGCCAGAAGAACCCGGGGAGCGCTACAGGCCAGCGAACCAACTGAGTGTCGTCATGGAACCCAAAACGCGACCGCAAGACTATTTTCATCTTCTCATAAGCTCGCTTGCAAATCCAAGCGGTCAGAGGCAAACAAAACACGAATGAACAGTGGACGACGGACACCGAAATCAGATCTCGTTTCAATTTCAGGACGTACCAGCGGAAATCTTTTGACACGACGCGGTGGGATAAACCACAATGCTGACTGGTTAACCGCTTGGTTGGGAGCAGAACCGCTGTAGCAGTGATCCTTCTGCTGTGGCGATGCGTCCATCCAGGAGCGAGTTTGCCGGGGTACTGGCAGATAGCTACGGAAACGACAAGACGCAGGTTCCTGGAGTCCTCAGCCCTCGGCTTGCTGGCGACCGCTGCCGGCAGCTTGCGGCCGATAGCGGCTAACGCCCAGTCTGCCGCAAACATGATCTGGGCGTTTTCCCCAGCAGAGAATGCTCAAGCGGTCAGCCGCACACCTTCTTCAGTCAACTTCGTGGATGTCACTTCAAAGTTGGGTATTCACTTTAAGCAGGAAGCTTCTCCCACGTCCCGCAAGTATCTTCTGGAGACAATGGGCTCCGGAGTGGCGCTTTTCGACTACGACAACGATGGGCGTCTCGATATTTTTCTAGGCAACGGCGCGGAGATTGATGATCCCATGCCCCCCGGGTCGATTCCCAAGAAAACCGCGCCCAAATATTGGAATCGCCTTTTCCATCAGAAAGAGGACGGAACCTTCGAGGATGTTACCGAAAAGGCTGGCTTAACCGGAGCAGGCTACACCACGGGCGTTGCCGTGGGCGACTACGACAACGACGGATACGAAGACTTGTTCGTTGCAGGGTACGGTAGAAACACTCTCTATCACAACAACGGCGACGGCACGTTTACCGACGTGACAGCCAGTGCCGGGGTCGAAGGTTCTGGATGGTCCACGAGCGCCGCCTGGATCGATTACGACAATGACGGCAAGTTGGACTTAATTGTTGCGCGGTACATGGAATGGACTTTCACCGACATCTACTGCGGCGAGCAGCCTGAGAGCCACCGCGCCTACTGCCATCCAAAACTCTTCAAGCCTGCATCGATTCTCCTCTACCACAACGAAGGTAACGGCAAGTTCGTAGAAGTTGCGCAGAAGGCCGGTGCTAGCCGTCCTTGCAAAGGGCTCGGTGTCGCCATTGCCGATTACGATCGCGATGGATGGACTGACTTCATCATCTCCAACGATGCGATCCCTGAAGGTCTGTTTCACAACAAGGGCAATGGCACGTTTGAGGAAATCGGCATTGTTTCCGGCGCCGCAGTCGACGACAACGGGGCCACGTTCTCCGGTATGGGTGTTGATTTCGAGGACTACAACAACGATGGCTGGCCGGACATCATTATTACGGATTTGGCAAATCAGCGGTACGCTCTATTCACGAACACGCGGGATGGCACATTTGAATATTCATCCGACAAGACGGGGCTAGGAACAATTACGCGGGAGCACTCGGGTTGGGGTGTGAAGTTCATGGATTACGACAACGACGGCTGGAAGGATCTGTTCGTTGTCCAGGCGCATGTCATGGACAACATCGAAGTGACTACGCCCAATCTGCATTATCGTGAGTCTCCTCTGCTGCTTCACAACGAAGGTGGAATAAAGTTCACTGACGTTTCTGCGAGTTCGGGTAGTCTTTTTCAGCAGAAGTGGGCATCCCGCAGTATGGCGGCTGGCGACATCAACAACGATGGGCGTCTTGATGTAGTCGTGACAACCAATGACGGTCCGGCGATGGTGTGGATGAACGAAACGTCCAATAACAACAATTGGATCTCGCTAAAGCTTGTGGGTGTAAAGAGTAACCACGACGGAATTGGCGCAAGAGTGAAGGTGGTCACCGACGAAAGCGAACAGTTCGCCACAGTAACTACTGCAGGCAGTTATCAATCATCGGGGGACAGACGGGTACATTTTGGACTGGGACAAGCCACGATGGTAAAGCGTATCGAGATTTCGTGGCCAAGCCGAACGGTGCAGGTCTTGAACGACGTCCGAAGCAATCAGTTTCTTACAATCACCGAAGCCACTTCGGGAAAATGAGCAGATAGAGAACCCCGCCGATGCTATAGAAGCTATTGGGGCGTCGGGGGCTCTTCTGCAGTACTGGGATGTTCTTCTTGATGTTTCTCCAACGACTTCTGGGATTTCGCGGCGCGTTCATCCTTCAGTTCCTGGAACTTGGCCATCGCGCTCCGCGCTTCATCCATGCGGTGGAGGCGCCGGTAGATGGTTCCAAGCTGATACCAGGCCTGCTCCACAACCAGGGAGTCGGAATCGTACGCAGTGGCTTTTTGCAGGTGGACGGCCGCCGCTTCGTCTTCACCGACCAGCATCTCGGCGCGGCCCAGATTGTAGTCCGCATGGAGAAGCCCCGGCTTCTCGCGAAGCGCGGCCTCGATTAACTCTTTCCCTTTTGCGCCATCGCCCAGCTCCACTGCAAGGGCTCCGAGCTTGTACCTTGCCAGGACGTTGTTGGGGTCGAGCTCAAGCTCACGCTGGAAAGCCTGCTGGGCCTCAGCCATCTTGTTTACGTTGCGGTATTCCGATCCCAGTTCCTCGTGCAGGCCGGGTTGCGTCGGAGCCAGTTTGATAGCTGCCTCATATTCCGTGATCGCTTCCTGATGCCGGTCGGCTTCAGCATCGGCCTGCGCCAGCACGCGGTGCACTCGCCACGAGTTAGGGTCGACCTTGAACATGCGAACATAGCTGTCCTTGGAAACCAGCAGATGCGCTCGTCCCCGGTGGTAAAGGATGTCTTCGTCGTCGGGCTTGAGCTTGGCGGCTTTGTCCAGCGCGGCGGCTGCGTCTTCCGGGTTGTCTTGCGCCAGATCAACCACGCCGAGCCACATCCAGGCCGCCGCATCCTTCGGGTAGTTGATGGTTTCTTTGGCAACCGCAGCGTGAGCCTTGTCGAGGTGGTTGATCCGAAACTCGGTGATCCCGAGAAACAGATTGGCTCCATGCAGACGCGGCTTAAGTGAGAGCGCTTTCTGGAAGCTGGCGATTGCTTCCTCGTATCGCCCCCGCTCTTCATTCACCATGCCCAGATTGAAGTGGGCTTCGGCGAACGTGGGCATCTGCCGAACCACCGCCTCGAATCCATTCCCGGCAGCATCCAGGTTGCCTGCCCGCATGGCTTCGGTCGCCTTCTCGAATTCGGCTTCTGTGGCGGATTGCGCCGAGATCAGGGCCGGTCCTAGCAGGAATGCTGGCCCCAACAGCAATGCAAAGATGAGTCGTGAGACATTTGCCGGGAAGAAACCCCGCATGAACCGATTGTTGCTCATAGCGCCTTGCAAGAGATTCTACCCGATCCGGTGTACCGGAATAGCGAAAGGCTGGACTCTCGTCCAGCCTTTCGCGGCTTTCAGGGTTTGCGGAAAGCCTCAGAATTCGTAACGTAGCGTCGCCTGGATTTGCCTAGGCGCATTGATCACGCCGTGGCCGCCACCTCCCGGGACGCCAAAGGTAGGGTCACCAGCCCATCCGTCAATGCCACCGAAGGTGTGCCGGTTGAAAGCATTGGGAATGTCCAGTTTGAACAGAATATCCTTGCCCTCGGCAATGGTGGTCCGCTTGAGGACGGAGAAGTCCTCGTTCTTGTACCATGGACTTCGCCACCAACCAACGACCGAGGGAAGGTTGCCGAAGGCGTAACCGGTTTTGGCGGCTAAAGACGCAGCATTCGGATCTTCAAATGCTCCGCAATTTACCGGGCCGACGGGATAGGGGGGAGACCCTGGAGGCGGCGTGTTAGCAGTTTGAATCCCGTTCACTGCGGTGCAGCCGCTGTTCCAATTACTGTTGAGTGCGGGCGTCCACTTCCCGCCTCTAAAAATCGGCTGTCCTGTCAAACTGAGCCGGTAATTCCCCGTACTGTAGGGGTTGGAGCCCGGGTAATAATCGTTGATTACCGTCGGAGCCCCCGACTGATAGCGATGGACACCGCTGATTTGCCATCCACCGACAACCTTGCTGGCTACGCCGTGGGTGAAATACCGCTTGCCCGGACCGGCGGGAAACTCGTACATATAACTGATGGCAAAGGCGTGCGGCACGTCCTGATAGCTGACCGCCTTTTCGCCTTTCAGATTGTATGGGTTCTGCGCTCCGTAAACGTTGGAATTGAACGCCGTTTCAAGCCAGTACGCCGAGTCGGCATCGGTGATCGTCTTGGAATAAGTGTACGACGCGAGCACGTTCAGCCCGTTGCGGAAACGACGTTCCAGCGTGGTCTGGAGAGCGTTGTAGGTGGACTGCCCCAGGTTCTCCAGGATTTGGGCGGTGGAGAAGTTCCAGTACTGCGGGAAAGGCCGCAGCAGCTGGCCGATGGTAGCGTTGCCAGAGGGTGCCCAACCAGAGACAAACCAGGAGGGCACGGTCACGCCCAACCCGGACAGAATCGTCGGACCGTTATTCCCGTCGGAGCCATCCACCGCATAACCAAGGGCCGGACCCAGGTAATTGTATTTTGGGTTGGGTGAGTTGACCTCCGCCAGGTTGGAACGCAGACGCGTGGCGTGCTGCCCGACGTAGCCGACGCTGAGGATCAGATCGGTGGCAAGCTGGTGCTGGATTTCCACGTCCCAGTTCTGCACCATGCCCGGTCTGCCGTAGCTAGGGGCAACGTAGTTGACTCCATTTTTGTTCAATGAGTTTAGGGTTGGGTCCTGTGTGTTGCCTGGAGGGGTGTACGCTGGGAAGCCCACATCCAGCGAGGACACCGGCGTAAAGGAGTCAGCGTTCTGGAAGTTCGGGTTGACTGTGGTTCCGCTGGAGAGGCTGTAGCCGAAGTCAGAGTATGTCAGCGGAGCGTAGTAGATGCTGTAAGCACCGCGAAAGACTGTGTTCTTGACGTAATCGGGTGCGTAGGCAAACCCGATGCGCGGTCCTAAATCCTTGAAGTAGGTCGTAGCTCCCGTGGCGCTCTTGCCATAGATCAGAGCTCCAGGTGTTCCCGGAGAATCAGGGTTGTTGGCGGTCAGTGACAGCACCGACTGCGCGCCAATGGCCTCATGCCGGGGTGTCTCAATTTCCCACCTCAGGCCGGCGTTCACCGTGAGGGCCCTGCTCACTTTGACGTCATCCTGCACATACGTCGCGTAATAATTCTGGGCCCAGCGCGAAACATGCGAGGACACTGTCAGGTTCTCGTCGTCAGGCAAACCCAGCACGAAGCTGGCGAACGGATCACCTGTGAGAGACGTATTGACATTCTGGCTGGGAGGAGTAAACGTCGTTTCATTGTTCGCGAAGGTGTAGTTTGGCGAAGAGATTACATTGGTGGCCGAATACTGGTAAGAGCGCCAGTCAAAACCGAAGCGGAACGAATGCCGGCCCTTGTTCCACGACACGCTATCGGCCACCACCAGCGCGTTCGGAACCTGCTTGTTGTAGTTGTTGTTGCTCAAGCTGCTGTATCCGATGCCGTACTGCCCGCCATTGAATGCGATTTGCGGGAATGTCGGCCCGCTTGCTCCGGGGATGCCGAGAACCTGGTCCCAGTCCGATCCGTTTAAGCTGGGCGGCTTGTCCGAGGTGTAGACACGGTTAAACCCCACAGCCAAGTGGTTCAGCACGGACGGACTGGCAATATAATCCCACCCGAAGCGGAGGTAGTGGGTGAAATAGTAGTTGTAGTAATTGCCGGGCGTAAGCGGCACTGGCAGATCGAAGTTACTTCCATTAAGCCAGGGCTGCTCGCGGCTGTGGTAGGAGAAGAACAGTTTGCTCTTTTCCGTCAGGTTCTCGTCGATTCGAAAGCTCATCTGGGTCACCACTACGTGATCCAGAGTCGCGGGATTCAGGTAGTTTTTATTTAGCCCGGGGACGCCATTGGAGGGAAGGCCCGGAACATTGGGTTCGGGGAGGTAGGTCAATATCTTCTGCGCCACAGGGCTCAGGTTTGTGATCTTGTTGCCGGCAAAGGGCATGCGGCAGGTCTGCCCACCGACTACTTGAGTTGTGGAAGGATCAAATATCTGTCCCTGCAATACTTGCGTTCCCGTGCAGGGATTGATCACCTTGGCACCGGTAATAGGATCCTTCACCCCGGGCCCCAGCAGGGCCGAGAAATCGCCGCCCCGCTCGGCTTGGGTGGGCAGGGTCAATAGATCGTTCGACAGGCCGCGGCGGTTGCGGTATTGCTCCCAGACGAAGAAGAAGAAGGTTTTGTCGTGCCCGTCGTAGAGGTGGGGAATGCGCACCGGTCCACCCAGGGCCCCGCCGAAGTCGTTTTGCCGGTCCCGGGGTTTGACGGGCACAAGCCCCGAGGAAGTGGCATTGAAGTCATTGTTCCAGGAGTTAGCGTCCAGGGCTTCATTGCGGAACAGTTCGAAAACGCTGCCGTGATAACGATTCGTCCCTGATTTGGTGGTAAAGCTTTCTACGCCGCCGGAAGTATGGCCGAACTGTGCCGACGGAGTTGAAGTCGTAACTTTGAACTCCGTCAGGGCTTCGATGGAGGGCGCGGTCTGGTCAAACGCAGTACCCGCGTCGGAACGTTGTGCGCTGGCGCCGTCGAGCAGGACTTCCGAGCCGAAGTTCTGGCCGCCCGAGATCTTCGTCTCGTACACACCGGAGGCGCCATTTGCGCCGACGGTCCCCTGACCGATGGTTCCCGGAACCAGGAAGATAAACGTCTCCGGAGAGCGCGCGAAGCTCCCGCTGGCATTCAGCGACAGGGGCAGATCGTGAATTTGCCGGTCTTCCACAACCGTGCCGATATCGGAGCTGTCGGTCTGTATCTTGGGAGCGTCGGCCAGGACCGTCACTTCTTCCTTCACGTCGCCAGGCTGCAGAGTGATATTGAGGGAAGCGACGGTACTGATCTGAATTTCGACTCCCTTTTGCAGGGACATCTTGAAGCCCGTGGCCTCGACGGTGACGTCGTAACGGCCAATGGCCAGGTCATTCACTCGGTACCCGCCAGTGGACGTCGATTCCGTTTTGTACACGCTGCCGGTATCCACACCCTTCAGCGTGACCGACGCGCCGGTGATCGCAGCGCCGCTGCTGTCCAGAACTGAACCGGCGATGGCTCCACGGTCCGACTGGCCCACGGCTGTCCCGAGCACTGCCAAACTGAAAAGCCCGACAAGGATTCCTGACACCAAGAACTTGCGGCTGAGCATCATAGCGCCTCCTGAACCCTAAACTGCAAACCCGGCTGCCAAAGCGGCGATCCGCCATTCGCATTTCCCCGAATAATGAAGAGTTGCGATTCTTGCCGAAGAAATTTGTTCATGGACGAAGGGGAGGACTTCTGCAAGCACCCTTAGTACAGATAGTACAAAACCATTACGCGCCCGTTGTCAAGAGGAAAATGCAAAACCGCTTTTGTGGCTAACTAAAGCGCTTGAGCGACCCCGGGGCAGTTGACCAAAACCGCCAGTGAGGCGCAATTTGTTGACATGGCCTGCGAGTGTGGGCCAGAATAGTGTCTGATGGAGCCGCAGGCCTCTTCCTGCGAACAAAAGCGCTTCAGTTGGCACCCAGCCGTGGGGCCTGCCTGGCTCTCGTTGCTGCGTTCCGCAATGTACAGTGGGTTGTCTGTTCACAAGAATCTAGAGAGGGCAGTGCAGTTCCAAACAGGATGACTCCATCGCGCGCGGGGAAAGTCCGCAAAGCCTGCCCGGCTAAACAGGTCGGCCTGCGTGAACTTGCGCAGTATCTGAAGCTCTCGCAAGCAACCGTCTCGGTTGTAATCAACGACTCGCCCGCCGCCAAGGCGATCCCGAAACAAACTAAGGAGCGGGTCTTACAGGCCGCGAGGAAGCTGCAGTACCGTGCCAATTTTTTTGCCCGCTCGCTCAGTCTGCGCCGCGGTTGCATGGTCGGCGTGGTGGTCCCGGAGCTGAGCGAAGGCTACGTGGCCTCGATCATGCGCGGAATCGAAAGCCAGCTCCTTGCCGAGGGCTACTGCTATTTTGTCGCCAGCCACCAAGGGCAGCCGGACCGGATCCAGCAGTATCCCCGCATGCTGATTGACCGTGGGGTTGAAGGTGTGATCTTCGTGAACACGCCCGTCGTGCAGGAGTTGACGGTACCGGTGGTGGCAATCTCGGGGCATCAACGAGTTCCTGGAGTGACGAATATTGCGGTTGACAACGCGCAGGCTACGTTCGCAGCTCTCGAACATCTGGTGAGGCTAGGTCACAGACGGATCGCCTTTTTCAAAGGACACCGCGGGAGCCTGGACACGAACCATCGCTGGAGAGGAATCCTCAGCGCGGCGTCGAGGCTAGGAATTGAGGTGTGCTCGGAACTGACGGCACAGTTGCAGGAGGAAGTGCCGCATCCGGGACCTTCGGTCCCGGGAGAAGGCTATGGGAGTGCCAAGAAGCTGTTGGAGACTGGGCAATTTACCGCACTGTTTGCCTTCAATGATATTTCCGCGATCGGTGCAATTCGTGCGTTGCGCGACGCCGGGTTGCGAGTGCCGGAAGAAGTGTCGGTGATAGGGTTTGACGACATTCAGGCAGCGGAATACTTGACGCCGCGCCTCACCACCGTCCGCCAGCCGTTGCAGCAGATGGGGGAGATAGCAGCCAGCCAGCTATTGCTGCGGATAGCCAACCCGCGCAAGAAGGTGCCGCATCGGACGTTGCTGGCGCCACAGTTGATGGTGCGGGAATCAACCGGTCCGGCGCCGGCTACGCCCCACCTCCCATGGATTTCGAAACAACTGAGCGCGGCCAGCCCGCCCTGAAAACGGTGTGAATCTGCCCCCCGCGAACGCCGCGGATCGCTCAAGCGCTTTAGTCAGCCACAAAAGCGGGCCCGACCAGGTACAAGCGGTCGTTCCAAGAATCGTAACCGGGCATCTCCGGGCTGGCGGTCATCTACATCATTCTCGGATATTTCTATCGCGTCCACTGCAAGGGGTACCGATGCTAGCCTGTCTGGGTCGAAAGGCAGAAGCCTCGAGGCTCGTTGTGCCTCGCTGCCCTGCAGAGCATCGGGGGGAGTTCGTCGCATCGCATCATGATCGTTTCGCAATCGACGATAGTCACTTAAGCTAAGATGTTAACAAGAACATGAATCTCCCTCGCCGGCAGTTTCTCGGTTTCTCAACGGTGCTTTTCGGGACCTCATTACTGGAAGCGCTCGCCCGGCCTCTCAGCAAGTGGACGCGGCCGCTGGCGCTCGATACCGCCGCCGTGCCCAATGCCGACAGGGGCATTCCAGTGACCTACGTGGACGTGGCCAAGGAAGCGGGCCTGACTGTTCCCAATGTCTGGGGTGGAGTGGAACACAAGAAGTATATTGTGGAGACGAAAGGCAGCGGCATCGCGTTCTTCGACTACGATCATGATGGCTGGCTCGATGTGTACCTGACGAACGGCTTGCGGCTGAACGAGAAGTGGCCGGTGGGCCAGGAACCCAGATCACACCTCTTCAAGAACAACCGTGATGGCACTTTCACAGATGTGACCGAGAAGTCCGGCCTCGGGCAGGTAGGATGGCAAACGGGCGTCAGCGTGGGCGACTACGATAACGATGGCTGGGACGACCTGTTCTGCGGCTTTTGGGGCCACAATGCCCTGTTCCACAACAACGGCGACGGAACGTTCACCGACGTCAGCAAAAAGGCCGGCGTGTACAACGAGCGCGTCCGGTGGACGTCAGGTTCGACTTGGCTTGATTATGATCGGGACGGCTGGCTCGATCTTTTCGTCGCCAATTTCCTGGAGTTCGACATCACAAAAGTACCGCCGGCTGGCACCCAAAACTCTACTTGCATGTGGAAGGGGGTTTCTGTTCTGTGCGGACCGCGCGGCCTGCCGAGCGGCTCCAACATTCTCTACCACAATAATGGCGATGGCACTTTTACCGACGTCACCGAGAAGGCTGGCATCCAGAAGGCGGGGCCTCGCAATTCCATCAGTGCCGTCTCCTACGATTTCGATAACGACGGCTGGCCGGACATCTACGTGGCTGTCGATTCCGAAGCTAGCCTCATGTTCCACAACAACCGCGATGGCACGTTCACCGACGTCGGCTTGATGAGCGGCACCGCCGTTAACGATGAGGGCCGGGAACAAGCCGGCATGGGAATCGGTGTGGCGGACTACGACGCTGACGGCTGGTTTGACATTTTCAAGACCAACTTCACTGATGATACCTGTGACCTCTTTCACAACGACGGCGACGGTACCTTCAGCGATGTCACCTTCGCTTCCGGAGTCGGCGTGAACAACAATTACGTCGGCTGGGGCTGCGGGTTTGTAGATTACGATAACGACGGCTGGCCGGATATCATTCAAGTCAACGGTCACGTGTATCCAGAAGTCGAGCAATGGTTTCCGGACGCCAACTTCAAGCAAAAGCGCGTCGTCTACCACAACGAAGGCAACGGGAAATTCCTGGACGTGTCTGCTCAGATGGGATCCGGCATCGCCGAGCGCTACTCCAGCCGCGGCGCCGCCTTTGGCGACTTCGACAACGATGGCGGTATTGACGTGCTGGTATTAAATATGAACGATCCGCCCTCGCTCCTGCGCAACATCGGCGGCAACAAAAATAACTGGATCAAGATCAAGCTGATCGGCACCCACTGCAACCGTACCGCCGTGGGAGCCCGCGTGCGTGTACTCACCGGTAAGCACGCGCAAATGGACGAGGTCCACACCGGCGGAAGCGTCATGTCGCAGAGCGACCTGCGCCTGCACTTCGGTGTCGGTCAGGCGAAGACCATCGACCTGATTGAGGTGAAGTGGCCTACCACGTGGAAGACGGAAAAGTTCGCCAACGTTGTGGTCAACCAAATCCTGACGATCAAGGAAGGTGCAGGGATCATCAAGGCGGACAAGATCGAGTCGTGAAGACAGCTGCGGCTGCGGATCGGATGACCAGGGCGCGTTCATGCGCAACGCAGGCCATGCAGTGCCGAACCCCCGCGGATTGCTCTAGAACAAAAGTGAATTCATACATGTGCACAACAGGCATTCTTCCCAGGCTGCTCTTCGCATTGGGCCTTGAGTTGGCAACATTGTCCACGCTTGCACCAACACAAAGCGTCGGCCAACTGATCTCTTATCAAAAGACCAAGCACGGAATCGAGGGGAGAACTGGCGACGCCTCGTTTGCCGTGTCGGTTTACTCGGGTCAGGTCACCCAGTGGGAAGAACCCCGCTACATAAGATAATGAAACCCACTCCTAACGCCAAGTATGGAGGGATGCCCGGTGTGGAGTGGATGAAGCCTCGGCACACTCGTTGATTCTTTGAGGTTGATGGCAATGCCACCCACTATAGCACGTACGCCAGAGCACTTCTCCGAATGAGCGTCGTTGGGGTAGTGTCCTAAAGAAGGAAAGATAGAATGAAAATGAAAAAGATCAGTTTGAATCTTGCTGCGGTTGTGTTATGGGGAATCTGCAGCGCTCCGCTTGTGCACGGGGGCCCGTCCTCTACCGGCTTTGTGCACACCCACGAGAAGGATTTGGTTGCGCCCGACGGGAGCAGACTACTGCTCCGCGGCATCAACTTAGGAAGCTGGCTCGAACCGGCGGGCTATATGTTCGGCTTCGAAGGGATCGGAAGCGGTCCGCAGTCGCCGCGGGAGATCGAGACGTTTGTAAATGAGCTGATTGGCCCTGTGGAAGCGAAACGATTCTGGCGCGAATACCGCACGCGTTACATCACGGAAGAAGACTTCCGCTTTCTGGCAAAGACGGGTATCAATTCGATTCGCGTTCCCCTGCACTACAAGTATTTCCTCCACGGGAACGACGAGGGGTTCGCGTTGGTCGATCGGGTGGTCGGCTGGGCCGCGAAATACCGTCTTTACGTCATTCTGGACCTGCATTGCGCGCCGGGGGGGCAGACGGGCGCGGACATCGATGACAGCTGGGGCTATCCTTGGCTCTATGAGTCGGAAGCTGATCAGAAGTTGACGATCTATGTCTGGAAGAGGATCGCCAGCCATTACAGCAACAACGCCACCGTGCTCGGATACGATCTGCTGAATGAGCCAATTCCTCATTACCCTCAGTTGCGGCAGTACAACGAGCGCCTTGAGCCTCTCTACAAGAAGATCACCGCCGCGATCCGGACAGTGGATAAGAATCATGTGGTGATCCTTGGCGGTGCGCGCAATGGGATTCTAACTTTGACGTTTTCGGTCCACCTTTCGACAAGAACGTGGTCTACACCTTTCACAAGTACTGGACCGATTCAACCGAAGCAGTGATCCGGCCCTATCTCGATTTCCGCGACCGCTACCGGGTTCCCATCTGGCTGGGAGAATCGGGGGAGAATACGGATGGATGGATCCGAGAGTTTGTGAAGGTGCTGGAGAAAAACGAGGTCGGATGGGCTTTCTGGCCGTACAAGAAGATAAACGGCACTTCGTCGTTTGTCAGCTGGGCCAAACCGCCCTATTGGGATGAAATCATGGCTTATGCCAGGACGCCCGGGAACCTAGGGGACACGGAGAGGCGGATTGCGGCGCGGCCCAGTGTGGAACATGCCCGGGCTGCCTTTGCAGGTCTGCTGGAGGCGATCGAGCTCCGGCATTGCACGACAAATACAGGCTATCTTCAGGCGCTGGGGCTGACAGTTCCTGAAAGACAAGGGGAATAGACGCCTGGGCCGAGCAGCGAGAGCAGTACGGATTCCCTGCCTTGAGACAAGTCTAAGTAGATTCCCTGTTCTGGAATGCCTTCGGGAAACGAATTCCCTGATACCACCCTGTCAATTCCCTGTTCCGTTTTTACCCTTCGCAGCGTTTTCCCCAGCAGAATGTGCAAGTTGGAGAACAGGCGTGCGATTTCGAGGCGCCAAAACTCGCGAATTCCCTGTATTTTTCCCTGTTAGCAGGGAATTTGGCCGGAGAATGGTTAGCGCCAGACTGTCTGCTCCGCCAGACAGTCTGGACTGCAGAGAATTCCTGCCTTTACTTTCGACCAAATACGCGAATTCTGCCCATTTCTCGCGATTCTTGCTCGCCAAACCGGACTGCAGAGAACGGACTGCCCCGGCAGCGGATGTCATCCGTCCGCCCTTTTTCTCTGAAGCCGCCATGAGTAGTCCGACTCGCAACGAGTCCGGAAGCGAACATTCGGCGATCGAAAGCCGAATGCATTGCGAACCCGGACAGTCTTATCCAATACAAGATGAGCCTGAAGGGGAGTTGAGATTCCAACACAAGATGAGCCTGGAGCGGATGGCATGCTGAGGATTGACCATCCATGTGCACGAAGCAGAGAAACTGAGCCT
>Ga0181524_10000835_pt1 | contig 36821 bp, 31 predicted proteins | sample PEATcosm2014_Bin_34_FD_119761 | JGI IMG/M metagenome (GOLD analysis project Ga0181524, IMG submission 119761) | Peatland microbial communities from MTU Mesocosm Facility, Houghton, MI, USA - PEATcosm2014_Bin05_60_metaG | ecosystem: Environmental > Terrestrial > Soil > Wetlands > Peat | place... | reverse complement strand
GTCTTCGAATTCGTTGCTCTTGGTTCGGTCTAAGCCGACTGCAAGTCGGCGCTCCGCCTGGGCACCAAGCACTCGCGAATGCGCCTACGTCAGGGCCTGCCGCGATTTCCCGCTTGCCCGCCTGCCGGCATTGTGGTTTCCTTTGTCCCCGGCGGTCTCCAGTGCCAGGGTTGGCCGCAGGGGTTTGTGGCCGCTGACCGACGGATTCATTGATTGACTGATTCGACAACCAAACTTATGCCACTGACACATACCCGAGATTTGTTCGCCAAGGCCCTCAAAGGCAAGTACGCCGTCGGGGCCTTCAACGTCAACAATATGGAACTGCTCCAGGCTATCGTGGAGGCCTGTGAAGCGGAGAAGGCGCCGGTCATCCTCCAGATTTCCAAAGGCGCTCGAGGCTACGCCAATCCGATCTATCTCAAAAAACTTATCGAAGCGGCCATCAGCCTGTCCAACATCCCTATCGCCGTGCATCTGGACCACGGGGACAGCTTCGAGTTGTGCAAGGAGTGCATCGATGAGGGCTTTACGAGTGTGATGATTGACGCCAGCCACGAACCGCTGGAGAAAAACATCGAGGTCTGCCGCCGCGTGGTGGAATACGCCCACAAACACAACGGCGTGGTCGAAGGCGAGTTGGGCCACCTGGTCGGCGCCCAGTTCGACGAGGGCGAGGAGGGGGGCAGCTACTCCAAAGAGGGCCACTATACTCACCCCCAACAAGCCGTCGAGTTCGTCCGCCTTTCCGGGGTGGATTCCCTGGCCGTGGCCATCGGCAACTCTCACGGCGCCTATAAGTTCAAGGGCGAGCAACACCTCGACCTGGAACGTCTCAAGTCCATCAAGAAAGCCCTCATGGATGCCGGGCTGGGCGACTATCCCCTGGTCCTTCACGGCGCCTCCAGCGTGCCAAAAGAACTGGTCGAGGAAATCAACAAATACGGCGGCAAACTCGGCACTGACACCGCAGGGGTTCCTGAGGCGGATATCGAAGTTGCCCGCCGCATCGGCTGCACCAAGGTCAATATCGATACCGACCTGCGCCTGGCGCTGACTGCCGGGATTCGGAAGGTCTTTTTCGAAACCCCCAAAGAATTCGACCCCCGCAAATACCTCGGCCCCGCCCGCACCCGAGTCAAAGAACTGGTCCGCCACAAGGTCCGCAACGTCCTGTGCTGCGCCGGCCACGCATTCGACTAGCCCGCAGTTCAAAACATCAGGGCAAGCGCATTGAGGGGCGAATGTCGAGGGAACGAACTGGCGCCCCTCGCCCCTCGACACTCGCCCCTCCCTAATTCACCAGCCGATACCAGTTATCGCGCTGGTGAGGCTCGTAGCTGAGGTCCGCTATAAGCCGGCGCATGTCGGCTACGGTCATGCGGAAGCTGGTGCCGGCCTGGGAAACCACGTTCTCCTCGATCATGATGCTGCCCAGGTCGTTTGCGCCAAACTTCAGCGCCACCTGGCCAAGGCCTTGTCCCTGGGTCACCCACGAACTCTGCACGTTGGGGAAATTGTCCAAATAAATGCGCGCCACGGCCTGGGTGCGCAGATACTCGTGAGCGCCCACCGTGGGCGCCCGCAGCCGCGTGTGCTCCGCCTGGAAGGTCCAGCCAATGAACGCCGTGAACCCCTTGCTCTGGTCCTGCTGCGTCCGCACGCGCTCCAGGTGTTCGACCCGCTCCGCCCGCGTTTCGACGTGGCCAAACATCATCGTCGCCGTCGAATTCAAACCGAGCCGGTGGGCCACCGCCATCACCTCGAGCCAATCGTCGCTCATCGCCTTGAGCGGCGAGACCTTCTCCCGCACGCGGTCCACCAGGATTTCCCCGCCCCCGCCGGGAATCGACCCCAGGCCGGCGGCCCGGAAATCTGCGATGATTCGCTCCAGCGGTTCGTTGAAGACATGGCGGAAGTGGACGAACTCGCTCGGGCTGAAGCCGTGGATATTGATCTGCGGAAACCGCTCCTTAATATGCGAGAGCAGGTCCAGGTACCATTGTTTGCCGAGTTTGGGGTGGTGCCCCCCTTGCAGAAGAATCTGCGTGCCGCCCAGCTCGATCGTCTCCTCGATCTTACGGTCCAGTTCCGCAAGCGAGATCACGTAGGCCGCGGGATCCCGTTCCGTGCGGTAAAATGCGCAGAACTTGCAATAGACGTTGCAGACGTTCGTGTAGTTGATGTTCCGGTCGACGATATAAGTGACAATTTCGTTGCCTCGCCCCTCGTAGGCCGCTGCCTTGGCGAGCTGGCGGCGCCGATCCGCCAGCGCCCCCAACTCCTCGAGCGGCAGGGAATAAAGCCGCAGCGCCTCCGGCGGGTCAATCCGCCGGCCATCCCACACCTTCTGCAATAATTCGTCCAATGCCGCGTCGTCGATCACACCGGGAACGTAGCCGAGGATGCGCTTTAAAACAACAAGAGGCTGAACTGCACCTTGCCCTCTTGGGTGCGACTTGGCAGAATGATGGGGACATGAGCCAATGGCTTCGGGCGCACAGCGAAAATCTTGAGACCTTTCTGCTGGAGGTCATTCTGGGAGAGCGACGCGGGACGCGCGCGGCGCTGGTGCGGGCTTGTCTGTACGTATGTTCGAAGATATTTCACGTGGCCATTCTTTCGCGCCGCTCACTCTACAACCTGCGGCTGCTGCGGGATTCGACGCTGGGGGTGCAGGTCATCGCCGTCGGCAACCTGACGGTCGGCGGCACGGGCAAGACGCCCGTGGTCGAGAAGTTTGCGCGCGTCTTGCGAGACCAGGGCCGGAACGTGGCCATCCTTTCGCGCGGCTACCGCTCGAAACCCGCGCCGCTGCACCAATGGATGCTCAACAAACTGTTTCTGCGGGATGACACCACGCCGCCGCGCGTGGTGTCGGATGGCAAGTCGCTGCTCCTGGATTCGGAAATGGCGGGGGATGAGCCTTATATGCTGGCCTCCAATCTCAAGGACGTGGTAGTACTGGTGGACAAGGACCGGGTCAAGAGCGGGCGCTACGCGATCGAGAAGTTCGGGTGCGACACACTGCTGCTGGACGACGGCTTCCAGTATTGGAAACTGCGGGGCCGGCGGTTGGACATCGTGCTCATTGACCGGCAGCAGCCCTTCGGCAACGAGCGTCTGCTGCCCCGCGGCACACTGCGCGAGCCGCCCTCGCACCTGTCGCGCGCCAGCGCGATTTTCATCACCAAGAGCGACGGCAACACCAAGGAACTGCGCCGGCGCATCGCCCAACTCAATCCAAGCGCCGGCATCATCGAGTGCATCCATCATCCGCTCTACCTCGAGGACGTGTTCACCGGCCAACGCGTGGGTCTTGAATTGCTCAAAGGACGCAAGGCCGCCTCGCTGAGCGGCATTGCGCAGCCGGAGAGCTTCGAGCAGAGCCTGGTTGACCTGGGGGCCGAGCTGGTCTATTCGAAACGCTTTGCCGATCACCACCGCTTCACCCAGCAGGAACTCCTCAACGCCATCAACCGAAGCAAAAAGCGCCAGGCTGAAACCATCGTCACCACGCAGAAAGACGCGGTCCGCTTTCCGAAGCTGGACCGCCGGGACTTGCCCATCTACTTCATGCGGGTCGAAATCAAGATCCTCAGCGGCAGCAACGATTTTCAGGACTGCGTCCGCAAGATATGCTTTGATTGACCCGATGGAACTGGTGCTTTATGTGCTGGCGCGGGCGGCGGTTGGTTTGACCCAGGCGCTGCCGCTCAGGTGGGCCGCCCGGCTCGGAAGGGGAATCGGCGAGTTGGTTTATTGGCTGGATGCCCGGCACAGGGGCGTGGCGCGGCGCAATCTGGACTTATGTTTCGGGGGAGAAAAATCACCCGCGGAAACCCGCGCCCTGGCCCGCGAAAACTTCCGGCGCATCGGCGAGAATTTCGCCTGCGCGATCAAGACTGCCGGGATGAGCCTGGATGAAATCCGTCCCCATATCGAGTTTGTCGCCCCGCAACTCCAAAGCCCGCCGCCCGGCCAGGCCCCTCGCCGGATGGTCGCCGCCATCGGCCACTTCGGCAATTTCGAGCTTTATGCCCGCGTGAGCCAATTCGCGCCCGCTTACCGGTGCGCCACGACCTACCGCGGATTGCGCCAGCCATCCTTGAACCGCCTCATGCAAGCGTTGCGCCAGCGGTCGGGCTGCCTCTTTTTCGAGCGCCGCTTCGATGGTCCGGCTCTCAAGGCGTTCATGGGCCAACCGGCTGTGGTTTTGGGCCTGCTCTCCGACCAGGCGGGCGGGCAGAACGGGTTGCAGTTGCCCTTCCTGGGGCATGATTGCTGGACTTCTCCCGCCCCGGCCGTGTTCGCGTTGCGCTACGATTGCGGCCTGATCATCGCGGTCTGTTACCGCATCGGCCTTGCCCGCTGGCGCATCGAAGCAAACCAGGAAATCCCGACCCGCCAAAACGGCCAGGCCCGCTCCCTGGCCGGCATTATGGCGGACGTCAACCGCGCCTTCGAGGCCGCCGTGCGTCGGGACCCGGCAAACTGGTTCTGGGTCCATAATCGGTGGAAGAGCAGGCGGCGCGGGACGACGGCCGAAGGTCGAGGGGCGAAGGTCGAAGGAACTCCGAAGGTCGAAGGTCGAAGGTCGAAGGAAGTCCGAAATCCGAAGGTCGAAAAAGCCCTGAAACTACGGCTGTTCACTCCGTTGCTGCGTCTCTTGATTCGGGTTTCGACCTTCGGACTTCACTTCGGACTTCGACCTTCGACCTTCGGACTTCAAACCCCTAATCTCGAACGAATTCGCAGCCGTTAGAAATGCCGGCCGTCGCCCCCACCTCTATCGTCGAGCCCCTTCCGCCCCCGTCTGGCCGGCTCCTGGTGCGGGGCGTGAACTGGCTTGGAGATGCGGTGATGACAACACCGGCGCTCCAACGCCTGCGCCAGCGCCTGCCCGCAAGCCATATCACGTTGCTGACACCCCGCAAGCTTGCGGACCTCTGGCTGGGACATCCAAGCCTGGACGAGGTCATGACGTTCGCTGCCGGGCAGAGCGTGTGGTCAGTCGCGGGACAAGTCCGCACCGCCGTTCCTTTCGACCTGGCCCTGGTCCTGCCCAATTCGCCTCGTTCTGCCCTCGAGACCTGGCTGGCGGGAATCCCTCAACGGGTCGGCTATGCCCACCCCTGGCGCAGTTGGTTTCTTACCCGCCCTATCCCATCGCCTTCGGGGCGCGTCGCCATGCGCATACGTGGCGCCCGGGAAATCCGCCGCCTGTCTGGCGCCCCTCCACAACCTGCGCCGCCGCCAACCGCCCACCAAATCCACGGGTACCTCCATCTGGCAGCCGCCCTGGGCGCGTGCCCCGATCCGGTCTCTCCGATGGCGCAGGTTGCCGCCGCCGAGGTGGATCAAGCCGGCAAAGCCCTCGAGGCAGACCTGCGGGGCAAAGCCATGGGGGTGGCAACCGGGTTGCCGTTGCTCCTGGGATTGAATCCGGGGGCCGAATACGGCCCGGCAAAACGCTGGCCGGCAGAGCGGTTTGCCGCCGTCGCCCGCGAGGTCTCCCGCCGGTTGGCGCCCTGCGTTTGGCTTGTATTTGGCGGCGCAAACGATGGGGAGTTGTGCGAAGAGATTGCCGGCGCCGCCGGCGCCAATGCCCTCAACCTGGCAGGGCGGACCTCATTGCGGCAACTGATGGCACTGCTCAAGCTCTGCCGCGTCCTGCTCACCAATGACACCGGCCCGATGCATTTGGCTGCGGCCCTGGGCACGCCGGTCGTCGTCCCGTTCGGCAGCACGTCTCCGGAACTGACCGGCCCGGGGTTGCCCGGCGAGGGGCGGCAGCACCATCGTTTGCTCAGTTCGAGGCCCGGTTGCGCCCCCTGTTTCCGCCGCACCTGCCCGATCGATTTTCGCTGCATGACCGGTTTGAGTGCCGAGCGGGTCATCGAGGCCGTCTTGGGACTCCTGTGAGCGCGGCGGTCAGGAATTGCGAGCGCCTGCAGCGCATTTCGCGGAGGTCATCGCTCAGGCAAGGCTCCCGGTGCTTGGTGGAGAAGACAAGGTGAGTGTATATCTTGGCGAGCGATTGCGGCATGACTCTGCGCGTTGAGCGCCCTTTCAGGGCGCATTCGGTTCTTTGAACGGTTCCCCAGGGCATCGGCCTGACGGCCTCAGCTGGGCTGGGTTCTGCCGGCCCGTTGGGCCGGAGACCATGGCCCCGTTCAGGACAGATGTTCGCGCGGGTCGGTAATGCTGCCGGTGAGCGCGCTGGCGGCTACTGTCGCCGGGGAGGCCAGGAAGACCTGCGAGTCCTTATGGCCCATCCGGCCGGGGAAATTGCGGTTGGTGGCGCTGATGCACTTGAGGGGCGCGTTCATCCGGCCGAAGGTGTCCACCGGACCTCCCAGGCAGGCGGCGCACCCGGCATTCTCGGTCATCTGCACGCCTGCGGCGACAAGGATTTCCCAAATCGTTTGGCCGCCCCACCGCGCGGTCTGGAGGTCATGCACGATTTCGGGCGTCGCCGGCACGCCAAAGGTCTCGATGGCCACCCGTTTGCCCCGGAGCACCCGGGCGAACTCGATGAAATCGCTGGTCTTGCCGCCGGTGCAGGAGCCAACATAAGCGCGGTCGAGTTTGATGTCGCCGAGTTCCTTGGCCAGCTTGCGCCGGCCCGGGTCCGGGTGGCAGGCGACGGTCGGCTCGAGCCTGGAGAGATCGAGGACGCTCTCATAGACGAACTTCTCCTTGCGGTCGCGTGTGACCGGTTCGTAGGCCGTCCTTGTTCCATTGAGCTTGCAGCGGTGCTCGACGTATGCCTGAGTCTTGGCGTCGAACTCGAAGATAGCGTTCTTGCCGCCGCACTCGATAGCCATATTGGCGATGGTCATGCGATCGTCCAGGCTCAGGCCCGAGGCCCCGGGTCCGTCAAATTGCAAGGCCCGGTAGGTGGCGCCGTCGAAGCCGATTTCGCCGATGCAGTGGAGGATGATGTCCTTGGCCATTACCCCGGGGGAAAGTGCCCCTTCGAGCCGGAAGTGCATGGTCTCCGGCGTCTTGAGCAGGAGCTTGCCGGTGCCCATGACAAACCCGGCGTCGGTGTTGCCGATGCCGGTCGCGAATTCATTGAAGGCCCCGGCCATGCAGGTGTGGGAGTCGGTGCCGAAGAGAATCTCGCCGGGGCGGGTGTGGCCCTTTTCAGGCAAGGCGGTGTGGCACACCCCCGCATAGCGCGTGCCGTGCTGGCGCCGGTACGGGCCCTTGGCGGGGTCGAACACCCAATGCCCGCTCGGATCGTCAATGACATCGTAGAAGTAGGCGATGCCCTGCTCCTTCACAAAATCGCGCAGGATGTCCACGTTCCGGTTCGACTTGCTGTCGGCGGTGAAAATGTAATGGTCCGGGATGATGACCACCCTGTCGCGGTCCCAGACGCGGGCGTTGGCGCCGAACTCGCGTTTGAAGACGCCGATTGTGCCCGGTCCGCAGACATCATGCGTCATGAGCACGTCGGCCTTTACCCAGATGTTGTCTCCCGCCTGGACGCGCGCCTTGCCGGCCGCGCGGGCGAGTATCTTCTCAGTCAGTGTCATAACCGTAATTTAGCTAACCCAGGCACGATAGCGGAGGTTTGGCCGGACTACAAGGCCGCTCCTATATTCTTGTCATTTGGCGACGCCGGCCGGTAAAACGGCAGTAATGGGTATAGCCGGCGTCGAGGGCGGTTTGCACCGCCTCGGCGAAGTTCCGCCCGACTTCCTCCGGCGCGTGAGCGTCGGAGCCGAAGGTGATTGGCACGCCCGCCTGGCGGGCCAATTGCACCAATCGGGGGCTGGGGTATATCTCGCGGCAATCCTTTCGCAGGCCGGCGGTGTTCAGTTCCATCGCCACCCCGCGGCGGGCGGCGGCCTGCAGGAAGCGGCTGTAGAGAGGCGCGCAGTCCTGCTTTGGATAGAAGCAGAATTTCTTGCACAGGTCGGCGTGGCCGATGATATCGAAGAGGCCGGATTCGGCTGCCATGGCCAGACGCTCGAAATAAAGGGTCCAGATCTCGAGGGGGTCGTGGTCCTTCCAGCTTGACATCTGGCGCGGGTTGTCGATGGCCCATCCGCCCCAAAGATAATGCACCGAGCCAATCAGGTAGTCCCAAGGGTAGCGCGCTGCCAAATCCCGAATCCAGTCCTCGGCCTCGGGCAGGTAATCCACCTCCAGGGCGAGCTTGATCTCGAGATGGGGCTGCGCCCGCCGCGCGGCTTTGACCAGGCCCACGTACTCCTCCAGTTCCGCCGCTCTCATGCGCCAGTCATCGAAATCGTCCTGCGGCATGGGATTGTGATCCGAAAAGCCGATCTCCCGGAAGCCCAGTTTGGCGGCTTGGGCTGCCAGTTCGCTCGGCTGCCCAGTGGCGTGGCGGCAGAGCGGGGTGTGCGTATGGTAATCGGCGGGCCAAATCATATTAGCCTGGGAAAAACAGTCTAACCGCAGAGAACGCAAAGAGCGCAGAGAAGATAACTCCCGAAGGGACGGCTGGCAAGGTGTTATGGCAGAGCCGCCGCCTCGCTGGCACATCCCCACGCTTCCCCCGGAGCGCCGGCTTTAGCCGGCTTTGGACGTCCAATGTCCAACCGCGGCACAGCAGGGGTCTGGGTGCGCGCAAAGCCGGCTAAAGCCGGCGCTCCGGTCCTTCGGCACTGGCTGCGGGGGCGGTGTCGGGATGCGCCGACAGGGGATAGCGACCCCGCCTCGTCGGGGTTTGCTCCGAAACCAAAGCAGTGTGGCGCTCCGCCCTGCCGCCGCACTCCATAACAAATGGTCCGGCACCGGGATACACCGGGACATTTCAGCGGACCCCCGGGCCCGGCGCCGAGACGGAGACGCCGGGCCATTGCCGGATGTCCCTTTCCGCTTGGGGACAGAGTTGCGGGCGAGCTAAACGGCCTTACTGGGCGGGCGCTGGCTTGGAGGCTTCCTGGTTCTTGGCCGCCTCTTTGGCCTGTTCAGCGACTTCGTCGATGACCTTCTTCTGCGCGTCAGTGATGCCGGGCAACTCCTTGAGCTTGTCCAACGCCATCAACGCGTCAACATACTTGCCGTAACGAAGGCCAAGATTGACGTTTCTTATCTGCGTCTGGGCATCAGGCCCGGCCGTCTCGAGGGCTTTGCGCAGTTTCGGCATATCGACCGCAACTTTGCCGTAGGTCGGTATCTTCTGTGCGGGCGTCTCGCTTTTACTGCATCCTGCGCCTGCCATGGCGACCAGGCCGGCGAGCGCGATTCCAAGTATCCAGGTGGTTTTTTTGATCATATAGGGTCAATATGAGCATCTGAGTGCCGGATAGTCAATCACCCAATCAGGGAACATTTCCGGTTCTCAGGTTCTTGGTCGCATGAGAAGCGGTCCAGTACCAGTCCGCGTAGTTCAGCGTCCCGACCGCGCCGGCCTGTTTCTCGGAGGCGTCGGCGACGAGATGGAAGAAATGGCTCTTCCACCCGTGGACCTCGGAGTGTCCGTCCGCGAAGGCGAAACCGCAGCCGTTAGCATGGAAGTCGCTTGGAAAATCTACGGCCTCAGGCGCCCCAGCGATGACAGCCAGACCGGCGTCATTGATGCTCCACGGATTCTCATCCACGGTGGTAAAGACCATGGCGGCACTGCAGAATCCGAAGTCGCCAAACCTGCCAAATGTGGCGTAAGGCCCCGAACCTGCCTTGTTGACGCCGTGCGAACCAGTCAGCCAGGGGCCGTTGGTGGGGAGGGTCGGCCTGCCGGTATGGCCGCCGCCCGCACCCCACGAGGCATCGATCGTGCCGACGCCCTGGTTCATCGAAACACTGCGGACCGCCGGGATGATAGTGCCAGTGAGGGCGGAATCTGGACCGTGGTAAAGGCCGTAGCGCGGGTCGGCCGGGCATTTGAAGACGGCGGGGCTTTTGCCAAGATAGATCGCTATCACGCACAGGGCCGGGTCGGTCAGGTTGTTGGGGTTGGTCATATCGGCGGAAAAATTGGCGTTGCCGGCCGGCATGCCTCCGGATACGTCACCTGCTACCCATTCGTAGCCAGGGTCCGTGTTGCCATCGTCCGGATTGGGAGGAAAAAGGTCGTTGTTGTCGCCCCCGTACATCACCATAGACTTGATGAGCTGATTTTCGTTATTCATGCACTGGACCCGCTGGGCCTTCATCTTGGCCTTGGCCAGGGACGGCAGCAGCATGGCCGCCAAGATGGCGATGATGGCGATGACCACCAACAATTCGATCAGCGTAAATGCATCCCGACAAGGGGAGCCGGACAGGCCCTTTCGAGGGCCTCTTTCGCGCGGAGAGCTAACTATTCTTTTCATATACTGTTTAAACCGAAGACTCAATTTATGCCCGTTGCCCAACCAGGAATCACCCGTATTCTACTCCGATGGACCTCTCAAGTAAAGGGATTTTTTGCATGAAATGATGCGCGCAATTTCTGCGCGCCGGACAGGCCGTGCGTGAGCAATTTCTGCGCACTTCGCGGCCGAGCCGTGGGGACCGTCAGGCACGGGGCAGGTGGAAGTGCGGCGAATTGCCGGGCAAGAGGCTGGTTGGCACAATTCGTGCGTTGAGCCGAGGAGCAGTGTTCAGGACCGCCTTGGCGCGGCCGGACGGCAAAAATCAAATCAATCGCAGGAGACTACAAAATGAGAATGCAGAATTGGCTGATCGCGGCGGGAGTTGGCGCCGCTTTGTGTTTAAGCTCGAGCAACAGTTTGGCGCAGAACAACGGAGGCGGAGGAGGAGGAGGAGGCGGGGGGCGCGGCCGGCGGGGCAACTTCGATCCGGCCCAGGCGCAGCAGCGGATGATGGAACGTTTCAAAGACGTCCTGGAAGTCAACAACGATGACGAATGGAATGCGTTGCAGCCGCTGGTTCAGAAGGTCATGGACGCCCGAAGAGATTCCTTCGGCGGCATGGGCCGCGGGATGTTTGGAGGAGGGCGGCGGGGCGGCGGCGGGGCCGGCGGTGACCAGGGTGGCAACGGCGGCGGCAACGCCATGCGGCGGGGACCCGGCGGCGAGCCTAGTCCCGAGGCCGAGGCCTTACAGAAGGCCATCGATGCGAAGGCCACCACGGGCGAGATCAAGGCGGCCCTGGCCAGGTACGTCGCGTCCCGCGCAGTCAAAGCAGAGCAATTGAAGGCGGCTCAGGAGCAATTGCGCAAGGTGCTCACGGCGCGGCAGGAAGCGATTGCCACGCTCAACGGGCTGCTCTAACCCTTTATGTTTCACAATCCGGTTTCGCTAGCCGGAAGGCGTAGCGCAGACTTCGAGTCTGCTGTATCGCGGATTTCCAATCCGCGGCTGCGACCAATTAGTTATAGCCTGCCGACTGGAAGTCGGCGATACAGCAGGTTTGGAAACCTGCGCTACGCAGCCAATCCAACTCGAACCAGGTCATGAGCGAAAACGTTGTCCAGGACTCAAAACAATTGCTCGACAGGATGGTCGCAGCCAAACAACTGTCGGCCATCGATGCCGAGGCCCTGGCCCGCCAGACGCAATCGGGCGCGCCCCAACCCCCCAACGAGGAGGGTGTCCTGCGGTGGTTGGCCCAGGAATACGACCTGGCCTTTACGTCGCTGGAGGACGTTGAACCGGACCGCCAGCTTCTCTCGTTGTTCCCCGCCCGCATTCTGCTCAAAGAAGAACTGCTGCCGCTCAGGCGGACTAACGGGGTGGTCGAGGTGGCCACCAGCCGCCTCTTCGCCACCCAGGGCCTGGATGCCCTCAAGAGCATGACCGGGCTGAATCTCAAACCGGTGTTGGCCACCAGCGAGGCCATCCAGCGGGAGATGAAAAAGCGCCTGGGCGTCGGGGCCGACACGATTGACACGCTGGGGGAGGACGGAACTTTTCTGGTAGTGGATGAGGCGCCGGGTGAGGACACCGACCTGGACAGCGCGGCAGAAGACGCCTCGATTATTCGCTTTGTCAACCAGGTCCTGCGGGACGCCATCGAGTTGCGCTCCTCGGACATCCACCTCGAGCCATTCGAGGACGAGTTTCGCATCCGCTACCGCATTGACGGCGTGCTCCAGGAAGTGCCGGTGCCCGCGCAACTCAAGCGGTTTCAGCCCGCCATCGTCTCGCGCATCAAGATTTTAAGCCACCTGAACATCGCCGAGAAACGTCTTCCCCAGGACGGGCGCATCAGGATCCGCATTGATGAGGCCGAAGTGGACATCCGCGTGTCGGTCATTCCCATGCTCCACGGCGAGGCGGTAGTGATGCGCCTGCTGCGCCAGAACGCAACCCTGCGCGGCATGGAGGAACTGGACATGGCGGAGCGCGAGCTGACTTGCTTCCGGCGCGTGCTCCAACTGCCCCATGGCATTATCCTCGTCACCGGCCCCACCGGCAGCGGCAAGACCTCGACCCTCTATACCGCACTGAACGAAATCAACGACGCCGAGCGCAAGATCATCACAATCGAAGACCCCGTTGAATACCAACTCAAAGGGGTCAACCAAATCCAGGTGTCGGAAAAGGCGGGGTTAACGTTTGCCCGGGGCCTGCGCTCGATCCTGCGCCACGACCCTGACGTGGTTCTGATCGGCGAAATTCGCGACCAGGAGACGGCGCAAATTGCGGTGCAGGCCTCCCTGACGGGCCACCTGGTCTTCTCGACGCTCCACACCAACGATGCTCCCGGCGCCCTGACGCGCCTGGTGGATATGGGTGTCGAACCCTACCTGGTCGCCTCCTCGCTCGAGGCGGTCCTGGCCCAGCGCCTCGTCCGCGTCCTGTGCCCGCGCTGCAAACAGGAAGACCGCTCCCCAACCTTGCTGACCTTCAAGGAAAAAGTCGGCATCGCCCCCAACACCCCCGTTTTTCGCTCCGTCGGGTGCGAGGAATGCCGCCAGACCGGGTTCTATGGCCGGCACGCGATCTTCGAATGGATGGACAGCACCGTCGAAATCCGCCAGTTGATTTTGAAGAATGTCTCCAGCGATGTCCTTCTCGACGCCGCCCGGCGGGACGGCATGCGGACTCTGGCCGAAGACGGCTGGCGCCTGGTCAGCCTGGGCATCACCACAGTCGAAGAAGTCCTAAGCGTCACGACCGCCAAAGAAGTCGAGTTTGCGGCCAAGAAAACGCCCGCGCCTGAGGGCCAGCCCCGAGAGGCCCACGTCTCCCCCATCCTGGCCCCGGTCCGCCGCGCCGCCGAGGGTGCGGCATAATATGATGGTTTAGGTTAATTCACTCTTATGCCCCTTTTCCAATATAAAGCGTTGCAGGCCGACGGCGCGGTGGCCGAGGGCCAGCTCGAAGCGCCCGGCCGGCAGGAGGCCTTTCAGCAAATGGCCGGCCTTGGCCTGCGGCCGGTGAGCCTTTCCGAGCAGGCAGGCGCGCAGGCAAAGAAAAGCGGCGCCCTGCCTGGTTCGCTGGCGTCATTTTCCCTTTTCCAGCGCTCCCCCAAGGTATCCTCCCGGGCGCTGGAAAACTTCACGAGGCTGCTCTCGAGCCTGCTGGCGGCAGGCGTCCCTCTGAGCCGCGCCCTGGTGATCCTCTATAAGGAGGCCTCGACGCCGGCCGCCGGCGCCAAATGGAAGGAAGTGCATGACTTCGTCATCGATGGCATGTCTCTGGCCGATGCCATGTCCAGGTCGCCGGAGACCTTTCCACGCGTCTATATCGCGATGGTGCAGGCCGGCGAGGTGGGCGGGTTCCTCGATGTCGTACTGGCCCAGATTGCCGATTTCCAGTCGCGCGAGAAGGACCTCCGGTCCAAGGTCATGGCGGCGATGCTCTATCCGTGCGTGTTGCTGGTCCTGGCGATCGGGGTGCTCATTTTTCTGCTGACGTTTTTCATTCCGAAGTTCCAGGTCATTTTTGCCGGCCTGGGAGCCGCCCTCCCCTTGCCGACTCGAGTGGTGCTGGCGGTCAGCTACGGCCTGCGGCACTACGGCCTTTTTATGGCCGCGGGCGCCTGCCTGTTGGTCTTCCTGGTTCGCAATTGGTTCGCATCCGAAAAAGGCAGGCGAGTGTGGGAAGGCATCATGCTGCGGGCGCCGCTGGTTGGACCGCTGGTCGCCCAGTTCGCCATGGCCCGGTTTTGCCGCATGCTCGGCACGCTCCTGGGCGCCGGGGTTCCGCTTGTCCAGGCCCTGAGCGTAGCCCGCAAGTCCATCGGCAACCAGATTCTGGTCGACGCCGTCTCGCAATCCATCGAGCGCGTTCAGCAGGGCGGCCAGCTCGGCGCCAGCTTGGCCGACTGCAAGGGCCTTTTCCCAAGCTCGGTCCTGGAGATGATCGCGATCGCCGAGGAGAGCGGCCGCCTGGACCAGGAGTTGGTGCGCATCGCCAACGTCACCGAAGGCGACCTGGACCGGAACTTGAAGACCGCCGTGGCTTTCGCCGAGCCGATGATGCTCTTCTTTATCGCCGGATTTATCGGGACGATCTTCATCAGCATGGTCCTGCCCATCTTCGAGATGCAAGATAAGATCAAATAACCCAACCTCAGTAATATCATCTGCCATCTATGAGAATCAAACTACATCACACAAACCGAATCGGCGCCCTGCGCCGGCAGGGGTTCACCCTGGTGGAAATGCTCCTGGTCCTGGTCATCCTGGCCACGCTGGCCGCCATCGTCTATCCCAAAGTCATGGGCCGCGGCAAGCAGGCCAGAATCACCGCCGCCCAAACACAAATCGCGAGCTTCAAAAGCGCCCTGGATGCCTTCGAGGTCGATAACGGCTACTTTCCTAAAGGCCGCAACGGGTTGATGGACCTGGTCGTGCAGCCCCGCGATGCCGTCAGTTGGCACGGGCCTTATATGGAGCAGATTCCCAAGGACCCCTGGCAACAGGATTACATCTACGAATGCCCGGGCAAACACAACCCCAGTTCTTACGACATCAGCTCGCTGGGCCAGCCCGGAGACAACATGCCCATTGGCAACTGGGCGATGGATAAACAGTACTGAGACCATGCGAACGCGGTCGATCATGAGCATCGAAGTCCGAAGGTCGAAGGTCGAAGGTCGAAGTTTGACTTCCAACGTTCGACCCTTTTCCTTCGACCTTCGACCTTCGACCTTCGGACTTCGGACTTCGGCCGCCGCCGCCTTCACCCTCATCGAGCTTATCCTCGTGATGGCTATCCTCACCATGACTGTCTCGATGAGCGCCCCGACGCTCTCCCGGTTTTTCCGGGCGCGCGCCCTTGAGTCCGAAGCGCGGCGTTTGCTGGCGCTGACCCGCAACGGCCAGAGCCGCGCGGTTTCGGAGGGCTTGCCCATGGACCTGTGGCTGGATGTGGACCGAGGCAAATTGGGCCTGGAAGCCGAGCCGAGTTACGACAATAACGACCCCAAGAAGGTGGAATTACAGCTCGACCCCGGCCTCCAAATCAAGGTCGAAATCGGGGCCGTCTCCGCCTTGACAAACTCCGGCAATCCCGGCCAGGTCGTCAGCGTCGCCAGCAAGCCTCGCACACTGCTGGTGCAACCCGGGCTGCCCACCATTCGTTTCATGCCCGACGGCTCGATCGCGGACACCAGCCCGCAGATGCTCTGCATTGTCGCCCGTGACGGCTCCTCGCTCTGGCTCAAACAATCCCGAAACCGGCTCACTTATGAGATTAAGAGTAATGTCCAGGAGTGAGCGCTCGGAAGGTTTTACGCTGGCCGAGGTCCTGGCCGCCCTCCTGTTGATGGGTATCGTCATCCCGGTCGCCATCGAAGGCATGCACATCGCCAGCCGGGCGGGCGAGGTTGCCGCCCGCAAGGGCGAGGCTGCTCGCGTCGCCCAGCGCATCCTCAACGAAAACGTCGTCACCACCAACTGGAACCAGTCCTCCCAGAGCGGCACCGTCATGGAAGGCCAGCGCCGCTTCCGCTGGAACCTCCACAGCGACACCTGGCGCGAGGACCCCAACCAAAGTGTTATCCTCCAGCTCTCCGTGGAAGTCTTCTATACTGCCCAGAACAGCGAATACTCCGTCCGCATGAGCACTTTGGTCGACAGCACGCCGCAAACTAATGGCAGTTCGCAGTAGGTCGCCGATGCAGAATAACTCGGACAATCTGACTTGGATGTCTCACACGCTCAGGGGACTTTTCCGCGCGCCGGTTCAGGAAAGCTCCGCTAGGAGCGCCATGTTTATAGTCAAAGCATCCGGAGAACCTCAAGCTCCGTTAGGAGCGGCATGTTGCGCCGACGCAGCAGCGTCCAGGGAGATGCCGCTCCTGACGGAGCTTGAGAAAGGCTCGGCCGGCCGGCGTTTCTACAAACATAGCGCTCCTAACGGAGCTTTCGCCGATGGCGGGAACATGGCCCGGCAAAACCTGGGCGCTTGCTCCGAGGCGCCGGAACACGTCCGCAAGGGCGTTCTGCCTTCGCCGTTCGCCCTCCGTCCGTCCTTCACGCTGGTCGAGGTGCTCCTGGCCCTGGCCATTTGCGCCATTGTGCTGGCCGCCATCAATGCGGTGTTTGCCACCGCTGTACGGTTGCGCGACCGCACCTCGGCCCATGTGGACCAGTCGATCCCGGCCAATCTGGCGTTCGAGAAGATGCGCCTGGACCTCAAGAGCGTGGTGGGGCCGTTCGGTTTCCTGGCCGGCGATTTCAAGTGCGGCGCCCAAACCATGGGCACCACCATGGGCCTGTCCTCCTCTGCCGGAGGGGGGCTGGATTTCTTTGCCTCGAGCGGGGTCATCAGCGACAACGCGCCCTGGGGCGACATCCAGGAGGTCTATTACCAGTTGACGCCCCCCACGGATAAAAGCAAGTCCCTTGGCCTGGATTTGGTCCGTTGCGTCAACCGCAATCTCCTGGCCACCACCACCGTGCCTCCGGACACCCAATTGCTTATGACCGACGTGGAGAGCGTCGACTTCGAGTGCTTCGACGGCACCCAATGGCGGAACACCTGGGATACCAGCGCCGGCGACACCAACCTGCCGACAGCGGTCCGGATTCGCATTCAACCGGCCGTGGACCGCAGCATCAGTGCGTCCAAGCCCGAGGCCCTCGAGCTTATCGTGCCGCTCATCACGCAGACCCGGACCACCAACTCATTGCAAGGCGCCTCCTCAGCGCAAGGCACCTCGTCAGGCCCATGATGAGAATCCCCCCTTCATCCCCGTGCCGGCGCGGCTCGATCCTGGTCATCGTGCTCTGGATCACCTTTGGGCTTATCAGCCTGGCCATCTACTTCGGCGGCTCGATGAGCTTGGAACTCCGCGCCTCGGACAACCGCGTGGCCAGCCAGGCCGCCGAGCAGGCCATCGAAGGCGCCGCCCGCTATGTCACCTACCTCCTGGCCAACCAGATTGCCAACGGCTCAAACGGCTGGGTGCTCGACCCCTCGGCTTATGCCAATCGAGCCGTCCCTGTCGGCGAAGCCCACTTCTGGATCATTGGCCGTGACACCAACAACGTCGCCAGCGGTCCGGGAACCCTCTGCTTCGGCCTCATCGACGAGGCTTCAAAGCTGAACCTCAATTCACTCATCAACGCCTCTGTGAATTTCAGCAACCAGCTCATTTGGCTGCCGCCCTTTCTCACCGCCCCGGCCGCCGCCGCCGACCTCGTCGAGGGCATCCTCGACTGGCGCGACACCAACGGCAACGGCCAGACCGTCGGCACCTACTCGGCCCTGCAACCGGCTTACATTTGCAAGAGCGACCCCTTCGAGACCGTGGACGAGGTGCGGCTGGTTTATGGCGCAACCATGGACCTCCTGGTGGGCGAAGACATGAACCGCAACGGCGTCCTGGACCCCAACGAGACCGACCAGAACGGGAACGGCATGCTCGACCCCGGCATCCTGGAGTACTTGACCGTCTATAGCCGCGAGACCAATACCGCCACCATCAACATCAGCAACCTCACGACCAGTGCCGTCACCACCTTGAGTTCCCTCCTGGGGACCAACTTCGGCACCGCGCGCGCCGCGCAGATCATCGAAGCTCTTGGCTTGTCCATGGGCGGCGGGGCTGGCGGCCGGGGCGCCATGGGCGGAGGTGGAGGCCGTGGAGGCGGCGGACGCGGGGGCGGTGGCCGCGGGGGCGGCGGCGGTGGCCGCGGCGGCGGCGGGGGTGGTGGCGGTGGTGGCGGTGGCGGCGGCGGCGGCGGTGGCGGCGGCGGCGGCGGGGGCCGCGGAGGTCGCGGAGGCGCTATAGTCGAGGGCGATGTAGTCCAGGCCGATGCAGTCCAGAGCGATGCAGTCGGGGGCATGGGCCCGGGAGGCGGCAGAGGAGGCAGGGGCGGCGGCGCAGCGACTGTCAAGTTCGCCTGCCCGTTGAGCTTTTACACCAAGAGCGGAATGACCTCGGCCGAGTTTGCCCTCATCGCGACCAATCTCACCACCACTACCAATAAAATCATCGAAGGCAGAGTCAATGTGAACACTGCCAGCGCGGCCGTCCTGACCTGCCTGCTGGGCGGCGACAACTCGGCCGCCGCACAACTCGTCAATTACCGCTTGAGCAACCCCAACAACCTCACCTCCATCGCCTGGATCGTCGATGCTCTGGGCCAGGGCTACCCGGATGCCCTGACTGCCATGGAGACCGGAGATTATCTCACCACGCAGAGTTTCCAGTTCACCGCCGACATTGCCGCCGTCGGACCCCATGGCCGCGGCTACCGGCGCGTAAAATTTGTTTTCGATACCAGCTCAGGCATCCCTGAGATCCTCTATCGCCAGGACCTTACCCACCTGGGTTGGGCCTTGGGCAAGCAGGTCCGGCAAGAATACGTCCTGTCCAACGACAGAAGATGACATTTACCACCACCTTATGATCGATTTGCCCCTCATACATCTTCGGAAGCGTAAGCGCCTCTCCTCGGTGCTCGGGTTGACGCTGGACGGCAGCCGCCTGGAGGGCCTGGTCCTCCAGCGCGCCATGGGCGCGTTTCACGTCCGCAACGCGTTCTCCGTCTCTCTTTCGCTGGACCCGCTGACCAACGCCCCGGAACTGGTTGGGCGCGAGATTCGCAACCACTTGCAGGCGGCCGGAGTGCATGAGCGCCACTGCATCGTGGGCCTGCCTCTCAAGTGGGTGCTGGCCACCCATGTCGAGCTTCCGGACCTGCCCGAGGCTGACATCGCCAGTTTCCTCCAAATCGAGGCCGAACGCGGGTTCCCGTGTGACATGCAGACCCTGCAGGTCGTCACCTCTCGCTGCCAGGCGCCCGGGGGCAAACAACAGGCCCTGCTCACCGGCATCCCCAAGAGCCACCTCGCCGCCCTGGACGCGGTGTTGCGCGCTGCAAAGCTCAAGCCGGTCAGCTTGTCCCTGGGCATCACCGCTCTCCAACCGGCCGCGGCAGGCTCCTCCGGCGGCGAGCTGGCCCTCGCCATTGGCGAGACCCACGTTGCGTTGCAGGTCACTTGCGGCGGCGGCGTGGCCGCCCTGCGCGCCCTCGAGGGCGCCCTGGAGGTCGAGGGCGCCCAACGCGTGCTCCACGCCGACCTGGTCGCCCGCGAGGCCCGCATCACCCTGGGCCAACTCCCCGCCGAACTCCGCCAAGCCGTCCGGCGTGTCCGCATCTTCGGACCGCAAAACCTGGCCCGGCAACTGGCCGACGAAATGGAATTGCGCTTCGAGTCAATGGGCCTCGAGATCGAATGCGTGAGCAGCTATGCTCCCAGGCAATTTGGCGCCGACCTTCCGGCCGAGGTTGCGGTCTCGCCCGCCCTTAGCCTGGCTGCCGGGCTGCTGGCCGGACAAGGCACCCTCTTTGAGTTCATCCCGCCCCGCGTCAGCGCCTGGCGCCAGATGAGCAACCGCTATTCCTCCGGCAAGCTGCGCACGGCCCTGACCGCCGCCGGTTCGGTGGCGGTGCTGGTGGGGAGCCTGTTCTTTTACCAGCAATGGAAGCTTTGGGGCCTGGAAGGCCAATGGGGAAAAATGGCCGCCCAATGCAAGGAACTCCAGGGCCTCCAGGCCAACATCAACCTCTACCGCCCCTGGTACGACGATTCGGTCAAGGGCCTCACTATCTTGCGCACCCTCAGCCGGGCCTTCCCCAAGGAAGGCAGCGTCACGGCAAAGACGGTCGAAATCGGCGACCTCAAAACTGTGAGTTGCACAGGCATCGCAAAAAGCGACGCCGCTCTGATCCAGGCCAAGGAACGTCTGCGCGCCCTGAAAGAACAGATCCGCGACGTCTATATCACCCGCCGGAGCGGGCAGGCCCCTGCCATCAGCTTCACCTTCACTTTCACCTGGACCCCGGGAGGCAGCAATGCAAATTAAAGACCGCCAACAACTCCTCGTCATCGTTACGATCTCCGCCGCCGCTTTGTTCGTTGCGGACAAAGTCCTGCTTACGCCCCTTCTCAATGCCTGGGATGCCCGGCAGACCCGAATTGCCGGATTGCACAAGAAGGTCGTCCAGGGCAAAGCCCTCATTGCCCGCCAGCAGGGCATCCGCACCTTTTGGCGCCAGATCTCCCAAAGGTCTCTCACCAATGATATTCCCGCCGCCGAACAACAGGTCTTCCAGGCCGTCACCGCGTGGGCCCAGGACAGCGGCGTGAGCATTGGGAGCATCAATCGGCAATGGAAGCAGGAATCCGATGATTACTCCGTCTATGAGTGCAAGATCGAGGCCAACGGCGACCTCGGCAAGCTCACCCGCTTCCTCTACGGCGCCGAGCGTGAACCGCTGGCTTTAAGGCTCCAGTCTATTGAACTGGCGGCCCGCGATAAAGAAGGCCGCCAAATGTCCCTCAACCTCCAACTCAGCGCCCTCATCCTGACCCCGCCAAGCCGATGAACCCCGCACTTCTCCTCTCCCTCGTCCTGCTCGGCGCTTCCGTGGCGCTGGCCCGCCAAGCCGACGCTCCGCAACCCGCCGGCGCATCCCCGGTCCTGCTGGACGCCATGCCGTTCACCAATGCCGCGCTCCAGGCCATCCAGGCCGCGCCCGCCGGTGAATCCGAAGGCCCTGAGGGCATCCCTGGACCCACCGATGTCAACGAAGCGCCCGACCAGGGCCAAACCACCCCCTCAACCCAGGCGGGCGACGAATCCCCGGGCAGCAGCGCCCAGGGCGCGGCTCGCCGGCGCGATGGCCGCCAATCGCGGCAAAACCGCTTCGCCCGCGAGAAGCAGCGCGCCAGACCCTCGCGTGACGGCCTTGGATCGGGGTCAGGTTCGGGCACCAACGGGCTGGCCAGCCTCGATTACTCCGCCTTCAGAGACATTGTCACGCTCAACATATTCGACCCGAATCGCGTGCCCTCGGGGCCGCCGCGCGTTCGGGAGCCAAGCGCCGAGTACTTCGGCCTGGTAGGCACTATGCGCTACGACAAGGGCACTTTCGCCGTCTTCAACGGCAGCGATTCCAGATACTCGAAGGTCCTCAAAGTCTCGGATTCCATCGCCGGCTATAAGCTCATCGACATTGCCGCCGACTCCGTGAAGCTCCTCCGCTCGACCAACAGCATCGGCGCGGACTCTGTCAAGACCGCGCTTGACGGCGCGACCAACGAGGTCGAGATGCGCATGAAGCAGCAAATGCGCCGCGAACCAGCCGGCCCCTGGCAGCTCTCCAGCGAGTCCTCGAGCTACGCCGCCAGCTCCTCTTTCACTCCAATTCTAGGCTCCGAATCCTCCGGCACTAACAGCGCCGCCCCCACCGGCGGCGAAAGCGACATTCTTAAACGCATGATGCAACGACGCGACAGCGAATCCAAATAAGTCCCCCTATGAAAAGCTCCTATCCCTTCCTCATGTTGGCCGGCCTCTGCTCCGGCGCAGTCCTCATGGCCGCCGAACCGTCGCCCGTCGCCTCGGCCGCGTTGAAGCAGGGCGCCACGGCCCTCACTAACGGCCCGACCCTCCGCACCGACCGGCAAGTGCCCGCTTCCCCCGTGGAAGAGGCCGTCCCGGCCTCGACGAACGCGCCGCCGGTTGCGGCGGCGGGCGACGCTGCCGCTCCAGCCGCCGACGCCACAAACTCCGCTCCAAAAATCACCCTCGAAAATGGCGCGGAAGGCATTATGTTCAACTTCCATGGCGCTCCCCTCAGCCTCGTCCTCGAGTACATGAGCGACGCTGCCGGATTCATCATCAACAACGAAGCCGAGTCGCTGCGCGGCAGTGTCGAGATCTGGAGCAAGAAGCCGGTCACCAAGGATGAAGCCGTCGAACTGCTCGACTCCGTTCTGAGGAAAAACCATTACGCGGTCAGCCGCAACGACCGCATTCTCACTATCATCAGCATGGACAGGGCCAAGACCTCGCCCGAGTTGGGCGTTCGCACGGCCGCCCGTTGGGAGGACATTGAGCCGACCGACGAGGTAGCGACCTGGGTCATCCCCGTCAAGTATATCAGTGCCGGCCAGTTGAAAATGAATCTGATGGCGCTCCTGCCCCTGGAGACCGAGCTTTCGGTCAACGAAAGCGCCAACTCGCTGATCATGGTCGCCGCGGCGCGGGATGTCCGTCGCGCCGTCAAAATCGTCAACGCCATCGATACCTCGGGGGGCAGCTTCAATTCCATCAAGGTTTTCCACCTCCATTATGCCGACGCCAAGCAGTTGGCCACCGAAATCATGGCCTTGTACAGTCAAACCGGGCAGGGCGGGATGGGCGGCATGGGCCGCGCGATGATGTTCATGAATATGATGCGCGGCGGCGGGGGCGGCGGCGGCGGCGGCGCCACCTCCAATCCGGCCGGCACGAGAGTGACCGCCACCTCCGACGATTACTCCAATTCTCTCATCGTGAACGCCGCGCCCGAGGTGATGGACACCATTAAAGACATGGTTGAGACAGTCGACATCCCTACCACCGACATCACCGAAGTGAAGATCTTCAAACTGAAACACGCCGACCCAAACCAACTGGCCGATCAACTTACCCAGCTCTTCCCCGATACCTCCCGGACCGATACCGGCCCCGTCTTCGGCATGCGCTTCGGGGGGGGGCCCTTCGGCGGCGGCTTCCGCGGTAACCAGGCCACCAGCAACACTCGAGACAAGAAAAAGAGCCAGGTCCTCGCCGTCCCCGAGCCACGCACCCGCTCCATCTACGTCAGCGCAGCCAGCGAAGTGATGACCAACATCGCCTTGATGATCGAACAACTCGATGTCGATGCCAGGCACGAGGTGGTCAAAGTCTATGACCTGACCTATGCCGACCCCCAGGATGTCATGCAAGTCATGCAGGACCTCTTCCAGCGCTCAGGCAACATCCGCGCCAACAACAGCAACAATCGCAACTCGCTGCTCGGCACCGGCAATCCCCTGACCACACGCGCGACTCAGACCCAGAACGGCTCGAGCGCCACTTCCCCACTCGGCGGCACCGGCGGCGGCGGTCGGGGCGGGTCCGGTGGCGGCAGTTTGGGCTTCTAGCCCCAGCCCGCTCACAACCACAAACAACCTGATTTACACCAACCCCAAGGCAAAAATGAGCAATCCATTCTCAAACTGGCACAAGCATCTCGCCGTTGTAACGGCCCTCACCCTCTGCGCGGCCCTCCAGGCCCACGCGCAGGGAAGAGGCGGCGGCCTCGGCGGCGCCGCCGGCGGCCGCTCCGGAGGTTCCACCACCAGCCCGTACCCCAGCGCCACGACTATCGGCGATGCCTACTTCTCGATTGACCCGGAGACGCGCCGCGTGGTCACCATCGCCGATGAAGAAACCAGCCAGGCCATCTCCATGGTCCTCTCGAACCTGGATCGGCCCAAACCCCAGGTCCTCATCAATGTGGTCTTCCTGGAGGTCACCCACAACAATGCCTCCGACATCGGCTTCGAGGGAGGCTGGAACAAGCAGATCCAGAATAACGGTTCCGGTCCCACTACCACAGCCACTGCCGCCAACGTCTTTGGCATGGGCGGACTCAACTCGGCGGCCGGCTCTCTGACGAACCTCAATTCCCTCGGCCAGCCGGTCTCGTCCTTCATCCAGCAAAGCCCCATGAGCTCCCCGGGCGCCGGCCTCTACACCATCGCGGGCCAGAACTATACGGCAACCCTCCGCGCCATCGCCCAGTCCGGCGGCGTCAAGGTTCTCTCCAGGCCCACCGTCCTCGCCCGCAACAATCAGCCCGCGACGATCTTCATCGGCGAGTTGGTCCCCATCATCAACAGCGTCCGCTACGACAACTTCGGCAATGTCATCAACTCCATCAACCAACAACAAGTCGGCGTTATCTTGAACGTCACTCCCTTTATCACCCCCCAGGGCCTGGTCGAAATGATCGTTACCTCGGAGATTTCTTCCATCGACCCCACACTCTCGGTTCCCATCTCGGCCAGTGCCAGCGTCCCGGTCATTGACCAGCGCTCCGCCAATACCGTCGCCGTCACCCCGGACGGCGAAACGGTCGTTATCGGCGGCTTGATGGAAGACGACAAGACCCTAAACGTCATCAAAATCCCGTTCCTGGGCGACATCCCCGTCTTGGGAAACCTCTTCAGACGGACGCAGAAGAGCAGTGCGAAGACCGAGCTTATCATCTTTCTGACCCCTCATATCGCCCAGACCCCTACGCAGCTCGTCGCCCTGTCCGAGGAGGAAAAACAAAGATCTGACGGGCCAAAGGCATTCACCGAAAAAGACCTTAACAGGTTCCTGGAAACCCTGCCTGCCAAAGACACTTCCAAGGGCGCTCACAAGCCTGCCCGCAAGCCCGCGCCCAAGCCCGTCCAGATAGACATTCTCAAGCTTGCTCCCAAGCCCGTCCCGGCAGACGCCCCCAAACCGGCCACTACAGACACCGTCCCCCCGCCCTCCCCCGCGACAGACAATGCAATGAAACCCCTCACGTCCCCCAAGGACAGCCAATGATCTGAAATGCAACTAGCCCGCCGCAACCTGTTTGTTTATGTCCTCCTGGCGGCCATTTGGGGACTGGTGGCGGTCTGGCAAGCGCAGGAGCATGTCCGGGTCAAGAACTACGCCAAGGCCAACCTGCGGAACCGTTCGCAGGACATCGCCGACACCATGGGTTCCTTCCTCCAGAGCCTGCAGTTTGAAGGGGCGGTATTCAGCGATCGGCTGCAGCCGGTCCTCGACCGCCTGGCGGGCGTCCGCACCAATGAGCTGACTCGGTCCGGCGAAGTCCTTTCGGTCTTGCTGCTCAATGCCACCAACGACCTCGTTGCCAAGGCAGGCAACCCTATCGATTTGGGGCATGAGGATCTCATCAAGCAGGGAGAGCACTGGGGCCGCAGAAGCCTGATCATCGCCTACGCGCTGCCGGGGGTGAGTGTGAGGCATGAAGGCGTGACCAATCCCGCCTCGCCGTTCCTGTTGGACCCTCCAACCAACGGAATGCGCGGACGCTTCCCGCCGCGTCGCGACCAATCCAGGGCCGGACGAAACGCCTCCTCCAACGCCGTCGAGCGAGCAGATTTTGATGGGCCGCCCCCGGGCCCTCCGCCAGGCCCCCCTCCGGACCGAAGCGACCGCGAGGGCCGCCCCCGCGACGGCGAGTTCAGACCCCGCCGGCCGTGGTTTCTCCGCGGCTGGACCGACGCTGAATTCCAGGCCCTGACGCAGAAACGCGAGATACACGGCCTCGTCCTGGCCATGTCCACCGCCACCTACCAGGCCGTTTGCGACGAAGACCTCCGCCTGCGGTTTTTCATTTCGTTCTTTGCCGCCATCTCAGCCATCGGCTCGGGCCTGGCCTGGCGCAACCTCGCCAAGTCCTCCCAACTCCAGATCCGCCTGGTCCGCGCCAGCGAACTCAACACCCACCTCAAGGAGATGAACCTCGCCGCCGCCGGCCTGGCCCATGAAACACGCAACCCGCTCAACATCATCCGCGGCCTGGCCCAGATGCTGTCGAAAATGCCCAGCGCCCCGGCCGAAACCCAGGAAAAATCCCGCGAGATCATCAACGAGGCCGACAAGGTCGCCGGCCAATTGAACGAGTTTATCAATTATTCGCGCCCGCGCGAGGTGCGCCGCTCCAAACTGGTCCTCGGCTCGCTCGTCAACGAGGTCGTCCGGGCGTTGGGCTACGACCTTGAAGGAAAGAAAATCGACCTCCAGGTCGTTGGCGAGTCCCTCAGCATCGAGGCCGATGACCAACTTCTTCGGCAGGCCCTGTTCAATCTCCTGCTCAACGCCGTTCAGGCGGTCGAACCCGGCGGAGAAATCCGCATCGTGGCCGCGCGGCGCGGCGCTGCCGAAGCGGTGCTTGAAATCCGCGACAATGGCCCCGGCGTTCCCGCCGAAAACCGCACCGAAATCTTCAAACCTTACTTCACCACCCACAAGACCGGCACCGGCCTCGGTCTGGCGGTCGTCCAGCAGATCGTGCTGGCCCACGGCTGGGAGATCGAATGCCTGCCCAACCTCCCCAAGGGCGCCCTCTTCCGCATCTCCCACCTCAAACTGGCCGCCTGAGCCGGCGCCCCGGCAGCGACCGTGAGAAAGAAATCCGAAGTCCGCATCCTACCGCCCTGACCTGTCGTCGGCAGCAATAGTCGCTTCAGGAGTGCGATTAAAAGCGCCGTGAGCTGATCGACACTTTTAATCGCAACTCCGCCGCTCCGGACGCTTGACCTGCGAGGCGTTCCTCGTTAGCCTGGGGGTTTGCGGGATAATGCGAAGCGATTGATGCAGAGCCATCCAAAACATTACTGCGGTGTCTTCGGCGTTTATGGCCACCCGAATGCTTCGGAATTGACCTACTACGGTCTTTACGCCTTGCAGCATCGCGGTCAGGAGAGCGCCGGCATCGTGACCTCCGACGGCCGCCAGTTCTATGCCCACAAGGGCATGGGGCTGGTGTCGCAGGTCTTCAACGGCGCTCTTTTGCACGAGTTGGTGGGCCAAATAGCCATCGGCCACACCCGCTACTCCACCACCGGCTCCTCGCACCTGCGTAACGCCCAGCCCCTAACGGTGGACTGCGCCCGAGGCCAGCTCGCCATCGCGCACAATGGCAACCTGACCAATGCCGCCAGGCTGCGCGACGAACTGGAATCGCGCGGCTCGATCTTTCAGACCACGGTCGACAGCGAGATCATTCTGCACCTCATGGCCCAGCCTACGGCCAACGGCCACCGGGACAACCTCATTCAGTCCATTCGGCAAATCGAGGGCGCCTACTCCCTGGTGATGATGACCGAAAAGGAGCTTATCGGCGTGCGCGACCCCCATGGGTTCCGCCCGCTATGCATCGGCCGGCTCGACCAGGCCTGGATTCTGGCCAGCGAAACCTGCGCCCTGGACCTCATCCACGCCCGATTCGAACGCGAGGTCGAGCCGGGCGAGATCGTCGTCTTCAACCAGAACGGGCTGACCAGTCTCCAGGCATTTCCTGAACAGCAGCGCCGCGCCTTCTGCATCTTCGAATTCGTCTATTTCGCCCGGCCCGACAGCACCATCGCCAATCGCAGCGTCTATAAGGTCCGCGTCGAACTGGGCCGCCAGCTCGCCCGCGAATTCCCCGTGGACGCCGACGTGGTGGTGCCGGTGCCTGACAGCGGGAACTGCGCGGCGCTGGGCTATTCGCTCGAATCCAACATCCCATTCGAGATGGCCTTCGTGCGCAACCATTATATCGGACGGAGCTTCCTTCAGCCCTCCCAGCTTATCCGCGACTTCGATGTCCGCGTGAAACTGAACCTCATCGAGGAGTTGGTCAAAGACAAGCGGGTGGTGGTCGTGGACGATTCCATCGTGCGCGGCACCACCTGCAAGGCCCGGGTCAACAACCTCAAGGAAGCCGGGGCCAAAACCGTCCACGTCATGGTCAGTTGCCCCCCCCACGTAAGCCCCTGTGTCTATGGGATTGATTTTCCGGACCGCAGCAAGCTCATGGCGGCCAACTATTCGCTGGAGGAAATCTGCGACTATCTCGACGCCGATTCCCTCCACTATCTCTCCCAGGCCGGCATGGTCAAGGCCACGGGCCTGCCCAAAGAGTCCTTTTGCATGGCCTGCTACGACGGCAACTACCCGGTCCACTTCGACGCAGGAATGGACAAGCACATCATCGAGCGGCGCAACGGCCGCCTGCCCAACCTCGCCGAGACCCTGGCCAAAGAAAAAGCGCAGATTAGGCTGCTCTGAACGAGGAAATGAGATGAAAGCTTGGCTCTTCACCTTGGCGGCGGTGCTGGCGTGCGGTCCGGCGCTCGGCGCGCGGGCGGCCAATGTCGCCCGCATCACCATCGATGGCCCCATCGGTCCTGCCACGGCTGGTTACATTGCCCGCGCCGTCAGCCTGGCCGATGCCCGCAACGACGCTTGCCTGGTGATTCAACTCGATACCCCGGGGGGCCTGCTCGATTCCACCAAAAAAATCGTCCAGACTTTCTACGAGGCCCCCATTCCGACGGTGGTCTATGTTGCCCCTGCGGGCGCCGGCGCCACCAGCGCCGGTTGCTTTATCACCATGGCCGCCGACGTCGCCGCCATGGCGCCCGACACCACCATCGGGGCGGCCCACCCGGTCCTGGGCCTGGGCGGCATCGAAAAGCTCGATGACGTCATGAAGCAGAAACTCGAGAATTTCGCCAGCAGCTCCATCGAAGCCATCGCCCAAAAACGCGGACGCAACGCCCAGTGGGCCAAATCGGCCGTTCGTGAAAGCGCCTCGGTCACGGCCAAGGAGGCGCTCGAGTTGAAGGTCATCGACCTCATCGCCGTCGATATGCCCGACTTGCTCAAGCAACTCGACGGGCGCGCCATCAATGGGAAGGTCCTCCAAACCGCCGGGGCCGATGTGGTCGACATCCCCATGGTACTTCGGGAGAAGTTCTTTCAAATGCTCTGGCGTCCCGAGGTGATGCTCATCCTCATGCTGGCGGCCATCTACGGCATTATCGGCGAACTGGGCAATCCGGGCGCCATCCTGCCGGGCGTGGCCGGGGGCATCGCCCTCATCCTCCTGCTCTATATGTCCGCCGCTATGCCGGTCAACGTGGCCGGCCTGGGCCTCATCGTCCTGGCGCTCGCATTGTTCATCATCGATCTCTTTGCCCCAACGCACGGCGTGCTGACCTTCGGGGGCATCATCGCGTTTTTCCTCGGCGCACTCATGTTTTTCAACAGCGGCGACCCCGCCTTTCGGCTGTCACTGGGCTATATCATCCCCGCAACGCTCCTGACGGCCGCGTTTTTCGTGTTTATCGCCGGCGCCGGCGTGAAGGCTCAATTCCTGCCGATCCGCGCCGGCAAAGAGGCGATGATCGGCGAGACGGCCATCGCTCTCCAGCCCATCGACTCCAACGGCGGAAAGGTCTTCGTGGAAGGGGAGTACTGGAACGCGGTGAGCGATGTTCCCATGGAGACGGGCGAGCGAGTCGAAATTGTTGGCATTGACGGATTGACTTTGAAAGTTAAACGGGCGCAGACTCTCACTTGAACCTCTAACAAAAAAAACCTATGTACGAACCTGCTCACAATTTGGCAAACCTGGCCGGCTGGATCGCGGGGGTGATCATCCTGGGGGCGATCATTCTGCCCCAAGCCATCCGCATCCTGCGCGAGTACGAGCGCGGGGTCATCTTCCGCCTCGGCAAATTGCTCGGGGCCAAGGGGCCGGGGCTCATCTTGCTCTGGCCGGTGATCGATAAGATGGTGAAAATGGACCTCCGCGTCGTCACCATTGATGTCGCCAAGCAGGAGATCATGACCCGCGATAACGTGCCGGCCACCGTGGATGCGGTGGTCTATTTCCGCGTCATCGATCCGATCGCGGCGGTGGTGAAGGTCGAGAATTTCTGGAAGGCGACCTCCCTCATCGCCCAGACCACCCTGCGGAGCGTCCTGGGCCAGGCCCCGCTGGACGACCTGCTTTCGCAACGGGATGCGATCAACCAGAAATTGCAGGAGATTATCGACCGCCAAACCGAGCCTTGGGGCATCAAGGTCACTGCCGTCGAGGTCAAGGACGTGGCCCTGCCCGACAGTATGAAGCGGGCCATGGCCAAACAAGCCGAGGCCGAGCGCGAGCGCCGCGCCAAAATCGTCAATGCCGAGGGCGAGTTCCAGGCCGCCGAAAAAATGGTCCAGGCCGCCGCCATGATCAGCAAAGAACCAATCGCCCTCCAACTCCGTTTCCTCCAGACCATGCGCGAAATCTCCAGCGAGCACAACACCACCACCTTCCTGCCCATCCCCATCGAACTCTTCTCCGCCTTCCTCAAGGGACCCGGCAAGGGCTGAGAGCCTGTCCGAAGGCAAAATTGGCCGCAATGAAAACCTCCAGCCATCAATCCTCCAAGCCAACCCCAGCCATCTCACGGCGCGCCTTCCTTGCGTATTCCGCCGCCGTTGCCGCCTTCAGTGTTGTCCCCAGGCACGTCCTGGGCGGGCCCGGAAACGTCTCCCCGAACGAGAAGCTCAACCTGGCCGGCATTGGCATCGGGGGCCAGGGCGGCAGTGACCTCGCGGAGATGAAAAGCGAGAACATCGTCGCCCTCTGCGACGTCGATTGGGACCATGCCGCCCATACGTTCAAGCAATATCCCAAGGCCGCCAAGTACCGGGACTTCCGCGTCATGCTCGAGAAAGACAAGGGGATTGACGCCGTAGTCATCGGCACGCCGGACCACATCCACGCGGTAGCCGCGATGGCCGGCATCAAGCACGGCAAGCATGTCTATTGCGAAAAACCGCTCACGCGGACGGTGTTCGAGGCGCGGGCACTGCCCAAGGCCGCCCGCGAAGCCAAGGTCGCCACCCAAATGGGCAACCAGGGCATGGCCTTCGAGGGCAACCGCCAGATCGAGGAATGGCTGGCCGACGACGCCATCGGCCCCGTTCGCGAAGCCCATGTCTGGTCGGACCGCCCCACGCACCGCGGCAAACTCCCTCTCTATTGGGCCCAGGGCGTCGAGCGGCCCAAAGACACCCCGCCCGTGCCCGACACCCTGGATTGGGACCTCTGGCTCGGCCCGGCCCCGGCGCGGCCCTTTCACCCGGCTTATGTGCCCTTCAAGTGGCGCGGTTGGTGGGACTTCGGCTCCGGCGGCCTTGGCGACATGGGCGTCCACAACCTGGCGCCCGTCTTCTCCGCCCTCAAGCTGGGCGCCCCGCTCTCCGTCTATTCCAGCTCCACAGCCGTCTATCCCGAGACCCTGCCCGTCGCCTCGGTCGTTCACTACGACTTTCCGGCCCGCGGCCAACTGCCCCCGGTCAAGCTCCACTGGTACGATGGCGGCATCCTGCCCCCCCGCCCTGATGAACTGGAGGACGGTCGCCCCTTGGACCCCGAGGACGGCATCATCTTTGTGGGCGACAAAGGCAAGATGCTCGTCACTGGCTGGGGCGGGGAGAACCCGCGCCTCATCCCTGAGAAACGGAATCGGGAATACAATCGCCCCCCAAAAACCCTCCCCCGTTCCATCGGCCACTACAAAGAATTCCTTGCCGCCTGTAAAACCGGCTCTCCCACCCGCTCCAACTTCGACTTCGCCGGACCCCTGACCGAAGCCCTGCTTCTGGGCACCATCTCCGTCCGCCTCGGCGGAGAAGAACTTCACTGGGACAGCGAAAAACTGCGCACCGACGACGACGAGGCCAACGCCCTCCTCCATTATCAATACCGCGCCGGATGGTCCCTGTGAAGCCCGGTTCAGCCGCCCAACGACGCCGGATCACTCACATCCCCCTTGTTGAACTGGACGTATGCCTCCGTCAAGTCAGCCGCATAGAATAACGCCTCGGCGCGGCCGAGGTTGAGGTGGATGTGGAGGTCGAATTCCGCGCGCGCCACGGCCGCGCAAAGCTCCGGGAAGCCCGCCCGGGTTGGCTGGCCGCGCTTGAGACTCCAGAGGACTTGCCGGCTCCCGGGAGCACTGTAGCCAATATCCACCTTGGGTTCGACGACGCCGGCAGGGCTGGAGCCTAGCGCGGCGATGATCCGGCCCCAGTTGGGGTCCCCTCCGTGCCAACTGGTCTTGACCAGCGCGCTGTTCGCCACAGCCCGCGCTGCCGCATCCGCCTCGGCAAACGACCTGGCCCCCTTGACCCGCAGCGTCACAAAGCGCGACACCCCCTCGCCATCGCGGACTATCATCTTTGCCAACTCCAGGCACAGATGGCTCAGCGCCGCTTGAAACACGCCAAACTCCCGCGACTTCGGATTTCGGATTCCGGCCTCCGGCCCTGAGATCGCTCCGGCTCGGACAGGTTTCGCACTTGAAAGCCCGTTCGCCAGCACCAGGACAGTGTCATTCGTGCTCATGTCACCGTCCACGCTGATGCGATTGAAGCTGTTGGCGACCGCTTGCTCCAAGGCCGCCCGGAGGGCCTTGGCATCGATGGCGGCGTCGGTAGTGATAAAGCAGAGCATCGTGGCATGAAGAGGCGCCGCTGCCGGCCGCTTTCCGGTCAGGCTCATCCCCGGCTGGATCATGCCCGCCCCTTTGCATATCCCCCCCAGCCGCGCCGATTGGCCGCCCAGCTTGAATTCCACCGCCAACTGCTTCGGCCGCGTGTCGCTGGTCATGATGGCCTCCATCGCCGCGTCCGCGTGGCCCGGCGTGTTGCCCAATTCGACTGCCGCCTCGATGATTCCCGACCGCACGTTGTCCATCGGCAAGGTCAAGCCGATGCGGCCGGTCGAGCCGACCAGCGCCAGACCCGCCGGCAAGGACAGCGCCCGCTCCGTAAAGCGCGCCATCTCCAGCGCATCCTTCAATCCCTGCTTCCCGGTGCAGGCATTGGCATTGCCGGAGTTGGCCACGATGGCCTGGGCCCGGCCCAAGCCCACCCGCTCGAGGCAAACCTTCACCGGGGCCGCGCACGTCTGGTTGGTGGTGAAGGTGCCCGCCACCGCCGCCGGCACATCGGACACAATCAACGCCAGGTCCCGTTTGTTGCCTTTCTCCGACCCCTTGCCCGTTCCCAAACGTTTTATGTCACAAAACACTCCCGACGCCCGAAACCCCCGAGGGGCAACAATGGAACCGGCTATCTCAGTCAGTTTCGTCATAATCTAAATCACACGCTCTCCACGCTCTCCACGCTCCACGCTCCCCACGCTCTACCGCGCCGCCTTCCACTGGGCATCGGCGAAGTCCATGAACACCGCCCAGTCGCCCGCAGTCATCGAGTGTTTTCCGGCGCGGATGTAATAGCCCAGTGGGCTGCTCACGAGCCGGCCTTCGGGTGGCATCTCTGTCGCCTCCAGGCCCCGCGCGCCCAAAAACCGATACACCGCGTCCGTAGCCCGGAGCACCTCGAACTGACCGGGCGGATTGGCCCATTGGTCCTCCTGGGCCGCTGAGAAGAGCACCGGCCGCGGCGCGCATAGGGCCACCAGGCAATTCTGGTCTATGGGCAACCGCTCGGGAGTGAGATTAAACTCCTTGAAGCACGCGTTGAACCAATGAGGAAAATGGTCGTTGATGGCCTTGACCGATTCGCCAATCTTGCCGCGGCTGGGCGCCGAGCCGCCGCAGCCGGCCTGGTGAGGAAAGGCCATGGCGATGCGCTCATCGTATGCCGCCGCCAGCAGGGCGGTCTTGCCGTTGCGCGAATGGCCCAGGGCGGCGATGCGGTGGGAGTCGATGTCGCGGTCGGTGACCAGGTAATCGACGCAACGCTGGAATCCCCACGCCCAAGCCGCAAGAGTGCCCCGGCTGGCGGCCTGGTTCCGGGCCGGGTCGCCACCCGCCAGCCAGGCGTAAACCCCGCTGCTCACGTCGCCCCGGTCCGAATCCACGTCGCCGCTATAAAACGCCGCCAGGGCGTAGCCCCGCCGCACGATCTCGGCCAGCGGCCAGTCGGCCGCCTGGGCGCCGCGTCCGGCCTCGGTCGCGGCGTGGTTGGTGCAACCCGCGCACCCATCCGTCATCCACGTCTTGGGCAGCGGGATGCGTCCGTCGGTGGTCAGGGCATGGTTGCCGCAGAAATTCATCGCCAGGAATACCGGCGCCGGCCCGCGCCGCCCGTTGGGCACCACCACCATCAAACCGATGCGCGGCGCATTGGCCTCCGGACCGGCCTCCAGCGTCAAAACCTTCAGCGTCGCCTTGCCGTCGAGAAAATCGGGGTATTGGCCCTCGACCTGGAGTCGCAGATGCGCCGGTTTGGGCGGAATGGCCCCATACATGTAATGCGCGAACAGGGCCTTGAGTTCCGGCCGGCGCTCATGCAACCACTGCGCCTGGCTGTGGACCCGCCGCCCGTCGAGCATCACCAGCGGGTCTGGCATCCCCGCCTGGGGCGGCAATGACGACATCTCGGGAAACGAACGCGGCGCCCGGGCCGTCGCGCATCCCCCCAGCAACAGCGCAAAAACGGCCCCGCCGCCCAGGGCACAACAGACCATGAGTGACATAAGAATAGCGCGATGGCTCGCAGGACCGATTTTCTTCTGACAGGTGTTCATATTTCGTTGTTTGAGTGGTGCTCGGCTGCAAACCGGCTCGCATCGGAATAGCGCAATTCATAATCGAATACAAATCCAAAAGTTTACAACTAAACCGGGAGCGATTACCTTTTGACGTGGTGAATAACCCCTCCATCGCGGGGCACTGGCCTGGCGACTTCGATGAGGCGGGTTTCCAGCAGTGGGCGGAAGACCTGCGCCGACAGTTGTGCGCGCCCGCCGTGTCACTCGGCTTGGTGTTCATGACTCCGAGATTCTTTCCTTACGCCAGGCAGATCCTCGAAATCCTCCGCGTCCACGCCCGCGTCCCTTTGCTGCTCGGTTGCTCCAGCCAAAGCCTCATTGCCGGCTCCCTCGAGGTCGAGCAAAACGCGGGGGTCGCACTCGGGCTTTATTGGCTGCCCGGAGCGGAACTCAAGGCCTGTCACTTCACTGAAAAAGAGGTTGGGGAAGCCGCCCGCGCCGGTTATTGGCACCAGCACACCGGCATCGAGCTGGGCCGGAGCAACGGCTGGCTGGTTTTTATCGACCCGTTCCATCTTGACAGCGAGTCCTGGCTGCGCACCTGGAACCTGGCCTATGCGCCGCTGCCCGTCATGGGCGGTCTGGCCAGCGGCGATCTGACCGAGCAACTCACCCAGTTGTACCTGAACGGCGACGTCTTCGAAGAAGGCGGCGTCGCCGTCTCCGTCGGCGGCCAGGTCGGCCTGGCCGGCATGATTTCCCAGGGTTGCACCCCGATCGGCGAAACCTGGACCCTCACCAAAGTCGAGCAAAACATCATCCACGAAATCGGCAACCGCCCCGCTTACGAGGTGCTCGCTGAGACCTTCAACCGCCTCACCCCCGAGGAACAATCCCACGCCCGCGGCAATCTCTTCATCGGCCTGGTCGTCAACGAATACCTCGATGAATTCCATCGCGGCGACTTCCTGGTTCGCAACCTTATCGGCGCCGACCCCCGTTCCGGCTGCATCGCCGTCTGGGCCCTGCCGCGCGCGGGGCAGACCGTCCAATTCCAGCGCCGCTCCGCCGCCGCCGCCACCGAGGACATGACCGAGCTGCTGGCGCGCGTTCACAAGCAGTTGGGCGGCGCCACCCTCTACGGCGGCTGCCTCTGCTCGTGCAACGGCCGCGGCCAAAACCTCTTCGGCCGCCCCCATCACGACGCCCAAATGATCCAGCAGCAGCTCGGCCCTATGGGCCTGGCCGGCTTCTTCTGCAACGGCGAAATCGGCCCCGTCGGCAACAAAAACTTCCTCCACGGCTTCACCGCCTCGCTGGCCCTGTTTGTCAAAAAGGCTCAAGGATAAAGGCTAAAGGATGAAATGACATGGATGGAAAGCCGCGGGATTTGAAACCGAGGACGAAGGCGTTTGCGCTTAGCATCATCCGAATGTATTCCAAGCTGCCGAAGAGCGACACCGTCGCCCAGGTGCTCGGCAAACAGGTGCTTCGTTCCGGCACCCCGGTCGGCGCAAATTACCGCGAGGCATCCCGCGGCCGTTCAAAACCCGAGTTCACTTCCAAAGTCGGCGACTGTCTCAAAGAAATCCAGGGAACCGAGTATTGGCTCGAACTTCTCGCGGACAGCGGCTGCGTTAGGGCGAAACAGATGTCCAACCTTCTCGATGAAACCCGCCAGCTCATCGCCATCCTCACAACGATCGCCAAACGGTCAAAAGATGGCTTTTAGCCCTCTCCTTTCCGCTTCACCTTATCCTTCATCCTTCATCCTTCATCCTTCATCCTTCAGCCTTTCTTCCCCCCCGGCTCGCTCCCGTCGATCATCTTCACCTTGTTGTGCAGGAAGTACTCCCGGGTCAGGGCCTCGACGCTCTGCTGCCGCTGGTCGTAGAGACGCTTGAGCTTGCGGGGCTTGTGCCTGGCCAGCGCATAGTGCGTGAGCAGCGGCATGGCAATCGTCGTGTCGGTGTAGCAGACCACCGCGTCCGGAAGCCGTTCGGGGTCCACCTTGCCCCAGCTCACCGCCTCGCTGGGCGTCGCCCCCGAAAGCCCGCCGGTGTCCGGCCGGGCATCGGTGACCTGCAGGAAATAATCCTGGCCGAATTCCTTGATGCGCAGCACTTCCTGTATCTGCGGCTCGGTCTGGAGCATGAAATTCTTTGGACTGCCCCCGCCCCAAAGCACCACGGCGCTCTTGCCGCCCGCGCGCTTGGCCGCGAGCACAAAAGCCGTCGTCTCGTTCACGTCAATGGACGGGTTGATGCGCAACCTGTTGCCGCGCAATTCAACCCCCGCCACGTTCATGCCGATCGTCGAGTCCCCCGGAGACGATGTGTAGCATGGCACTCCCGCCCGGTAGGCGGCCGCCAGCACCGAGACGTCTTTGAGCCCGGCCGTCCGTTCCCATTCCGCGCAATACTTGCCCAGCAGATGGTGGAGTTCGGCCGTGCCCATCTCCTTTTGGAATTCAGGCTGGACGAGGATGCTCCGCAGGATCTCGTCCGTGGCCATCAGGCAATCGCTGTAGCCCAGCAGCACGTCATAGACCCGCACGATGTCGTTGTTCCGCAAGTCGGTGTCGTCG
>Ga0181524_10000833_pt1 | contig 36862 bp, 36 predicted proteins | sample PEATcosm2014_Bin_34_FD_119761 | JGI IMG/M metagenome (GOLD analysis project Ga0181524, IMG submission 119761) | Peatland microbial communities from MTU Mesocosm Facility, Houghton, MI, USA - PEATcosm2014_Bin05_60_metaG | ecosystem: Environmental > Terrestrial > Soil > Wetlands > Peat | place... | reverse complement strand
TTTTTGGAATGCGCGTTCGCGGCCAACGCCGATTTTATCGTCACCGTCAACACCGCTCCCGGACACTTTGACCGCGAACGATTTCAGACCGTGCGCGTTGTCACGCCTGGCCAACTGCTGAATCTGCCAGAGGTCAGGCCCTTGGTTAGACAACTCGCCGAAGGTTGAGAACCGACTCCGTTCTCCCTTTTCGCGCGCCCACTGCGGAGTCCTCTTCACGTCCAAAACTGGCGGTCCAGCCGCGGGCCGGAAATGCGGCCCAGGTAACGCTGAACGTCGCGTGGGGTGTGCCGCCGGGCTCGCCGGGCATCTCGCCGTCCGGCGTCGGGCAAGCCGACACTCACGATGATAGTGTCGCCATGCCCGGCGTTGACTTCCACCTCCACCGGGTACGCTTCGATGCCTTTCACCTGCCTTCGCTAAAGCTACGGCGAGGCGGGCGGCCGCCGAACAGACCTTGGCCAACAGGGAGGGAGTTTTGAGCGAAAGGCGGCAAAAGAGCAATTGAGATTTGCGTGGCCCGGTCAGCGGGCCACCAGGCGCGCGCACGGAATAGCGCGCCTCAGCAGTCGAATGCCAACGCCAGGCCAGCCTGTGAGATAGCGGTCTTTCCTTACGGTGTGTTCCACACGATGGAAAGCGGCGGCGCCGTGGTGTGGGCGGTGCTCGGCCTCAGAAGAGACCCGGCGTGGTTACGAGAACAACTGCGAGAGTAAGAGCGAGCCACCGCGCCGGAGCGGATGCCGAGGGTGAAGACGGAAAACGAGATGTCCACCGGGCGAAATATGTCGTTATGTTGGACCGCCCCCTTTTCCTTTTTCCCTTTTCGACCCCTTTTCGACCCCTTTTCAGAGATTTGCGCGCTCGACTGGTCCGAAATTGACCTCAAGGCAAAAACCATCGAAGTGAAGGCGGCAAAAGCGAAAACACGCCAGCGGCGAATCGGGACGATCCAGGATAATCTCCTCGCCTGGCTGGAAAAGCCCTGCCTGCTGAAAGGGCCGGTCGCCCCGGACGTTGATGTTTTTGGGGAAAAGCTGAAACACCTGGTGAAGGGGCGTAAGCCCACCGATGACGATCCAGGAAGGCCCGCAATCGTGCAGGAATGGCCCCACAACGCACTTAGGCACTCGTTCGGTAGCTACCACTACGCCAGGTTCAAGAACGAGAATCTGACGGCGGCTGAGATGGGGAACAGCCCTGGCGTCGTTTTCAAGCACTACGGGCGTTGGTCAAGCCGGAGGGGGTTGACGCCTACTGGAGAATCCTGCCGCCGGCCGCGTGAATTAGGGTTGATGCCGCAGGCGAATACCGTTAGAGTAGTCTCATGAATTCAGATCTCCTTCTCGCGCGAATCGAAGCCTTGCCGGAGGAGTCGCGTCAGTTGTTGCTGGCGTTGGTGGACCTCCTGGCGCAAAAGGCCGGCGCCACGCCGAGCCCAGAACGGACGCACGTGTTCAAGTTCGACTGGGAAGGCGGCCTTGCCGACGCCTTTGCGGGGACCACTTCTGTTGAGTTGCAACATCGGGCTAACGAGTGGCGGTGAACTACCTCGTTGACACAAACATCTTGCTGGAAATCCTTCTGGGCCAGCCCAACAAGGAACGCTGTAAACAATTCCTCCAGGAAAACTCAGGCCAGTGCGGCCTGTCCGATTTCTCCCTCCACTCCATCGGCGTCATCACCTTCCGGAGCCGGCGAGCACAGGCTTACCGCGCGTTTCTGCACGACACGCTTCCCGGCGTCTCGTTACTGCACCTCGACAAGCAGAGGTATCCTGCCATCTTGCACGCGCACGAGCATCTTGGCCTGGATTTCGATGATGCGTATCAGTTTTGTCTGGCCCAAAGCCATGGCCTGACTCTGGTGACGCAAGACCGCGATTTCGTGCAGGTCAAGCAGGAGATCCCAGTCCGGTTTTTGTAGCCCTTTGTAGCGCCCCGCTTTCCTGAGCGTCCTTCGCCCCCGTCGCCGAGGCTCGATGGCTTTCGCGCTCCCCCCAACCCCGGCCGCGAAACACACCGAAACTCGGCTCCCCCGGTGGGGCTCCCTCGTGAGCTTTCTTTCGCCGCCGCTCCGTTTCGCTTTTTGTCCTGTCCGCGAACCCGCGCCCCTCCCCCCCGCGCGGGCGGCCAGGTCAAACGCTCCACTCCGCTCACGGCATCCAGAAACTCCCGAGCGAGCCGCAGGCTAAGTTAGCTCGCTCCGCTCGAAGGGTGGGGGCCAGAGTTCGCTTCTCCCGCCTCACGACTGACGCACATTGACGCACGTCACCAGCGGCGTCAGATCCGGCTTGGTCAGCATGGTCTCAATCGCGCGGTCCACGGCCACACCGCTACGTAATCCCAATTCGATGACCAACCCGGCGTCGAGCCAGACGTTGAGGGTGCTCCCTTGTTCGGCCACCACCGCAATCCGTTCCCGCGGGAACCGGCACGTCCCCGGATTTCCCCACAGCAGAAGCAGTTGTTGGATCGCCGTCGCGCCAGGGCGCGCGAAGGCGCAACGCGGCTCCTGGATTGGGATTCTGTGAAAGGGACCTTGGGCAGGCCATGATTCGGGCCGAGATTTCGCAAGAAGCGCAGGCGGACCTCAACGCAGGATTGCGGGGATCATATTGCTCGTCTTGAAATGATGAGTGCGAAAGAGATTCTCTTGGAGGCGGCGGAAAAACTGCCGCCGGATGCCACCCTGCACGACGCCATCCATGAGTTGGAGTTTCGCCAGGCAGTCCGGCAGGGGCTCGATGAACTGGATCGCGGCGAAGGCATTCCCATTGAAAGGGTCAAGGCCGAGATCGCCTAATGGGCTGGCAAGTAATCATTGGTCCGGCGGCGCGATTCGACCTGGCGGAAATCCGAGCCGGGGTGCGTCCAAGCCCGCCTTCCTCCCCTGCCTTTCCGATGTCGCCATTCTTGTTGCCAACATCCGCTCCGCCTCTGATGCATCGTGCGCCCGCCGGCCCGCTCCGCCATGCGAGGCCAGCCGCCGGCCTTGCATCGCCTCCCTGACTCGGGCCATGATATGATACACCCACCACGATATTCCACGCCTATCGGTCCGGCCATGCCCTCAACAAGACGATGACCCCAACATCTTCTCGATTGTCGGACTGAACCCTCCAAGAGCACGAACATCCGCCTGCACTCGGCGATGAGGCGGGGCGTGCCGCTGGAGCCAGCCCAGGGCAGCCTCGGAGCATGAACGGAAACGGCCCATGTTATGGGTTGACCGCTTTCCCTTTCCCTTTCCCTTTCCTGACTTGCTGGACGCTGGCTTTCATAACAATGCCTTTCCGTTAATACTGTAACGTTATCGCTCGTATGGCGCAAGTCATTTCTCTGAAGTTTTTATTTCCGTCGCGTAGCGACGATCAGGCCAGTTTCTTCTTTCCTGGCAACCACCATTAGATTAGCCTGCACCCCATGCCAACGTTAAATCTTAAGGGCAAGTCGTTCGTTCACGCCCATCACCTGAGCGTGCTGACTCGATGCGGTCTGGGGGCGAATCTATTACGATTCATTGCTGTTAACCTTTGAACACAATGAAAACGCCGCGCTTCTTCACGACACCAGCCATTTCGCTAATACTTGCGGCACTCTCAGTCGCGCCCCAAAACGTGTGGGGAAATGGCGTGCGAATCGGTGAGCCAGCCTCCCCACTCCGGTTAGCCGAAATCCTACAGGCGCCCGAAGGAACCGACGCGACGTGGGAACAATTGCGCGGCAAGGTGGTCGTGCTGGATTTCTGGGCGACCTGGTGCGGCCCATGCGTGGCTTCGCTTCCGCATTGGAACGAACTGGCTCTTCAATTCCGCGACAAACCTGTGGTATTCATCGCGATCAGTGACGAAAACAAGGATGTCGTGACCTCCTTTCTGAAGCGCCGGACAATTTCTTCGTGGGTTGGTTTGGAAGGCATCACCCAATCGACTCGCGACCGATACGGTGTCCGCGGTATTCCAACAACCATCATTGTCAACCAGCAGGGCGTTGTGGTCGCCAGAACCCACCCGGTGCATCTCGAAGCCAAACGCATCCAGGAAGTCCTGGATACCCAGCGCAGTTCTCTCCCGCCTCCTCTGCCGGAGGAATCGGCCGATAATACCGGAAACACTGTTGCAGTTGCCAAACAGCCACCTTTGTTTGAGGTTTCTATTCGCCGTTCGGGAGCCAGGCCCCCGGGCCACGGTTACAACTGCTGGTCATGGAACAGCGAGCATAGCGATGTGCATGGCGAATACGCCTCGGTTGAATCGGCAATTTGTCAGCTCTTCCAAGTCCGAAAGAGCCTGCTCGACGTCCGGGCCACCTTGCCCGAGATCGATTATGATTTTTCCCTTCACATGAACATAGGCGGTCAACGTGAAGCCGAGGAGCTTTTCGCCACAGCTCTTCGACAGAGTTTCAATGTCACAGTCAAACGGGAATCCCGGGACCGTGCCGTGTTGCTTTTGGGCGCTGCCAGCACCAACGCGCCCGGGCTGCAGATTTACGATCCGACGCTGCCGCCTTCCGGTGGTGTTGACGGAGAGGGGGAACTCAGTTATGGCGCAACTACCGTTGATAGTCTGCTTGGTTTTGCTGAACATTCCTTCGGCGAGACGGTCGTGGATGAAACCGGTCTGACAAACCGATACAACATCCGGCTGGCATGGAAGATGAGCCAAGCCGAACTACTGCCGAAGGAGTTTGATGGAAAAGTGTTGGGCGCCGTGTTTGAAGAACCGGCCACCGATGCCTGGCAGCAATTCGCTGAACCGGATCGCAGCGTGGTTGCTGCTATAAAAGGCAAGCTTCCTCATGAGGATCTTGCCCGACTTGATCCGGACGTCCAAAAGAACATTCAGCTCATGCGTGAGGAGTTGGCCAAACCGGAGGGCAAGCGTTTTCAGCCCGACCCGGAGGCCATACGGACCGCATTGAATGAGCAACTGGGATTAAAGCTCACTCCAGGCAAACGGCGAGTTACTGTGCTCGTGGTGGAGCCGGTGAACGAGTTGCACGCGAAGGCGGGTTCGAATTGATTCGCGTGCCCGGTTCCATTGGCCAGTCTGGACGTTTGGGTGGTTTGGTCAAGCAGTGATACGCGTTTCAAGGTCCCTCAGCCTCCTCGATTGCGGCTGCTCCCGGCGTCGGTGCTGAACCGGCCTCCAGCACCTCGCCGAGCCTATCCGGATTCCTCGCTTTATCCCGAAACGCCCGAGGAAACTCGCAATCCAGGCAGACGGCGTCAATTCGCACGTCCACGTGGGCCTTGCGGCTCGCCTCGAGAAGTTGGGCGACCTTCGCTGTCGCTTCCGCCCACGTTTGGGCTTCTAGCGGATTTCTGTCGGGTTTCCATCCTTCACCCCGATACCACCCCACCATGTAAATCCCGTGCGTGCGCCCGAGCTTTAGAAGGTATTCGGCGACGAGCTGTTTCTCCAGACTGGTCCCCGCCTCCCGGTTGAAGCTGCACTTGACCTCGATGGTCACGTCAAATCGCTCCCTGGTCGGGGCAGGGCCGCCAGGCCTGGCCCAGACCTCTATATCCGTTTCATGCACGGGGCTCGGCTCAACCTCGCAGCCGAGAGCGACGCCGTTCTTGGGTCCGAGGTCGTCGCGGAGCCAACGGACCAGTTTTTGGGTGAGTGCGCTCTCGTCTTTGGGACGAAGTTCCGGGGCTTCATTCCAGAGGTCCCGGACCTGGGGAAACTCGGTACGATTCAATTCGACCTGGAACCGCGAGATGGAGTCCATGACCAACTCCAAGAGATCGTCAGCCGAACGAACCCACCGGCTTTCGCGTTTTGCAGCCATGGCCTTGATGACATACACCGGCACTCCGCCCCAGGCCTCCCGGAGCAGGGCCAGGTGGGTATTCCGAAAGCGCCAGCGGAGCTGCGTTGCCCGGTGCGGGACGGCGTCTGCTAAGCGTTTGATTTGCTGACATGCCTCGTCGCTTGCGAGGGCCTGGAGGCGTTCCGGGATGAATGCCCGCAACCGCTCGATTCGTTCCCGAGGGGCTATGTCAGCACGGGCAATTCTGAGCGGCGGCACCGTGGGAAAGGCATCTTCCAAGAGCAGGAACAGATCTCCCAACTGGGCGGCATCCAGCTTCTCCAGGAGGTGGGTCGAGGATGCATGGAAGTCCGCCAGGAGTTGGAGACTCGATAAGGCCAGAGCAGGATCGGCGCGCATGCGGCCCTTCACCTGCGCCCAAAAACTCGCGGGGAACAGCGCGAGCGCCATGGCCAGAATGATCCCGGCACCAGTTGGAGGCGGGGCATTCAACTTCTTGTCCAGCCAGGAATGAGTAGCTGGAGAATCGTGCCGTGCGAGGAACTGGATGGCATTCCACAAAGGCATGCCAGAAACAGTCTCTGCATCCAGAAGGACCAAGAGGGGCGTCCTGAACGCAGGCGTCCAGCCCAATTCAAACGCTGACAGGATGACTGTCATGCTGGCTTTGCCGTGCAGAGCTCGCTCTAGCCGGTGGCGGAGGCAGTCTCCAGCCCTGATGGGATCCAAAGCAACACCTAAACTCGTTAGCACTTGCTCCTCTTTGACGCCGCCAAACGGCTGGGCGAACAGCGAATCGAACCACTTGCCGATGACGGCGGCCCGCAGTTCGCTATCCACCCGGATAATGCCTCGCGTCAGCCAGAGCGCCCAAAAAGCCTCGAAAGCGATTTCGCCTTCGGTCCCGGTAGGCAAGCCGGACGGGGTCTCGTTCATCAAAAAGTCCCGCGCGCATCGGATGACTTGTGCCCGCTGCTCTTCAGTGCAGACCTGCCAGCGATACTTACTCATCGGGTCTGGGCTGATGCCGGCATCGCTTCCGTCCTTCCCTCGCTGGAGTTCCCCGGACAATCGGCGCCACTGCCGCCAGTCAGCCAGGGCAGCGGTCAAAGCGGCTTCAAACAGCTCCTGAGGGGTGGGTTTTCTTGGGCGATTCGCCGCCTCCTGTTCCCTCCGTTGCCGCGATTCCCACGACTCGCGGCAGCATTTCGCTTCCACGGAATCCAGTAGAATTGCGCAAGGCCAACCGATTTTCACCGCCAACTCCGGAATGCGCTGGCAGGCGCCGAAGAAATCGTCCCGGTAAGGTGTCTCGAGTGTGCTCTGCCATAAGGAGCAGGCAAGGATCGCCCAGCGCGGGCGGTGAATCTGGTTGGCGGCTGCCAACTGACGCAAGAGCCAAGGGCAATCCTCATTCTGCAACCGGATGAAACCGTAAAAGAGCAGTGCCGAGAGTTCTTGCTCGGTCAGATCTCCATCTTCGGCAAGCAAACCCACCAGTCGCTGGCGCACAACCTCTTTCTGCAAAACGGTTTCTTGCCATTCGGGATCCTCCGTTCTACCTGGCAATTGCCGCTGCCGCAGCTTCGCCTTGACCAAATGAAGGAAATCCGCTGCGATCTTTGGATTGTCCAGATTACAGGCAGCCATGACCAAAGCCCGGCAAGCAAGAGAGCGGACCGGGTTGTAGTGACCGTGAAAGGGGCTATCAATTTCCGCCAATTGCCGGAGAAGCGCGGGCAAATCGGCAACTTCGATGGACTTGGGGATGTGGTTATCGCAGACCGCGTGAAACTCACCGATGAAGTCTTGGTTTGACGCCTTGGCGAGCGTCGGCAACGCCTGTGGGACGTTCCAACGAAGCGGCACGAGAGCCTCGAGCGCCGCTCCTCGAAGTTCGTCACGCGGGTCCGGCCCAGCTTCGCAGCGGGCGAATGATTCCAAGTCGGGCAGTCGCTCGGGAGGAATCACGCGGCACAACGCATTCATCGCGTCCTCGCGCAAATGGACTTCGGTGCTTACGTCCCTGGCTACCGCGAGGAGTTCCTCAAACAACTCACAGAGCCTGCCCAAACCCGCAAGGCGGATCGCGGCGCGGCGTGCGGAGGGGCTGGCCTGGCGGTCCACCAGATAGGGCCGGAGTTGTCCGGCCAATCCCGGGTGTCGAAAGCTGGCGTAAAAGCGCTTCAGGTCCCAATCATCAAAGGCCTCTTCACGCGCCATCCGTTCAAGAAACCGACAGACGAAACGGCTCCGTCTTGACTCGGATAATGAGGACGCGTCGTTACGCAACAGAATCTCCGGTTCATGCTCGATCAACCAGTCCGCGAAGCGCTCATGCCGGAGGGCCAGCCAGGCGGCCAGCTCGGCCAGTTGCGGAATGATGAACCGGCTTGTGCCATCACGGATGCACACAAGGTCCAGCACTTGGGCCAGCGTGAATTCGGAGAGATACTCGGCAGCCAGATACTCGGCATAGGATTGGTGTGCGAAGGTCCTCGACTGGTTTCCTGCATCGCAGAACAGAGCACACCCCAGGGCAGCCCCGACATTCGCTCGTTGTCGATCATCGGCATCTATGGGAACAAGACGTTCAACGTCGAGATGCTGCGGATGCGAAGGGGAGCGTGAGACCGCGCTAAACCGCCCAAGCAGCATCCATGAGGCCGCCTTCTTGACCGTCGGAAGAAGTTGCTCAGCGGTGAATTCATAATAGTGAGGGGATTTCTTCAGGGATTTCGAGCGCGCGGGGTCCTCCTTGCAGAGTCGCAGGCAAGCGCGGCGGAAAATCTCCGCCCGCGTCCCCGAGAGCTGGCGGTCTGCTTTGAACTCCTCCACGAGCATCCTCAGGGTCATGGGGCGGGCGGCAAACGATTCAATGGACTTTTCAAGGACCGCTGACAGGAATGCCTCGACTTCGGGCTCAGACAACCCCCAGTGCCCAGCTGCCTGGTCAGCGTCCGTAAATCGCAACCGCTGGAGCTGAAAGCGGCCCACTTGTTCGCAGGGCCAAAGCCTCACCAAGGCGCGCCCCTCGTCCACCGGCCACTCTGCGTCCCGGCTGACCAGCATTAGTCGCAACCGCGCTACCGGCTTATCGCGTAGTTCGGCAGTCAAAACCGATACAAGGTTCGCTGCCAGGGCCAGTCCTTCGTCCACACCATCGATCACAACAGTGAGTTCCCCACCCGCCATCCATTTCTGCCACTGAGGTGAGCCCTTCAAATCCTGGAGCAGGTGCTCAGGGCTTAGTGCTTCACGAAAAGCACGCCAGTAGAGTTCTCCAGTCTGGCGTGCCTTCTGCTCAATTTGGGGGCGATGAAGCTCCAAGGCCTTGGACTTCCCCATGCCAGGCTCGCCACAGAGGATCAAGCACCGCAACTCAAGCAATTCGTCCAGACGCTTCGGGCCGTCTGGGGACGGGAATCCAAAAATGTCATCCCAGCCCTCGAGGAACCCTTCGTCGGCGGCATACCACTTCGTCTCCTTGTCCAGCGGAAGCCAAAGCCGCTTCCAGGGGACGAGGCAGTCATCAACGGAATGCGAGGGGTTCATCGGACTGATCTCAATTTCCGAAATCGAATCGGCGCTTAAGCTGGTTGGCTCGCGAAAATGGTATTCGGCGGTCGTGCTGCAAGCGCCCGGCCACGATGCCAGGCACAAGCCCAATTCTGTCCGCAAATCGCCGGATAGCCGCGACGCTCAAGTCGCCGTTCGCGCAGAATCGCTCATAGTCACTCGAGGGAATCAGCCATTCCTGCGCAAAGGCATCCGCCTCGACCTCCCGGGGGTCACGAACCGCGGTTTCCTCTTCGCCCTGTTCGACAAAAACGGCCCGTTTGCCGTGCTTCAAGACGTGCCCGGATTCGTGAAAGAACGTGAACCACAGGTGGTCGTCAGTCTTGCCCCGCAGGCTCATTTGGATCAGCGCCTTGGCGCCATGCAGCCAGCGGGTGACACCGTAAGCGCGCACCCCGGTCAAAGGCGGGACGAACACCACGGCGACACCTGCTCGCGCGCACCGCTCGCGGAGAGCAGGAACGAACTCCGCCGGGCCCTTGGACGTGAAGCCGCGCACTTGGCGAAGCGCTTCCGTGAAAAGGCCCGGGTCGAAGGCGGCGCAATCAATCTTTTGGCCTTCGATCTCTCCCTTTCGGAGCCAGGCGGCAGTGGCGCCAGGGCTGGCAACATACGCCCGGGTCTGCCGGAAAGCGGCCTCCGGGCTTTCCCAAAGCGCACGCCACTCCTCGACCCCAGCCACACCGAAGAAGCTCAGGACAGCGCGGAGTTGACCCACAGGTCCAGCGCCTGGCGCAATCCAACCCACACGAACGAGCTCCTTGACGGGCATGGCGCCGAGCCAGTCCAGTTGCTGTTCCAGTTGACTCGTTTCGCGCCGCCGGGCCAGGGCATCGCGATAGAGGCGTTCGTGGTTGGTCCAAAACGAGGCCGGCACTCCGAGCACCTTTTCCAGTTGCAGCGCCGTGTCGGCCGTGATCATCGCCTTACCAGCGACGATCTCGTTGATGGTCTTGAGAGGGCGTCCCATCCTCCCAGCAAGCTCGGCCTGAGTCATCCCCAGGGTCTCGAGGGTCTCCGCCAGCGTCTCCCCCGGTGGAACCGCAAAATTGGGTTCAAATTTCGTGTTCATGTTGTTCAATGTGTGTCGATGATGCCCAGGACCTTCACCCTGGTGACGCGCTTCCAGTCCAGCCCGCCATCGGGTTTGCGGGGAACCTCCGCGTGGTCTGGCAACAGCAGCAGACGGCGCGGATGCTTCACGTCCACGGAAATCTGCCCGGCGCGGCCGCCGGCAAGCTCATGAGCCCGCAATTGCGGCAATAACCGAAGCGTTTCCAGATTCTCTGCAGACATCAATTGAGCCAACCGCCGGCAGATCCGCCACCCGTTGTCCGGCCCGTATTTCCGGAGGATCGTCCGCTCGTCCGCCAGTTCTTTGGCGAGCTTCGTGTTAACAAATGAGATTTCCACGACTCGCCATGACAATTAACCCCAAGGGTTAAAACATGTCAACAATCATTTCGACTTTTTTCGATTGATCCGGGGCCTGCCTCGGCCCTCCCAAATGCCGCAGGGCGTGCGGTGGTGAGCGAGCACTGCTTACAACGGCTGGCGCCAAGGAATCCCTCGTCCTGGTGCCCAGACCCTTGTTCGTCAGGGCTTCGTGCTCAGTGGAGGTGGGCCCCCGGCCTCGATTGAGTCTGGACACAAGCGCGCATGGAGGTCCCACTTGGGAGCACAACATGCAGCGTGGCGGATGCGAATCGAGGCGGGTATGGTCTCAGGCGCCGCCGCGGTGATCGAGAAAACGGGCCCTGAACCCCCAAATTCTGTAGCAAGATTGTAGCAAGATTTTTTCGGGTTTTATGGGTTTTCATGGGGTTCCATGGGTTTTGGCTCGGGTTGGGGGGGAAACGCAGAACCCCCTGCAACTGGGTAAGTTGCAGGGGGCAAATTGGTTGCGGGGGCTGGATTTGAACCAGCGACCTTCAGGTTATGAGCCTGACGAGCTACCGGGCTGCTCCACCCCGCGTTCCGTTTAGCAACAGGCAACCCAAATAATGCCCGAGGTCCGCCGGAGCGCAAGTGATTTTTTTGCCACTGCGGCTGCCGAGGCGCCGCTACGGGGTCGAGGCAGGCTTCGGAAACCACCGGGGACTGATTTCAAGGAGGGCGTTGAGCATGAACTGTATGGCGACGGCGGTCAGGAGCAGGCCCATAATGCGGGCAGCGATGTTCATGGCAATGGGGCTGAGCCATCGGGGCCCGGGGGCGCAGATGCGCAGGATGAAATAGCTGGCGAGGCAGACAGCGATGATGCAGAGATAGAGCGCCCCCACGTAGAGCGGGGCGCGGGGGCCGTAGCCGGCGGCCTGGTTGTAGAGCAGGATGGCGGTGGAGATGGCGCCGGGACCGGCCAGCATCGGGATTGCCAGGGGGGTGACCGCGATGTCTGTTTTCTCGAGGCCGGCGGCGTTTTCTTCGGAGGTTTCCCGCACGCGCGACCGCTGGGCGCGCAACATGTCCAGGGCCACCAGCAGCAACACGATGCTGGCGGCGATCTGAAAGGAGGGTATGGTGATGCCGAGGTATTTGAAAATCCACTTGCCCGCCGTCGCAAAGATGATGAGCACGCCGGCGGTGATGCAGCAGGCCAGGCGCGCCATCTTGATGCGCTGTTCCGGGGTATCGGTGGGCGTCATGGCCAGGAAGGCAGGGACGGCGGCCAGCGGGTCAACAATGACAAAGAGAGAACCGGTGGCCAGGATGATGTATTCGATCAGGCTCATGTCGAGCACGGGGCAAAGATCGCCTCGGTCATGCCGTGGATGATCTTCTTGTCGGCGGGGCAAATTGTGGCCAACACGCCGCCCAGGCTCGCCCGCGCGGCATCGGATTCTCCCGCCACGAAATAATAAGGGCAGAGCCGGGCGCGTCCTTTGAGGGGGAGAAGCCGGCCACTGCTGAAATCAAACCATTGGGCCTCGACCAGGCTGGGCTTGTGATAGCGCTGGAGGACGCAGGGCGCATGACCGAACCCGGCGACGGCCTTGTCAACCGCCGCCGCCCAGTCTCCATGAGAGAGATCGCATCCCAGGTAAACGCCGCGCCCGCCCCAGGCATGGGGCGAAAAGCCGGAGACTTTGAGGATCAGCTCCCGCTCTTTCTTGGAGAGGGTCTTGAGCTGCTGCCAGTCCGTGAGGTTCAGTTCCGGAATCGCGCCGTGCGGGGGCAGCGGGGCGGGGTCGACCAGCCACGTGTACGGGACCAGGCGCAGCAATCGCTCGAGGAAGCTCTCTCCCAGCTCCCGCCGCCAGAAGCCGCGAAGGTTGCGGTTCCAGAGCAACGCCAGGAGCATCTTTTCCTCGAAAACCGGTTTGGGGGGCGGGGTGACAAGAAGACGGTTGGCGGCAGCCCGCTCGAAGATGGTTTTCGAGGCCGGCACATTGGCCAGGTCGAACAGTTCGAAAAACCGGTACACGGCGTCGCCGTCCGCAAAGTGGTCGAACCCGGCCCCTTGCACCTTAAACCTCGAGCCGCCCAGTTGCTCCGCCATCCAGGCCATCTCCGGCCGATAGGCCGCGGATTCTTCCGAGACAACAATGTGGACTGTCGGGGAGTCGCCGAAGATGCCCGCAAAGCCGCGCAACATCCCTTGGGCCCCCCCGAGCACCTCCAGGCCCAATTCCGGGTAGGTCTGGTTAAGCCAGGCCGTAAGGCCGATGCCGCCGGGGACCGAGTCCAACTCGGTCACGCTGAGGCCCTGTTCGGTGATGAGCAGGTCGGGCCGGATGACACGCGGCACTTGGTTTTTGAAGGCGGGGCGCCGCTGAAGGGCGATGAGCTCGGCGGGCTTGCCCTGGTCGAGCCAGCGGGCGATCCAGTCCGGCTGTTCGCCCTCGGCGCTCTGGCGGTAAAGGAGATTGACCGCCTTATAGAATTGCAGCAGCACCCGCCCGAGCGATTCCAATTCCGCAACCAGGGCCGGCCCAAGCGGGAACGGGGCCGGGGAGATGCGCCACTGGTGCCCGGCGAAGAGGCCCCCGGGCGGCACACGCCCGCGGATGAAGCGCGCATGTTCGGCGGCGGGAATCTCTGTGGCGGAGACAAGCATATTGAGTGGGTGCGATGGCTAAGTGGTCATGAACGCACCTGCCCGTTGCCAATGCCCATCCATTTGTAGCTGGTCAACTCCTCCAGACCCATAGGACCCCGCGCGCCGATCTTGTCCGTGCTGATGCCGATCTCGGCTCCCATGCCAAACTCGCCCCCGTCGGTGAACCGCGTCGAGGCATTCCAATACACGGCGGCCGAGTCCACTTCGCCAAGAAACTGCTGCGCGCGGCCCTCGTTGCGCGTGACGATGCTGTCGGAATGAGCTGAGCCGTAATGGTTGATGTGGTCGATGGCCTGCCTGAGACCGTCCACGACACGCACATTCAGGATGTAGTCGTTGTACTCGGTGTAAAAGTCATTTTCGACGGCGGGCTTGAGGTTCGGCCGGGGGTGCAGGGCCGGGAGGTGAGGCCCAAGGAGGTCCATGGCGACCGGGTCGAGGCGGAGTTCGACGTTTTTCTCGGCCAGTTTGCGCGTGATGAGCGGCAGGAATTGGGGCGCCACGGCCTTGTCGACCAGGAGCGTCTCCATGGCGTTGCAAACGGCCGGGCGCTGCACCTTGGCGTTCATCGCGATGTCTTCGGCCATCTGCAGGTCGGCGTCCCCATCGACATAGACATGGCAGACCCCCTTGTAATGTTTGATGACCGGCACCTTCGAGCATTGGGCAACGGCGCGGATGAGGCCCTCGCCGCCGCGCGGCATGCACAGGTCCACATACTGCGTGAGGGCCAGCAACTCGGGGATCGCCTCCCGATCGGTCGTGGGCACGACCTGGATGGCGTGCTGCGGAAATGCGGGCAGCGCCCGGGCCGCCGCCTCGATCAGGATGCGCGCAATGGCCCGGTTCGAGTTGAGCGCCTCCTTGCCGCCGCGCAGAATGACGGCGTTGCCCGATTTAAAGCAAAGGCTCGCCGCATCGGCAGTGACGTTAGGGCGCGACTCGTAGATGATGACGACCACCCCGATCGGGGTCGAGACCTTGCGAAGCTTCAGCCCGTTGGGCCGCACCCGCTCATCGAGCACCCGCCCAACCGGGTCGGGCAGGGCCGCCACTTCGCGCAAGCCCCGCGCCATGGCGGCGATGCGCCGGTCCTCGAGCCGCAACCGGTCGAGCATCGCGGCGGACAGGCCCATCCCGGCGGCGGCCTCGAGGTCGCGGGCGTTGGCCTCCTTGATGGCGGCGGCGCCCGGTTCCAGCGCCTCGGCCATCGCCAGGAGGCAGAGGTTCTTCTCCGCACTGGTCAGCCTGGCCAGCTCACGCGACGCCGCCTTGGCCTGTTTGGCCAGTTGGCTCATTTGCTCGCCCAAGCTCATGGCCAGCAACTTACGACAAAACTCGCGCCTGAAAAGGTGAAAAGCGCGATTCTATCCTGCGGTCCGTTCAGCATCCGTGCGGGTGATGATGAAGCAGGCTGTGGGGCTTCTCCAGGCCGTGGGCCAGCATCAACTCCTGGTTCGATAGCAACGACAGCGTGGGGCCCTCGGCGACAAGGCGGCCCCCGTCCAGGATGAGCACCCGCGAGCAGAGATCGACGACAAGCTCGAGGTCGTGGGTCGCGATGAGCTTGGCCCCGGGCAGGCCCCGCAGCATGGCTTTGAACTCCCGGCGCCCGCGCGGGTCCAGACCGCTGCTCGGCTCATCGAGCACCAGCACGCTCGGCCCGCAGGCAAGGACCCCCGCCAGACAGACCCGCCGCTTTTCCCCGTGACTGAGCCGATGCGGCTCCCGGCCTTCGAACCCCTTCAATCCAACCAGGCTCAGGCAGCGCTCCACCAGCCCCCGCAAGTCCGGGCCGCTGACTCCCATCTGGCGGGGACCAAAAGCCACGTCTTCGAAGACCGAGGCCGAGATGAGCTGATCCTCCGGGTCCTGGAACAGAAGCCCCACCCGCTGGCGGATGAGGTCAACCGTGCCCGCCACCAGCGGTTTGTCCTCGACCCGGATGTCCGGCTCCTTGGGCAGAGGGTCGGGCAACAAGCCGTTGAGGTGCAGGAGCAAGGTGGATTTGCCGGCCCCGTTGGGTCCGAGCACCCCAATGCACTCATTGGGCGCCACGGAAAATGACACCTTCTCCAAAGCCACCCGTCCCTGCGGGTAGCGGTACGAAAGCTCGCAAACCCGCAACGCCGGCACTCCCGCCTCCGCTCCCGAAGCCAACCTCTGCCCTTCCAACCCTAATCCCACTCCGCCCTCCGCCCCCCAACCCCCCTTCATCCCCGCTTCATAATTCATAATTCAGAGTTCATAATTGCTCCCTCACCTCCACCCCCTTGCGCACATGGCCAGGTAGATGCGCTCTGCCCGCTCGGCAGTGCGGACAAAGAGGCGCCCAAGGATTACCCCGAGGTTCTGCCACGCCATGCGCCGTTTGCGGGAAAAGGTCCGGCAGGCGCGGGCGCGTTCCATGCGGCGGGCTTCCTCGGCCAGCACGGGCAGGTAGCGGTACATCAAAGCCAGTGAGGTCAGCATCACTGCTGGAAGGCGCATCCGGCGCAGGGCCTGGAGAAGTTCAGGGAAAGGCGTGGTCCAGCCCAGCACCAGCAAGGCCAGGACGCAAAGATTGCTTTTGCACACGGTAGCCGGGAAACCCGGCCTGGCCGAAGGGGAGAACAGGCAGAGCAGGGCAATGCCCAATATGAATGTCTGGGCCAGGAGCAGGCGGCGCAACCCGTAGATCAGCGGCATCCGGCTCGCCAGCCACAGCCCGCCCAACACCGCGGCGGGCGCGAAATAGACCGGCCCCAGCCTCCGGGGCAAAAGCGCCGTAAAGGCGACGAGCATCAGCGCTGCAACCAGCTTCACCCGGGGCGACGCCCGGTGAAGCGCCGTGGAAGGACGCGATTCAGTTTCCGGAAGGCGCATCCTTTTTGGCCGCGTCCAGGCCCGGGGCCAGGAACCTCGCCAGGCCGTAGGCCCCGATAAAAGCGAGGATGGCGCCGATGACCCCCGCCGCCGCCGTGGCGGCTGCCATCGAGCTGATGAAGGGCAGCCGATATTCGCTCACCGGCCCCTTGATCAGCGGCGGCGCCGCCTGGCTCGCAAACCCCAGCGACTTTGCCACCGCCTCCAATCCGTCGGGCCACGGACACGCAAACGGGGCCACGAAAACAACCAGTCCCAAGGCGATGAGCAGCCCGTAGCCCAGAACGCCGCGGGCAGGGGCGCGCGCTTCCCCGTCCGTCCCGGCCACAAGCTCCGGGCGCGCCCGCAACACCGCCATCGTGATCAGCGCGGTCGCCAAGCCTTCGCCCACGCCGATAACCATGTGGACCAGGGCCATCGCCGGAAAGGCGACCGACCAGGGCGATTGGCCTGAGAGAGCCAGTTGTCCCGCGCAGGTGATCGAAGCCAGCACCGTGCCGAACCAGCCTGCAAACGCCGCGGCGAACACCGTTGCCCGATTGTCCTCCATGCGCATCACCCGCTTGAGCAGCCTGAAAACCAGGAACCCGCCGCACGTGTTGACGATGGCCATGTTGAACACGTTGGCCCCCAGCGCCAGCAGGCCGCCGTCATTGAAAACCAGGCATTGCACGACCAGCACGCAGGTCATCACCACCACCGCCGCAGCCGGACCGAGCAGGACCGCCGTGAGCACGCCCCCAAGCAGGTGGCCCGAGGTGCCGCCCCCCACCGGAAAATTGAGCATCTGCGCCGCAAAGACAAACGCCGCCGCCAGCCCCAGCATCGGCATCTGGCGCGGCTCCAGCGTCCTGCGCGCCTGGCGCAGGGCCAGCCCCACCCCGGCCGCCGCCACCCCCGTCGAGAGCAGCGCGGTTTTCGCGTCCAGGAATCCATCCGGCAAATGCATCTGGTTTGTGTCTGCGGCCCTTGCTGGCGCCCGCCAGGGCGGACACTCCCGCCCCGCCGGCCGCGCAGTAATACGCTCAGACGGCAAAGTATTACGCCATTTCCGCAACCGAAGCAACCGGAAAATCGCCTGCCGCCCAAGGCGCCCATCGGCCTGAATCCCGACCGGGAAAAAAGTTTGTCGGATTTTGGGGGCCGGTGGCGTTATCCTTATGAACATGAGCGCGAACGACCTTGATCTGCTCGGACAATTCACCCGCGAACAGTCGCAGGACGCCTTCACGGCGCTGGTGAACCGTCACCTGAATCTGGTCTATTCGGCCGCCCTCCGGCAGGTTCGTTCGCCGCAACTGGCGGAGGAAGTCTGCCAACAGGTCTTCACTCACCTCGCCTTCAACGCCGCCAAATTGAACCCGCGCACCATCCTGACCGCCTGGCTTTACCAGGTCACGCGCCATGCCGCCACGGACCTCGTCCGGCGCGAAAGCCGGCGGCAGGCCCGCGAACAGATAGCCTTCCAGATGAGTGACATGAACGACCCCTCCCCCGGTTGGACGCACATCGAACCCCTTCTCGATGAAGCCATGCAGTCGCTTGACGACACCGACCGCACGGCCATTCTGCTCCGCTACTTCGAGAATAAATCCCTGCAGGAAGTCGGCCAGGCCCTTGGCGCGAGCGAAGATGCCGCTCAGAAGCGGGTCAGTCGCGCCGTCGAGCGCCTTCGGGGAGTTCTCTCCAAGCGCAAAATTGCGGTAGGCGCGAGCGGCCTTGCCGCACTGGTCTCCGCAAACGCCATCCAGGCCGCTCCCTGCGGACTGGCTGGAACCGTCGCCACGGGCGCGCTTCTGGCCTCAACCACTCTCCCCGCCTCAACCTCACTTGTCATCGCCAAAACTGTTACTATGACTACAATCCAGAAGACAATCATCGCCGCAATGGTCGCGGGAGCCGCCCTGGGCGGAGCTTACCAGGCCCGGCAGATCTCAAAGCTGCGCGCCCAGGTGCAAACGCTCAAGCAACAACAGGAACAGCAAGCCGCTCTGTCCAATCAACTGCAGGAAGCGCGGCGAGATCGAGACCGCGCCGCAAAGGAGTTGGCCGCGCTTTCCGGCCAGAATGGCCCGGTCAGGAAGGGCCCGAACGAGGTGCTGAAACTCCGCGGAGAGGTGGGAAGGCTGCGGCAGGAGAATGCGGACCTCGGTTCCAGCAGCGGGCTGAGCAAAGTGACTTCCAGCCCCGAAGCGAGGAAGATGCTGCGCGACCAGGAAAAACTGGGCATGGCTGCTATCTACAAGGGATTTGCCCAGCGCATGAAGCTTACGCCGGAGCAAACGGATAAGCTGAGCGATCTGCTGGCGGATCACGTCATGGATGATGTGGGGCGCGTCACCACGGCGCTTCGCGACAAGCTGGCGCCCGAGCAGGTCAATGGGCTTTTTGCCGCCCAGGACGCGGCGCTGCAAGAGAAAGTGCAGGCGCTGATCGGTCCGGACGGCCTGGCGCAGTATCAGGACTACACCAAGAACCTTCTCAGCACCCTCACGGCTGAGCAATTCAAAGGCATGTTGACAGGGGATGACGCAGCCAAGGAGAGCAAGTCCGCACAAATCTCCCAGGTAATGCAGGAGGAGGTTCAGGCGGCGCTGTCCAGCGCCGGCCTGCCTGCGGACTACCAGGCGGTGCCAATGCTCAATTTCAGCAACCTGGCCTCCGAACAGGAAGGCGAACGAAGTCTCAAGCTTCTGGACGACATCTACCAGCGCTTCGCCGCCCGTGGGTCTTCTTTCCTCAGCGCGGAGGAACTGGCGAAATTCCAGGATTTCAGGACCACCGCGGTCAATAGCAGCCGCACGGCCCTCACGCTGAATCGCACCCTGATGGCGCCCATCTCCAACTGAGCGCCGCTTCCGTTGCACAGGCCCAATAAGCGTTGCAGGCGCAAAATGGCGGCCGGGTCCCGAGCGGAGTGCCCGGGGCCAGTGAGAAAGCTCTCCGCAAGCCACTGCATGGGACGACGTAAGGAGTCTGTAGGAGACGACGTAAGGAGTCTGTAGGAGACGACGCAAGGAGTCTGTAGGAGACGACGTAAGGAGTCTGTAGGAGACGACGTAAGGAGTCTGTAGGAGACGACGTAAGGAGTCTGTAGGAGACGACGTAAGTCTCTGGAGACTCCCTCGCGCCGGTCTCCCATTGCAAACACGCTGGACGCGCCGGGGGATTTGTGTTTAGTTCTCCCATTATGCCAGGCGCGCCTAAGAATGCGGGCCAGAACAGCCCCGCCAAAGCTGGGCCTCTGCCTTTTGAGGAGGCTTTGAAAAAGCTGGAGACCATCGTTGAAACGATGGAATCGGAAGATTTGACGCTTGAGACCTTGCTGGCCAAGTATGAAGAAGGTACGCGGCTGGCCCGGGTCTGCCAGGAGAAGCTGGCCGAGGCCGAGCTGAAGATTCAGCAGCTCGAGAAAAGCGCGGCGGGAGAAATGCAGCTCAAGCCGTTGCCGCCCGGAGTCTCGGAAGAGGCCTGATATGAGCGGATACCTGGAGAGGTTGGACAGCCCGGGGCAACTCAAGAAGCTTACCCTGGCCGAACTGCACGCGTTGGCGGGGGAAATCCGCCAGGAACTCATCACCGTGCTGGCCCGTAGCGGGGGGCACCTGGCCCCCAACCTGGGCGTGGTGGAGTTGACCATCGCCTTGCATCGCGTCTTTAACACCCCCAAGGACAAGTTCGTCTGGGACGTCAGCCACCAGAGCTATGTTCACAAACTCCTGACCGGCCGCAGGGAGCGTTTTCACACGATTCGCAGCACGGGAGGCATCAGCGGATTCGCGGTGCGGTCCGAAAGCGAGCACGATTGCTATGGCGCAGCTCATGCCGGCACCGCGCTCTCGGCAGCCCTGGGCATTTGCGCCGCCCGCGACCGGCTCGGCTCGGATGAGAACGTGGTGGCGATTTTTGGCGATGCGGCCCTGACCAATGGCATTTCCTTCGAGGCGCTCAACAACCTCGCTTACACCACCAAACGGTTCATCGGCGTCCTCAATGACAATGAGTTCAGCATCGCCAGGAACGTCGGCGCCATCGCCAGCTACCTCAACAAGCTGATCACCCATCCGTCGTACAACAAGCTGGCGCGGGATTTCGAGCGATTCATCCGGCGCTTTCCCAAGGGCGAAGTGGCCTTGAAGCTGGCGCACAAGGCCGAGGAAGGGTTCAAGGGCGCTCTGGGCGAGGTCGGCCTCCAGCCCAGCGCCAAGGCGGAGGAGTCCGATGGCCGCGGCGGCTACGGCAGCAGCCTGATTTTCGAGGAGATGGGGCTGCGCTACCTCGGCCCGATTGACGGCCATGACCTGCTGCTGCTCATTCACACCCTCGAGTTTGCCAAGACCTGCGATCATCCCATCGTCATCCACGTGCTCACCAGGAAGGGCAAGGGGTTCGATGCGGCGCTCAAGAACCCCGAGAAATTCCACGGCCTCGGCCCTTACGATGTCCGAACCGGCGCAATCCTGCCCGCCAAGCCGGGCGTGGCTCCGAACTGGCAGGAGGTCTTCGGGCAGGCCATGGTCAAGCTCTGCCAGGGCGACCCTTCCATCGTCGGCATCACGGCGGCCATGCCCAGCGGGACGGGGCTCAAGCTCCTGGAGAAGAGCATGCCCGAGCGCTACTACGACGTTGGCATCGCGGAGGAACACGCGGTCCTTTTCGCCTGCGGCATGGCCACCATGGGCTTTCACCCGGTCTGCGCCATCTACTCGACCTTCCTCCAGCGCGCCTATGACTGCATCGTGCATGACGCGGCACTTCAGGACCTGCCGGTCCTCTTCTGCATGGACCGCGCCGGGCTCTCGCCGCAGGACGGTCCGACCCACCACGGCCTCTTCGACATCAGCTACATCCGCCCGGTCCCCAACTGCATCGGGATGGCCCCCAAAGACGAGGATGAACTGGTGGACATGATGTTCACCGCCACGCGCCAGCAGCACCCGGCGTTCATCCGCTACCCGCGCGGGCCGGCCGAGGGCGTGCCGATCAAGGATCAGCCCGCGCTGCTGGAAATCGGCAAAGCTGAAGTCCTCCAGGACTTTGCGCACAACGGGCGGCCCAAGGTCGCCTTGTTCCCCCTGGGCAACATGATGAGCCTGGGGCGGGAGGCGGCGGCGCAACTCGCCGCCCAAGGCCACGATGTGGCCATTGTCAATCCCCGTTTTTTCAAGCCGCTGGATGCCGAGACGACCGAGTTTTTCGGGCGGACGGCCGGGGTGCTGGTCACCTTCGAGGACCATGTCCTTGCCGGCGGTTACGGCAGCGCGGTGCTGGAACTGTTCAGCGAAAAACGCATCACCACGCCGGTCGTCCAGGTCGGCTGGCCTGACCGTTTTATCGAGCACGCGACCTCCGTTGAGGACTTGCGGACCCGGCACGGCCTCACCGTCGAGAACGTCCTGGCCAGGGTCCAAGCCGAGTTCGCCGGGGCCGGCGCCTCAACCGACGCGGTGACGCAGCAGTGGGTAACGCCCGGCCGGGCCTGACCCTCAAACCCCCGTCTGACAGCGCCACTCGCCACTCCAAACCCTGCGCGCGCTTGAAAACCGGCATAACCTCTGCAATCTATACACGACATGGCCTATACAGACATTACGCCCCCTGCGGGCGAGAAGATTGGCGTTCACAACGGACGCCTGGACGTTCCCGATCACCCCATATTGCCGTTTATTCGCGGGGACGGCACCGGTCCTGACATCTGGGCGTCCAGCCAGCGCGTTTTCGACGCCGCCGTGCGGAGGGCCTACGGCGAGCGCCGCCGCGTGGGCTGGTTCGAGGTCTATGCAGGCCAGACAGCCAAGGACAAGTTCGACAATTGGCTGCCCGACGACACGATCGAGGCATTCAAGGAATTCCGTGTTGGCATCAAGGGGCCGTTGACGACACCCGTGGGCGGCGGGATTCGCTCGCTCAACGTCGCGCTGCGGCAGACGCTCGATCTCTATGTGTGCCTGCGGCCGGTCCAGTACTTCCAGGGTGTCCCCTCGCCCGTCAAACGCCCGGAGAAGGTCAACATGGTCATCTTCCGCGAGAACACCGAGGACATTTACGCCGGCATCGATTTCCAAGCAGGCAGCCCGGAGGCGAAAAAACTCCTTCAATTCATCGGGCGCGACCTGCCGGCGGCGCTCAAGAGAATCCGCTTCGGCAAAGAGGCCCCGGACCTCATCGGCATTGGCATCAAACCCGTGAGCCGGCCCGGCTCGGAGCGGTTAATCCGCGCCGCCCTGGACTACGCGGTCCGCCACAAACGCAAGAGCGTCACAATTGTCCACAAGGGCAACATTATGAAATACACCGAAGGGGCCTTCCGCGATTGGGGCTATGAACTGGCCAAACGGGAGTTCGGCGCCGTGGAATTCGACGGCGGCCCCTGGTGCAGGCTGCCCCAGGGGATCGTAGTCAAAGACGCCATCGCCGACATCACCCTCCAGCAGGTCCTGACCCGCCCGGAGGATTTCGATGTCATCGCGACCCTCAATTTGAACGGGGATTACCTCAGCGACGCCCTGGCGGCGCAGGTGGGCGGCATCGGCATCGCCCCGGGCGGCAACATCAACTATGTGACCGGCCACGCCATCTTCGAGGCCACCCATGGCACCGCCCCAAAATACGCCAACCTGGACCGCGTCAACCCTGGCAGCGTAGTGCTCAGCGGCGAGATGATGTTCCGTTACCTGGGATGGGCCGAGGCTGCCGACCTCATAGTCAAGGGCCTCCAGGGGGCCATCGCTTCCAAGCGCGTGACCTACGACTTCGCCCGTCTCATGGACGGCGCCGTCCAAATCAAGTGCTCCGAGTTCGGCGACAATATCATCGCCAATATGTGAAGGCGTCGGCGCATCGGCAGGCCTTGCGCCTCTGCCAACGAACTCCTTGTCATTCCCAATGAGAGTCGTATGCTGTCGCCGTGAGTGAAAAATGGCGCAAGTGTCTGCCCTATGTTTTCATGGCGGTAGCCGCGCTGTCGCGCTGGCCCAATTTGTTTCCGCCCAATTTCAGCGCGTTTTACGGGCTGGCTTTTTGCGCCGGGGCCTTCTTCCCGCGCGCGGCCAAATGGTGGCTGCCCTTGGGCACCCTCGTATTCACCGACATCGCCTTGAACCTGTATTACTCGTTTCACCTGCACGTCAATGCCTTCACGCCCGCCCAATTGGTCAACTATGCCGTCTTTGCCGGCATCATCTGGTTCGGCGGCCGCTTCAGCCCCCGCTCTTCCTTCCTGCGCCTGCTCTCCGGCGGAATCATTGGCGCCATTTTCTTTTACTTGATTACCAACACCGCCGCCTGGCTGGCCAACCCCGAATACACCAAAGACCTGGCAGGCTGGATTATCGCATTGACCAAAGGCACCAATGGACACCCCCCAACGCTCGAATTCTTCCGCAACACGCTCACGAGCGGGGGCCTCTTTACCGGCTTGTTTGCCGGCGCCCTCAAGCTGAGCGAAGCCCCCGAACCAGCCGATGAAAAGGAACCGGAGGAGGAGCCCGCCCCAGAGCCCGAAGGCCAGGAACCGCCCGAGCCGCAGGACGTTTGAATGATGAAGATCGGCGTCCTCTCGGACACCCATAATTTCCTGGACCCGAAGGTCCCCGGGTTGTTCGCCGGGGTGCATCACATCCTGCACGCCGGAGACATCGGCCTTCCGTCCCTGCTGTTGGAATTGGGGAAGATAGCGCCGGTCACTGCCGTCTCCGGCAACACGGATGACCCGGCCTTCCATTTCGAGGTGCTCGAGACCGTCGAGCTGGAAGGCCGCAAGTTCCTGCTCCAGCACATTGTCAATCCGCATAACCCGGCCGCTTCCCTGAAGGCCCGCATCGCTCGCGGCCGGCCTGACGCCATCGTGTTCGGCCATTCCCACAAACCCCTCTGTCAAACCCTGGACGGCGTCCTGTTCTTCAATCCCGGCTATGCCGGCAAACCCCGCTTTGGCCTCCGGCGCACCCTCGCCATTCTCCACTCCGGCCCGGAGGGCATCCGCCCGGAATTCCTGCCATTGTGAGGATGAGGACGATTAAAATGAGCGACAGGCCGGCATCTCCTCGCGGGCGAGGCACGACCAGCAACCCGCCCAATCGCTTCGAGAAGCTCTCTCTCGAACGCGACCCCGACTGGGACCCCGAACAAGATCCCGCCCCAAGGACCCAATTTTACCGCGACCTCTCTCAGACCCTCATCACCTACAACGACAGCCCGGATATCCCCTTCCGCGCCAGCGTCAACCCTTATCGAGGGTGCGAACACGGCTGCAGTTATTGCTACGCCAGGCCTTTCCATGAGTACCTGGGCTTCTCCGCCGGCCTGGATTTCGAGACGAAGATCATGGTCAAGGAGAACGCGCCCGAGCTGCTGCGGATGGAGCTTTGCTCGCCCAAATGGAAGCCGCAGAAACTGGCGATGAGCGGCGTGACCGATTGCTACCAGCCCATCGAGCGCAAGCTGCAGCTCACCCGCCGATGCCTGGCCGTCCTGGCCGAATTCCGCAACCCGGTCAGCATCACCACCAAGAACTACCTGGTCACGCGGGATTTGGACCTCCTGAGCGAATTGGCGGCTCACCGGGCGGTGATGGTGATGCTCTCCATCAACTCTCTGGACAGCGACCTTGCGCGCAGGCTGGAGCCGCGCGCCGCCGCGCCGCGACAGCGCCTGGCCGCTGTCGAACTCCTGGCCGGCGCCGGCGTGCCCGTGGGCGTCCTGGTCGCCCCGGTCATCCCGGCCCTGACCGATCACGAGATCCCCTCGGTCCTGGCGGCAGCCAAAGCCGCCGGGGCGGTGTGGGCCGGCACGGAAGTCCTGCGCCTGCCGCTGGCCGTCGCGCCGATCTTCGTGCAATGGCTCGAACGGACCATTCCGGAGAAAAAGGACAAAATCCTGGAGCGGCTCCGCGCCATGCGCGGCGGCAGACTCAACGACGCTCGTTTCGGCAAGCGCATGCGCGGCGAGGGCATTTTCGCGGAGCAGATTTCCCAGATGTTCGAGGTCGCCTGCCGGAGAGTGGGTTTCCCCGAAGACAGCCCCGAGTTATCCACGACTGCCTTCCAGCGGCCGAAGGGGGCACAGTTGGCGCTGGGGCTCTAGGCCTTCGTCTGCAAAGGGCAGATCCAGGTCCCCGTGCTTGCCTTAGCGCTCGGAGGCGCGTACATTTAGCCTATGAAGCGGATGGAGCCGCAGTTTGTGTTTCACAGTGACCCGGAGATCCTGGGTGGCACCCCCGTTTTCACGGGCACGCGTGTGCCGGTGCAGAACATGGTTGACTATCTTCTCGGTGGCGAGACCATTGATGACTTTCTTGAAGGATTTCCGACGGTGAAGCGCGAGCAAGTCATCGCCTTCCTCGAGGCTGTGAAAGAGAAACTGCTCGTGCCCGCCTGAGATGAACATTCTGCTGGACGAGTGCCTGGACTGGCGTTTGGGCCGCGACCTGCCCGGGCACAGCGTCAAAACCGTTCAGGATATGGGCTGGCAGGGCATCCAGAATGGCAAACTCCTCGCGCTTGCCCAAAGCCAATTCGGAGTCTTCATCACCGGCGACCGGAACTTATCCTTTCAGGCGAACCTGTCCCGCTTCTCGCTTTCCGTGGTGGTGCTTCAGGCTCAAAGCATCCGCTTGGTCCACACCCGTCCGCTCATGGCGAAGGTGCTCGCCTTGCTGCCTGGGCTTAAACCTGGCGAAGTGGTTAGGGTGGGTCCGTGAAAACGCGCACCGAGAGAACCTCAACAGCCCCAACAAAAGCGCCCGACCCCGCCACTAGCCCAAGTTCGTCAGCCGGCTGCACCGGCTGACGAACTTGGGTTAACGACCCCCGCTTCGGCAAGCGCATGAGCGGCGAAGGAATCTACGCTGAACAGGTCTCGCAGATGTTCAGCGTCGCGGAGCGGAAGGCAGGGTTTTCCGAGGGGGGCCCGAGGATGTCCACTGCGGCCTTCCGCAGGCCGACAAGCGCACAACTGCGGCTGGGACTGTGAGCGCAGCACTCCGGGCCTCCACGACATGCGCTGGCCGGACGAGGCGTGGCTGGCACTCCCCCCAGAGACCGGGTTTGGTCAGCTCCAGCGTCTGTTTGCTGATTTTTGCCTGATCCAGGCTACACAATGGATTGCCGGGTCACAAACCAGGTTTCTCGAAATGATGCTTGGCCTCGGCATCAGATGTGATGAATGCCGGCTATGTCGGCGCGTCTAAGTTTTAGAAGATGCCGAACAGAAGGGCATTGCCGAATGAGACGTGAAGACTGGAGAAATGCAATGAAAACTCGAGAATTGAGAAGGAACAGAGGACTGGCTGCGGCCATAGTGCTGGCGGGTGTTGCCGCCCTGGCGGCGGGGTGTGTGGAGCGGCGCGTTGTGTATGTGCCGACCTACCAGGTTCCACCCGGTTACCCGCCGCCGCAGGCATATACGTACCAGCCTCAAGGCACTTATACAGCCCCGCCTGCGGCAAGCACGGGGCAGGCGGTTTCGCCGTCAACTCCTGATTCGGCGGCGGGCACGGCGGCCGCGCCGGCCAGCGCACCCATTGTGGCACAGGCGCCCCCTGCGCCGCAGGTTGAGGTAATACCTGCGGCCCCAGGCCCTGATTACGTGTGGGGGCCTGGCTACTGGACTTGGAATGGCGGCTGGGTCTGGGTCGGCGGCGGCTGGATAATCCGGCCACACCCCGGCGCAGTCTGGGTGGGTGGACACTGGGGGAGGCGGGGAAGAGGGTATGTCTGGGTCGGCGGACATTGGCGGTAGGGTTCTCCCGAGCTACTCGACAAATTCGAGCACGCCGAATCGCTCCGGGGCGTGGGCGGTGGCGACGAGGGTGGGGCTCCAGGCCAGGAATGCGCGATGGGCGCGGTCGGCGCGAAAGAGATTGAGGCGCCAACGCGCGCCGGCTCGGGGCGGCGATGAACTCAGGGCCTTGAGCGGGATGCGCATTTCGCAGTTCCACACGCCGGCTTTCCGGTCTGCCCGCGTGGCCGAGCGAAAGCCGCTGTCCCACTGAAAATCCTTGTCGGGAAGGTTGAGCATCAAATCGAGCCGTTCGTTGGTGGGCGCCACCTCGAATTCGGCGTAGCGCCCAATATGTTGCGCGTCGGAGCCGATGAACGCCTCCACCACGTCCCGGTCCCACAAGCTCACGCCTTCCTGATCGAGGGCAAAGCGTTTTGCCCCGGCTTTGGGCGGGAGGAAGACGGTCAACTCAGTGCACGGGCACTCATAGCCGAGATAGAGAAAATCTGCGGACCACAGGAGGCGGACCGAGGTGGAAAGCTCGGGAAGAACTGCGCCGTCACCAGACTGGCATTCGAGACGGACCGGGGTGGCGGTCTGCCAGATGGTCTTGGTCAGATCGCCGTCGGGCTCGAAGTCGCAAGTGGTGTGGCGGGCCTTGACCACGGGCAGAGGCAGCGAACGGGCCAGGAGCTTTCGGGCGTTATCGAAATAGACCTTCCGCAGCACCGGGGCCGGCAGGCCGATGGAACTGATGGTCCAGTCGCCCTGGATCGGGGTCATGTGGGCCCAGTTCGTGTCCCGGGTCTCCAACCAGCGCCATTCTTTGGCGAAGAACACCTCGGCATCGGCGTCAGCCGGAGGGGGCTCGTTGCCGCTGGAGCCCAGGATGAGTTTGAGATTGTCAAAAACCACCTGGAAATCCGTGCCGAAGAGGATGCGGTCCTGGTATTTGAGGAAGAGGCGCCGGACCTGGTCCGGGTCGTGCCGGCCGATTTCGGGAATGCGCGCCGCCAGGTCGGCCATCATGTTTTTGTATCGCCCCAATGAAGCATCCACCCAATCGAGTTCCTCGGCATTGTTGGCAAAGTGGACACAGACGAACGTGGTTTCCGGATGCCGGGCGATGACGCGGTTGAGGGACTCGAGAAGTTCCTTCCAGGGCATGAACTTGTTGGTATCTCCAAACCACCAGTTTTTGTGGTCCCCCAATTCCTTCCATCGCTCGTTTGTCTCGTTGTAGGGCAGCCAGAAGGCCTTTGGATCGGCGACGTGGATGGAAACCGGCATGTCCAGCTCGCCCAGGCGCTTCCACATCGGGTCGAGCTTCGGGTCGTCGACTTTGAGGAGGTTGCCCGCCCCATCGCGCAGGTAGAGGCCCAGGCGCTTGAATTCCTTAAAACCGGCGGCGCCGAGTCGGTGGCCCTCTTCGACCTGCTTCACCGCTTGCCGGGCGAAGTCCGGCTGGTCCCAGTTCTGGTAATCCAGGTTCATGTAGAACAGGAAGCGCCCGGGATAAAGTGTGTCGGCCGACTTCTTGTTGCGCTCGAACTCGCTGGGTTGGCCCTCTTTCGGGCGAGTCACAGTGCCCCCGCTCAAGTTGATCGCAAGGCCGACGCCGACGGCATCCATGATTTTCACGGCACGCGCCAGGTGCTGGGGGGTGCAGTCAATGTGTTGATGAAGGTCGATGATGCGGTGCTCTGCGCGCCAGACCGCGGCGGCCTGGCGGGCTGCCGCCCAATCGGAGCCCGCGCCCTGAGCCAGTCCGAGTTGCGCCGTCACCAGGACGCCCGCCGCTATCACATTCATTCGCAACATTGCAAGTCCTTTCGTTTTCCGGTTCGGCCAGGAGCGTAGTGTGGTGTCCCCGAAATAGCTATACATTTGCGGCAATGGACTTGCCAAACGGGATTCGTCACGTGCCGAAGACCTCGGGAGACTCGCGATGGATTGGCCCGGCGTCGGCCACAACGGCAAGGGCGGCGACAAAGCCGGGGGCGGAGTCCAGGTCGTGCAGACGCCAGCGGCTAACGGCTGCCGGGCCTTCGGGCAGGCGCAGCAACCGGGCGGGTTCACCCGGCAGGAAAGAGACTTCCACCCGGGCGAGAGACTGGGCGATGCCTTCGCCCGTGGCCTTGAGCCATGCCTCTTTGCGGGTCCAGAGGCGGAAGAAGGCATCCGGTTTCTGGTCTTGAGCCAAGGCTTGGAAGGCGGCGTTTTCGCCGGGAGAGAAGAAGCGGGAAACGAGTCGGCCGACATCGGGCAGGGGCCGGATTCGTTCGACATCGACCCCGAGCGGGCCGGAACGGGTCAGGGCCAAAAGGGCGACGTCTGCGGAGTGGGCAAGATTGAAGTGCCACCCGCTGCGGGACCAAACGCCGGCGAGGGCGGGTTTGCCCTGGGGCCCGTAGGAGAACTCCAAAGCAGCCGGGTCCGCGCCGAGGCAGCGTCCAAGAATGGCGCGCAATTGGCCGCGTCCGGCGATGGCGCGACGGCGGCCGTGCTCGAAGCGGAATCGGGCGGCGCGCTCGGCCTCGTGCGGGGCGAGCAGGGACGCAGCCTGGGCCAGGGCAGCCGGAGGCAAGTTCAGCGAAAGGGACCAGAGGCGGACCCTGAAATCACCGGGGTCATCCATCACTTCTGCCAGGGGGCGAGGGTTTCGCCGGCCCAGAGTTGGTCGATGGGCTGGCGGGCGCGGACGAGGGCGGCTTTTCGGCCTTGGACCAGGACCTCTGCGGGCAGGGGGCGGGCGTTGTAATTGGAAGCCATGGCGAATGCATAAGCCCCGGCGCTCATCAGGGCCAGGTAATCACCTTCTCCGACCTTTGGCAAGGAACGGTCATGGCAGAAGAAATCGCCCGATTCGCAGATTGGGCCGACCACATCCGCCTTGATTCTGGGGGCATGGGTGCGGGAGAGCGGGGCAATCTCGTGGTAGGCCTCGTAGAAGGCGGGCCGAATGAGGTCGTTCATGGCGGCGTCGACCACCAGGAAGTTTTTCTTGCCGGTGCGTTTGAGGTATTCGACACGAGTGAGGAGGACGCCGGCATTGCCCGAGATAAAACGGCCCGGTTCGACGAGGATGCGCAGGCCCAGCGGTTGAAGCAGCGGCAGGAGGCGGGCGGCATAGGCGGCGGGAGTAAGGACCTTTCTTGCCTGGGCCGAGCGCCACCAGCCAGGCGCCGCGCTGGCCAGGGCGGGTTGATAGACAATGCCCAGCCCGCCGCCAATGCTCAGAAACTCCAACCCGTGCCGTTCCTTGAGCCTGAGGGCCAGCGGGAAGACTTTTCTCACGGCCTGTTCGAAAGGCGCGACCCGGGTAATCTGAGAGCCGATGTGCATCTGCAGGCCGCGCAAGCGCAGGCCCTTCAGCTTGGCAGCGCGGGCATAAACCGCCTCCACCTTTTCGAGAGCGATGCCGAATTTGTTCTCGTAGGTGCCGGTCGTGATCTTTTTGTGCGTGTGAGCGGCGACGTCGGGGTTGAGGCGCACGGCGACGGGGGCCAGTAGCTTGAGGCGGGAGGCAATGCGGTTGATGCGATCGAGCTCCGGCTCGCTCTCGGCGTTGAAACAATAGATGCCCTGACGAAGGGCAAACTCGATCTCGGCTTCGGTCTTGCCCACTCCGGCAAAGACGCATTGGCCCGGGTCCCCGCCGGCCTGGATGACGCGCCGCAGTTCGCCTGCGCTGACGATATCGAAGCCGCTGCCGAGCCCGGCCAGTGTGCGCAGCACCGCCAGGTTCGAGTTGGACTTTACCGCAAAGCACAGGAGGTGGTCCACCCCGGCCAGGGCCCGGTCGAGTTTCTGGAAATGATCCGTCAGGGTGTGTTCCGAATAAACGTAAAGGGGCGTGCCGAACTTACCCGCGAGGGCCTCCAGGGCCACGCCTTCGCAGCACAGCTTGCCGCCGACATAATGAAAATCGTGCATAGATGAACGGTCCACAGTCCACAGTCCAGAGTCAACCGTTAGATAACAAGACCCGCCAGACGCCGGGCCTGGTGGGTCTCGGAGAAGGATTGCGGGCGCTTACGGCCCCGCCAGGATTTTCGCGCGTTGCTCGTGGTATTGTTCGGGCGTGAGTTCATCCACTTCGTATCTGCGGAGCAGGTCGCGTAGTTTCTCCTGTTTCTCCACGGAAATAGGCAAGGGAGGAGGCTCGATGGGTTTAAAGACCAGAGGGCCTTTGGGAAGGGAAGTTGCACTGTGTTTCCGGTTTGCGTTGGCCTGAGCCTTGGCCTCGGCCTGTGCGGCCCGGGCGGTCTGGGCCTGGGTGTCGGCCATGACCTTGTCGACCTTTGCGGCTTCACTGCGGGCTTGGGCTTGGGCGGCGGCTTGGTTGGACGCGTCGGCTTTGGGTTTAACCCCAGCTTGAGCCTTGGGCGGTTTTGGGGCCTGAGTTTGGGCTTGGGCAGGGGTCTGGAGAGCAGTCCGGGCCTGGGCGGCCTTTGGCTGAGGCTGGGCCTGCTGAGCATCCTTGAGGGCCTTGGCTCGAGCGGCGTCCTGGGCGGCCTTTGGCTGAGGTTGGGCCTGCTGGGCATCCTTGAGGGCCTTGGCTCGAGCGGCGTCCTGGGCGGCCTTTGCCTGGGCCTGAGCTTGCTGGGCGTCCTTGAGCGCCTTGGCTCGATCGGAGGTCTGGCGGGCTTGCAGTTCTTTGAGTTTCTGTTGCATCGCAGCGAGGGCCGCAGCGGGTGGTTGGGAAGGAGGCGGCACGGCGGGATAGGCCAGGGCGAGGGCAAGCGCCGCGGACGCGGGCGATGGTTGCGGCATGGCGGAGTAAATCAGGGCGAAGGCAAGCGGCGCGGACACGGGCGATGGTTGCGGCACGGCGGAGTAGGTCGGGGCGAAGCCAAGCGCGGCGGACGGAGGCGATGGTTGCGGCACGGCGGAATACTTGGCGGAGTTCTGCGGGGGCCGAAGGGCGGCAGACCGGGGCGCAGCCGGGCGGGCTTTGGCTTGGGCATCAGTCTCTTGAGCGCGGGAAACCACCGCCACGCAGGCGGTAGCCGCCACGCAGACCACCAGGAAGGAGTTTGAAATCTGCATGGCTCCTTGATATGACAAATCCGGCTTGGATGCAACAGATTTTGTTGCCGCTGCCATTGGCAAAGTCGGCCGATGCGCCCTTCGGTGTGTTTGAGGCCTGCGCTACGACTTTGTCCGCCGCCCTGCGCATAGAATTGGGGTCGTATCAACTTTTTTACAACTGGTCTTAGATCGTAAAAGAGGGGGCAAGGCATGTTCGCGACAAAGGTAGCGAGACAGGCCGCGACTTCCGCCAACATGTAACTTTGCAAAAGCCGGGCGTGGGTTTACCCTCTTGGCGGCTGTGGAATCCAAACCGAAAAACGGTCCGTTGGCGCCCGCTCATTTCATCAACCGGGAATTGAGTTGGCTGGAATTCAACCACCGAGTGCTCGAGGAGGCCCTCGATTCGAAGAACCCGCTGCTGGAGCGGGTGAAATTCTTTTGCATTGTCAGCTCCAACCTCGACGAGTTCTTCGAGGTTCGCGTGGCCGGGCTCAAGCAGCAGATCGAGAGCGAGGCGGTGGAGCGCACGATGGATGGGCTGACTTCGAGCGAGACCCTGCGGGAGATCGTCAAGCGAGTGCGGCGGATGGTGGAGCAGCAATATGCCTGTTGGCGCGAAGAACTGCGTCCCGCCCTGGCCCGCAACGGCATTCGCATTCTGGAGTTTTCCGAGTTGACCCCGGCCGACCTGGCCGGGCTGGAGGCCTATTACCGGGCGCAGGTCCGCCCCGTGCTTACACCGCTGGCGATCGACCCGGCCCATCCTTTCCCCCAGTTGCTCAATAAGTCCCTCAATTTCATCGTGCGTCTGGAGATGCCCAAGCACCATGAGGTCCTCAAGCACCTGGCGGTGGTCCAAATCCCGCGCATCCTGCCCCCCATGGTCAACCTGCCCCGCGCGGATGCCTGCCGGGACTATGTGTTTCTGGGACAGCTCATAGGACATTTCCTGGGCGACCTGTTCCCCGGCACCAAGATCCTCGGCTACTGGCCCTTCCGGGTCACTCGCAACGGCGAACTCTATATCGACGAAGAGGAGACCGCCAACCTCCTTAAGGCCGTGGAAAACGAACTCCACAACCGCCGCAAAGGGGATGCCGTCCGGCTGGAGATTCAGCACGATTGCCCGACGCTGATTCGCGACGCCCTGCTCAAGACGCTGCGCCTCACCGAAGAGGACCTCTACCTCATCGACGGGCCCCTCAACCCGACGCGGCTGATGGCCCTCTGCGAGGGCGACCATTCCCCGGAATTGCGCGACCCGCCGTTTGTCGCCCCGGTGGCGGCGGCCCTGCGCGGCTGCTCTGACATGTTCGCACCCATCCGGGAACGCGATATCCTCTTGCACCACCCGTACGACAATTTTGGCAGCGTGGTCGACTTCCTCGAACGCGCCGCCTCCGACCCCGACGTCCTGGCCATCAAACAAACCCTCTATAGGACCGGGGGCGACCCCCGCGTCATCGGCGCCCTGGAGAACGCCGTCAGGAACGGCAAGCAAGTCACCGCCGTGGTCGAACTGCGCGCCCGCTTTGACGAGGCCAACAATATCCTGTGGGCCCGCCAACTCGAGGAGGCCGGCGTTCATGTCGTCTATGGCCTGGTTGGCTATAAAATCCATGCCAAAGCCACCCTTATCGTCCGCCGCGAGGGTTATCACCTCCGCCGCTACGTCCACCTGTCCACAGGCAATTACAACCCGACCACCGCCCGGGCCTATACCGACCTGGGCCTCTTGAGCTGCCGGCCTGAACTGGGGGAGGACGTCACCAATCTCTTCAACCTTCTGACTGGCATCTCCCAGTTCCAGGAAATGAAGAAACTGCTCGTCTCCCCTTTCGACCTTCACGACCGGTTGCTCCAGTTGATGGAGCGCGAAACCGAGAACGCCCGGCGCGGCCTCCCCGCCCGCATCATCGCCAAAATGAACTCCCTGGCTGAACCCAAGGTCATCGAGACCCTCTGCCGCGCCTCCCAGGCCGGAGTTCAAATCGAGTTGATCGTCCGTGGAATCTGCTGCTTGCGGCCGGGCCTCAGGGGCTTTGGGGAGAATATTACCGTCCGCAGCATCGTCGACCGCTTCCTGGAGCACAGCCGCATCTTCTACTTTGAAAACGCCTGCCAGCCCCAGGTGTTCATCTCGAGCGCCGACTGGCTGCCGCGCAGCTTCTTTCGCCGCATCGAGATTGCCTTTCCCATCCAGGACGGCGTCCTGCGCGAGCGCGTTATCAGCGAACTGCTGGGCATCCCCCTCCGCGACAATTCCAAGGCCCGCTTCCTCCAGCCCGATGGCTCCTATCGCCGGGCGGCTCCGGCCCCGGGGAGGGAGTCCCGCCGAAGCCAGTTCGAGTTCATCGCCCAGGCCATGGCGGGCGTTGAGGCCCCTGCTAAACCGCTTGACGGCCTGCGCCGCTATCCGCGCGTCAAACTCGCCCCTTCCCCCTTTGCCGCCCGCAAGACCAAAGGGGGTTGATTGTTGCGCGCCGATAGTTTCGGCACTATGCTTAAGGCGTTCTTCAGACAACCAGCGAGCGCATGAGAACAATAGCTCTTCGTTTGCGAAAAAACGGTCCTGCTCTCACGCCAGGCGCGCGTTGCCCTGGTGAGCTGCCCGCCAAGAGCCTGCCGCTGCTGGAAAAGTCCCTCAAGAAGCAATGGAAGTGTTATCGAAGGCAGCTCAAACGCTGCCAGAAACAGTTCACCGAGAAGACCATCCACGATTGCCGAGTCGAGGCCCGGCGCCTGGTTTCCACGGTCGAGTTGCTCGGCGGGTTCTTGTCCGCCGCGCGAGTCCGCAAAGTCGAGCGCGCCCTTAAACGGCACATCGGCACCTTTGAGGGTTTGCGCGACACCCAGGTGCAATTGCCCCTCATCGGGAAGCTGCAACGCGACTTCCCGGCCGCCCGCCCCTTTTACGCCTTCCTGCAAAAACGAGAGAATCGCCTCATCAAATCAACCCGCAAGGCCATCAAAAGAGCCGCAACGCAGCGCCTGGATCGGCTGATTGGCGGCTGCCGCGACGAGGTCCGAGCCCGGCGCAGAAAGTGCCCCGCCCCCAAGGCGGTCGCTCTCTTGCTCCGATCCGTGGACCGCGCCTTCGCGCGCGCCGGCCAGTTGCGGGCCCGCATCGATCCCCGCAACACCGACACCATCCATCGCACGCGCCTGGCCTTCAAGAAGTTCCGCTACATGGTCGAAACCCTGGTCCCTTGCCTGCCCAAACCGGCCGACAAACTGCTCGATGCCATGCGCCACTATCAAACCATGATGGGTGACATTCAGGATGCCGAGGTGCTCCAGCTCGCTCTGAAGAAGTTCCTCCGCAAAGGTCCCTTGGCCGCCGATGCGGCTCGGCACCTGGACAAAGAATTGCTGCGCCGCCGCCAACGGCTTATCGACATCTACATGGGCGCCAGCGCACAAATGGGCCAGTTCTGGCCTTGGAAAGGCCCATCCTGCGCCGCCCCGGCCGCCGCGCCCAACTCAACCCCCCGCTCCTTATGAACCTCTTTCTCTTGCGCCACGGTACGGCGGTCCAGTCCGACACCGCCGGTTATAGCAAAGACGCCGACCGTCCCCTCACGGCCAAGGGCGAGCACAAGCTCAGGCGCGCCGCCAAGACGATGAAGGCGCTGGACCTTTCCTTCGACCTCATCCTGAGCAGCCCGTACCTGCGCGCGCGCCAAACCGCCGCCATCGTCGCCGAGGCATTCGATGCCAAGGACCGGCTTGAATTGTCCACGTCCCTCGCCCCCGGCAATGCAACCCGAAGAATCATCGAGTGCCTCCACCGCCTTCCGACGCCCGACAACGTCCTGCTGGTTGGCCACGAGCCTGGCCTGAGCCAATTGATTTCCCTGCTCCTGGCCGGGAACTCCAATGTGTCGGTCTTGATGAAGAAGGGAGGACTGTGCAAACTCTCGGCCGAATCGCTCAAGCCCGGCTGTTGCGCCACGCTCCAATGGCTGCTCACCCCCAAGCAGATGGCGCTCATGGGTTGAATGCTCCTTTGCTGCGGTCGGCTTTGCCGCTCTAGCACTCCGGCGCGGGGCGTCAAAAACAAAATGCTAAAATATTAGCAGCATCCCGCCGCAGCCGCGCCGGGGCCCCGCAAACGGCTGCGACCGGGGAGCCGCATCTTACCGAATCGAATTGGAGCCGGAAGCTGCCGCCCAAAAGGCGTGATGCGGCCGCCCGGCCCGCCCGGGGTGTGCGGTGAAACGCATACTTGACAAACCAAGGCGGTTCGGATACAAGGGGGTCAATTCCTCAAGCCGACGGCGGAAGGACCGAGGGCCGGCCAGACGGGTTGGAAATATGGAAACGCAAACCACCGTTGCCAGAACAGTTCGCGCGAAGACGATGGCTGGGGGTTTGACGACTGGCTGGGCCATAAAGCTGCTCCCGCTGCTGTTGCTGTCGGCGCTCCCCGCCGTGGCCCAAGCCCAATACAACTACACCACCAATGAGGGCGCGGCCACCATTACGGGATATACCGGTCCGGGCGGGTCGGTGGCCATCCCAGGCGCGATCGATGGCCTGCCGGTGACCAGCATCGGAGAGTTTGCGTTCTTTGGCTGCGAAGGCCTGGCCGCCGTCACCATCCCCAGCGGCGTCACGAACATCGGCGATCAGGCATTCTATGAATGCACCAACCTGGTCAGCGTCACGATGAGCAGCGGCGTTGCCACCGTCGGGTTCGAGGCCTTTGCGGGCTGCTCGAGCCTGACCAACGTCGCGCTCCCCGGCAGCGTCGCCAGCATCATGGGCGGGGCATTCCGGCAATGCGGCAGCCTGGCCGGTATCACCATCCCCA
>Ga0181524_10000829_pt1 | contig 36949 bp, 42 predicted proteins | sample PEATcosm2014_Bin_34_FD_119761 | JGI IMG/M metagenome (GOLD analysis project Ga0181524, IMG submission 119761) | Peatland microbial communities from MTU Mesocosm Facility, Houghton, MI, USA - PEATcosm2014_Bin05_60_metaG | ecosystem: Environmental > Terrestrial > Soil > Wetlands > Peat | place... | reverse complement strand
GGCCAGGAGCACACCATCTGGCCGAGTTCCCTCACGGTCAGATGAAGACCTGAACAGTTACGCTGCGGGTAAGCCACCTGTGCTAGACAGAAGGCATCCGGAACTATCACCCCAGTTCAGGGCACCCGGATGACATTTTCGGCACTCACAGCGTAGGAAGGATCCACATGCCGTACGTTCTCAAAGCGGCCCTGCCCGAAGATGCCACGAATCGTGACCTGTCTGCCGTACGTAGCACCGTCTCGGCTATTATCGCTAAGATTGCCTTGGAAGGCGATGCTGGCGTTCGCGAATATTCGAAGCGCTTCGACGATTGGGACCCGATATCATTCCGACTCGATCTCCCAGAGGTCGAGCGAATCATAGCCGGGGTGCCTGAGCAGACTATCGCCGACATTAAGTTCGCCCAAGAGCAGGTCCGGCTGTTCGCTCAACATCAGCGTGACTCCATGCAGGAGTTCGAGGTGGAGACGCTGCCGGGTGTTCACTTGGGCCAGAAGCACTTGCCAATTGAAGCGGTCGGCGCCTACATCCCCGGCGGTAGGTATCCCTTGCTGGCCTCCGCGCACATGACCATTGTGACGGCCAAAGTCGCCGGGGTGCCACGCGTCGTGGCCTGTACTCCACCGATACATGGACAGATCCCAGCTGCGACGGTCGCCGCGATGCATCTCGCCGGTGCCGACGAGATCTACCTGCTTGGGGGCGTGCAGGCAGTAGTCGCGATGGCGGTTGGGACAGAGACCATGACTCGCGTCGATCTCATCGCCGGGCCCGGCAATGCCTATGTCACCGAAGCGAAGCGGCAGTTGTACGGGGAAGTGGGTATCGATCTGTTTGCCGGTCCGACCGAGATCCTCGTCATAGCCGATGATAGGGCCGACCCCTTCATCGTTGCCGTGGACCTGCTCAGCCAGGCCGAGCACGGTCCGGACTCTCCAGCTGTCCTGGTGACGACGAGCGAGCGCCTGGCCGAAGAGGTTCTAGGCCATATCGAGACGATCTTGCCGGGGATGCCTACGAAGGACTTTGCTGAGCCTGCCTGGAGGGACTACGGCCAAGTCCACGTTGTCGATTCCATAGAAGAGGCCTTCGAGCTCGGGAATGCTTTCGCATTCGAGCATGTCGAAGTGCTCACCGTAGAGCCACGACGGGCACTGAAGGCGATGCACAACTACGGCGCGCTTTTCTTGGGCCAAGGCACTTGTGTGTCCTATGGCGACAAGGTCATCGGTACCAATCATGTTCTGCCCACACGAGGCGCTGCACGCTATACCGGTGGGTTGTGGGTTGGTAAGTACCTGAAGACGGTTACCTACCAGGAGGTCGACGACACTGAGTCCAGCGCCTTGCTGGGTCGCGTCTGCGGTCGCGCGTCGAGAGCGGAATTGTTCGAAGGCCATGCTCGCTCAGGAGATCTTCGGGCTGCCATGTATGGCGGTGAGCAGCTGTCATGGTCGAGCCACAGCTTCGCATCGGAGGTCGAGGTCTCATGACTGACGGCACCGCGCGGCTCGACGCCGTCTCCGGGCGGACCGCATTGGTGACCGGTGCCGGCCAGGGACTCGGCAGGGAGATCGCCTTGGCGTTGTCCCGCGTGGGTGCCAGGGTCGTTGTCGTGGGTCGAAGAGAGGATGCGCTCGCGGAGACGGCGAAGTTGGTTGTCGGCGAGGGCGGCTCGGTGCGTGTTGCAACATGCGATGTCTCCGATTCCGAGTCGGTACGAGGATTGGCGCAGGCGGTGAGTGACGAAGCAGTGTCGATCCTCATCAACAACGCTGGCATACCTGGGCCAGTCAAGACGCTCACAGATATTGACCCCGCGGAATGGGAAGAGGTATTCGCGGTGAATGTCCGGGGCGTATATCTGATGTGCCGCGCCTTTCTGCCTCAGATGATCGAACGCGGCAGCGGCGATGTGATCAATCTGGCTTCGGTGTCGGGAAAGCGGCCGCTGGCACGCCGCACGCCCTACTGCGCGTCGAAGATGGCAGTCATTGGGCTGACCACCACACTGGCGGCGGAGGTCGGCCCCTTGGGTATCACCGTGAACTCGCTCTCGCCAGGTCCCGTTCGGGGACCCCGTATGGAACGCAATTTTCGACTCGAGGCCGAAGGGTTGGGCATCTCGTGTCAAGAGGCCGAGCACGCATTCGTTTCGCACTCGCTGCTATCCCGATTGGTCGAAGAGACGGAGGTCGGGCGTGCAGTCGTCGCGATGCTGAACATGCCCGGCCTGCACGCAGCAGATATCGACCTCTCGGCGGGGATGGTGGCGAGGTGACCCCTCTGGGACGCGCCACCTTGCGCGATCGCATCGGCCGCGGGGAGCTCCTCGGTGTAATTCTGCGCATGCCAGACCAGCATCTGGTCGGAGTTGGCCAGCCTAGACGAATGATTCCGGGGACCCGGCCGGAGCAGGTGTCCATCACCGATGCAACGAGGGCGTCCAAGATCGGCTTTGCCTAGCGGGTGAAGTGCCTTCCGCCTCCAGCAGCTTGGGCTACGCGGCGCTCTTTGCAGTGGTGACGCCGAAGCTGAGCGCCTCGATCTGCCGTACGAGTCGCTTCGGCTCAACAACTGGGTCGTCACGACGTTCGAGATAGTCCGCGCCCGGGTCCTGGTACAAGGACTCGCCTCCTTAGCCTCCGGCGGTCTCCCTGGTTGTGTCGGGCCTGAAGGGTGCAAGCCTGGGATTCGATCTCTGAGCAGCTGTTCTGCACACATGCCACGATCGTGACATGGGCAAGATCGGCCTTGTCAAGCAAGACCGCCCGACGTCGCTGGTGAGCGAACTGGAGAAGGTCTCGACGCCTTGATGGAACAACGCCGCGTGGATTCGCTGGGTCCACGCTCCCCGCTCGTCGGAGAGGTCCTTGTACAACCGGACGGTCGTGCGTGCCTCGAGAACGTGAGCTGGCGGGATCCAGCTCTCGGGAAGCGTGCCGGACATGAGCAGCTCGCGAGGGTGACGGGCATCAGCTCGGTCGGTCTTGGCCCGCTCTTTGTTGCCCCGCAGGGCGGCAGTGTCAGCCGGTTCGGCGAGGTGTGCCACGAAGCCGGCGGCCGCGAGTTCCTCGACAATATAGCGCCAACTCGTGCAGCCTTCGAGCGCGAAATCACCCCCCGGAGGCAACTGCGACAGCCAGGACCGGAAGCCTTGCCGGTCCGCTGGGGGATCCTGCCCCGGCAGAGCTCTCCTGTCGCCTGGTCGCAGTAATCAAAAGGTGAGTTGGCGGCGGTGAACGTCGATGCCTCCTACGATTGCCATTGGGGACCTCCTCGTGCTCCTGAGAATTGCTGGGCTCGACAGCCGAGAGGCTGCCGGTGTGCCCCTTAAAGCCGTAGCACTCAATGCAACGGCCGTGCCGGGGAGGGCCCCATATGCAATCTTTCCCTGGTTGGCTATCTCCAGTTGCGCTCGGTCAACTCATGTCATCTGGATATCCTCCTTCTGCCATGGTGCCCGAGCTGATGGGCACACATCGTGACACCAAGTACGTGGCGAGCTTCGATGAGGTCTTCGGATCCGAGGGCACCGAGATCCTGAAGACGCCCTATCGGACACCGAATGTGAACGCGTTCGCCGAACGCTTCGTCCGCACCACAAGGACCGAGTGCCTCGACTGGTTGCTCATCAGAAACGAGCGTCATCTCGAGCGCGTCCTCGAAGAGTTCGTCGAGCACTACAATGCAGCGAGACCGCATCGTGGGATCGATCTCGACGAGTACTCCATCGCCGCTTGACCAAAGGGATCACCGGAGAGCTTTCTGTGTCGGCGCAATGCCACCATCGAGCGCACCATCCGGGATCACGCGCCCGCGACGCGTGATCGGCGACACCGTTCACGGTGCGTTTCGGCGTCGACTATGAACAACGTGTCCTTGCGGTTGGCCAGTGGCTGACTATCGGGCGATCTTGGGAGCGCGCGAACGCAGAATCCTGTGCTTGCACCCTTCAGGTTGCCTGTCATTCCTGCGCCGTTGGTCGGCATGGAGTGTTGCGGCACCACCAAGACGGGGTAAATCAGTTCCGCGGCCACGCCGGTGAACCGGGGGCCATGACCTGAGGCGGCCACGCGCCTGGTGGTGTCGCTTCCGCGTCACGCCGTCTCCGAAATGACCTTGGAGTCAGACGGTGCCGTCCCGAAGGCCGTAGTAGACGAGGGTGACGATCTTTCGCGCGATGGCGACTTGGGCGATCTTGCGGGCACCAGCGCTGTCAGTGCTACCGCAGGCCATCGCTGCAAATTCCCAGGTGCTTGCCGCTACTCGCCGGAACAGCGGGGGAACTACGGACTAGCTCTGACAGGGTCGCTGTCACCGGCTCTCCGCGTTCGGCGCGGCGCCCTCGTGACCGGTCGGGATGCTGCCCATGGCCTTGGCGATCGACCTGTAGGCGCGGTCCCTCGCAGCGATCGTCTCCTCGACAGGCTGGTCGTAGTCGTAGATGCCGCCGCCGGACTTCAGCCCAAGCCTTCCGGCGGCTACGAACCTACGCAGGCCGTCAGGAACGGCAAAGCGTTCTCCGAGGCCGCGATGGAGCTCCTCGAGGATGCTCTGGTAAACGTCGAGCCCGGCGAGGTCGGCGACTGCCAGCGGTCCGAATGCCGGGAGGCGGAAGCCGAACGTCGAGCGCACGACCGAGTCGATCGTGGATGCGCTCGCCAGCCCCTCGTCGACGCAGCGGAGCGCCTCGAGGAAGAGCGCAAGTTGCAGGCGATTTGCGATGAAGCCAGGACTGCTCCTCACGACGGACGGAACCTTGCCGAGGGCTACGAGAAACTCCACGAGCCGGTCGACGATCGAAGGGTCCGTGAGCTGCGATCGGATCACCTCGACCCCTGGGACGAGGTCGGCGGGATTGAAGAAGTGCACGCCGAGGAAGCGCTCGGGCGCGGAGACTCCTCGCGCGAGGACGTCGATCGAAAGTGACGATGTGTTTGTCGCGACGACCGCGCCGGGTGCGACGGCGGAGATCCTCGCGAGGAGCGCCAGCTTCGCCTCGAGCACCTCCGGGATCGCCTCGATGACAAGCTCGCGGCCGCGCGCTGCGTCCTCGGGGTCGGCTGCGACGCGAATGCTCACGTCCGGCACGCCCGACCCGGTGCGCTCCCGGCGAGCGAGAGCGCCAGCGACGAGCTGGCGCGTGAGGCCGTCGGACGTGTCGGCCACGTGCACTTCGAGCCCGTGCTCGGCGAGCAGTAGCGCGATTCCCGCGCCCATGGTGCCGAGTCCAATCACCGCCGCTGAATCGAAGCCCCTGGGTCCCATGCGCACCTCCGTTCCGCCGCGCTCGGATCGTCCGCGCGAACCATTGACACCTGTGCTCCAGGACTGCTACAACCCTGTTCAGTTGATACTGCAACCATACTTTGCAGGGTGCTGCGGGCCTTCACAAGGAGGAACGCTTACCGCCGACTTGATAACCGCTCCAACCTCGCCTACGACCTGTGGATGCCGAGAATCTCATCCGCCCAGTTCACCCGGCTAGCCGGTACTCGTTGATCAAGCCGCCGAGGATCTCGTTTCGTCGTAGCTGTGCTGGGCCTGGCTCGTCGATCGGATCAGGCAGCACCCCGAAGGTTCCCGGGGCCCGCTGACCCAGTGCTCGCTGCGGGCGGTGTTCGTTGTGGTGAGCCACGTACTCCGCGATGACCTGCTCGAGATGACGGCGACCGAAGATGAGGAATCTGTCGAGACATTCTCGGCGGGCGGTGCCTACGAATCGCGCGGCGATCGCGTTCGCACGTGGAGATCGCACGGGCGTCTTGATGATCCTGATGCCCTCCGCGCGGAATACCTCGTCGAAGCTGGCGCTGAACTTCGTGTCTCTGTCCCGGACGAGGAACTTTATTGCTCGGGAGCGCTCGGAGAGGACGATGCTCAGGTTGTGGGCTTGCTTCATGACCCACTCCCCTACTGGGCTGGCGGTGACTCCCGAAAGCTAGACCCGACGGGTGTTGATCTCGATGAAGAACAGCACGTAGACGCGCCGGAGCAGCACCGTGTCGACGGTGAAGAAGTCGCATGCCAGCGTCGTCGTTGCCTGCGCTCGTAGGAACTCCGCCCAACTCGGACCCGCCCGTCTGGGCGAGGACTCGATGCCATGGCGGCGAAGGATTGCCCACACGCTCGAAGGCCCAAGTCAGTCGCCTGTCGTGGCGAGCTCCCCGTGGATTCGGCGATATCTCCTCATCGGGTTTTCCTTTGCTTATCCGGCCAAGCCGGCGGTGCGAGTAGGTCCACTTCCATCGCACCAGATCTCGATGCCATCGCAGCAGGGTCTCGAGCTGGACAAAGAACCGCCCTCGGCGAGCAGGCGACAGGAGCCGGCTCAATCCAGCGAGGACGGCTCTGTCCACGGGCCGCAGTGCCGGACGGGCCACCTGTCTTCGCAAGACCGCAACCTCGTGGCGAAGCATGACGACTTCGATGGCGAGGTCCGGTTGCTCCCCCCACGAGAGCCGAACCAGTTGGAGCGAACGGACGAAAGCAATGTAGAGGAAGGAGAGTCCTACGCTCCATCTTCGTCATCAGTGTCACGGCAACAAAAGTCCAGGCCGATGGGTGCAGATGACGTTTTCGGCATGCACAGGACCTGCATTGGGCACTTCGACGAGCGCGATCGGAATACTGGTGCCCTACACCTCCGCCAGACGAGGAGCAATCACACGGCGATCGGCGAACCCGCCCAGAGGCACCACGGCGGCGCGGCTAGCGTCAGGATCGGGCGTGAAACAGGGAGGTTAGCGTCAGAGGGCGCGCGAGGTAAGATGCTTTACCAACTCGTTTGGGACCTGGACGGAACACTCATCGACTCCAGCATTGCGGTGCCGGAGGCGTATTTGGCCGCCATTACTGAGCTCGGTGGCCCCCCAGTGACAGCTCCAGAGGTTATCGAGGCATACGCCTTTGGTGTGCCAGAAGCCATTCTCGAGCACTTCCTGGGACGACCGCTAAGCAGGCAGGACTCGGAATGTTATTACTCGAGATTGCGGACCAAAACAGTGGCAAGCTATCCGGGCGTCAGGGCTACGTTGGCGCAGCTAAAGGCCGTCGGACACCCGATCGCCGTCCTCACCGACGCGAGCAGCCGCGCCGCCTCCATACTGCTCGAGTCCGCCAGTCTTGAAGTGGATATCGTAGTCGGTGGTGATCAGATCAACCGGCCGAAACCGGCGCCGGACGGGCTGTTCGTCGTAGCGGAACGGCTTAGGCGAGCGCTGAGCAGTGTTGTCTACATCGGGGATGCCCCGAACGATCTCCAAGCTGCGAGCACGGCTGGCGCCATCCCGGCCGCCGCATCCTGGGGTCATCTGTACAACCAGGACCTGGCAAGGAAGATGGCACGACGAATCCTACAAAGACCCGATGAGGCTCTTCGACTCATCGCCCGCGGGTGATGCCTACCAGATGGACCAGCCGCCGTCGACACGAAGGTCGACTCCCGTGATGAACGACGCCTCGTCGGAGGCGAGGAAGGCGACTGCATAGCCGACCTCGGGCGGCACGCCCATGCGCCCGAGCGGCGTCAGTTTCGTCAGCGCACCCGTCACCGCTTCATTGGCGACTGCCCGAGATTGCTCGGTGAGGAACATGCCCGGGCTCACGCTGTTGACCGTGATGCCCCATCGACCAACAGCGGCGGCGAGTTCACGCGTCATGTTGAGAACTGCTCCTTTCGAAGCATGATACGCGACTTGCCGGACTGGCCCGTCAGCCGTGTCCTCCGCGAGCATCGACGCGTAGAGTGCGCCGTTCAGGCCGAGAGATCCGTAGACAGAGCCGATGTTGATGATGCGTCCGTATCCCTGCGAGCGCATCGGGCCGATCACGGCCTGCGAGAGGAAGAACATCGCCTCGACGTTGGTGGCCATTACCGGCAGCCAGTCGCTGGGCTTCGTTGCCAGCAGGGGCTCGGCGTGGGAGATACCCGCGTTGTTGACGAGGACGTCCACTCGCCCGAAGGCGTCAAGCGTCGCCTTGACGGCTTGATCACGATCGGCGGCTATGGTCACGTCCCCGACGCTGCACTCGACCTGTCCCCGTCGGCTGATCTCTAAGGCCGCCGCCGCCAGAACGTCGCGACGACAGTCGAGGAGACTGCAGCGAAATCCTTTGTCGCACAGAACCTCGGCGATCGCGCGCCCGAGTCCTGCGGCCGCGCCCGTGACGAGCGCGACTCGTGCCTCCCTGCATCCGTCCGTCATTCTCCTGAGCACCTCACTCTCACCGACACTCTCGCTGTGCGCGGGCGCGCCACTAGGCATCCAGCTCTCTCGACCATTGGCGTTCCACCGGCTCCGGCCGCCCCGACGCCACCGAGCGGTTGATGGCCTCTGCCACGGCCACCGCCGAGATCGCCTCCTGAACGCCTATGGCGAATTCTGCCGAGGTCGCAAGGCATGTGTAGAAGTGCCGTACCGACTCGAAGAGGCTGCCGCCGACACGGCCCCACGTCGTGCGCGCGTTCAGGGCGTCGACATATCGATGCTCTTTCCCAGCAACGATCAACCCGCCGTCGTCATACACACGCACTCTGGCCATGCCCTCGGTGCCGCCGACCTCGAAGTATGAGTCGACCGGGTTCGGCCACGGGTCTGGTCGTGTCCACCCGCTGTACAGCTGGCCGACCACACCCCCGGCAAATCGGCAGGCAGCCACGACACAGCTCGGCGGCGGGCCGTCGGCTTCCTCGGAGGCATAGGCCTGCACCTCGACGATCGGCTCTCCGACGATCCATTGGAGGGCGTCGATGTCGTGCACACCAAGGTCGAAGGGTGCCGTCGAGGTCTCGCGTACGAGTTGGCGACGAGATCGGATCGTCCAGCGCCCGGCGACCGCGTGCACCGGCCGACCCACTGCTCCCGCCCGTACAGCCTCGTACACGCCGACATAGCGCGGGTCGAACCGCAGCGTGTGGCCGATGAAGAGGCGAACGTGGTGTTGCGCGGCAAGTCGCGCTAGCTCGACGGCCGCCGGCGTGGAGCTGGCGATCGGCTTCTCCAACATGACCGGGATCCCGGCGCGCAGGAGCGGCGCTGCCACCGTGGGGTGCAAGGTATCGGGGACGGCGACAATGACCGCCTCGAGCTCGTAGCTCGCGAGCGCCTCGGCAACGTCCAGGCAGTACGGCACACCGAGGTCCGCGCCGACTTGCGCCGCGCGCGCCGGCACAGCGTCGACGACGACGCTCAGCTCCGCGCCCTCGTACTGGGAGACTGTCCGCGCGTGCAGCGAACCGATGCCGCCGACGCCGACCACAGCCGTCCGGAAACGGCTCGAATTCATCATGATCTCTCCTTTCGATCCGCCGGAAGGGGGCTGCCTTCCGGTACGCCTGGCTCAGTGTCGCTGTGTGGTCGCACTGCTTCCTCGGCCGCCTCACCTCCGACCTGCTGTCGCATCATCATCGCCTCGTCGTGGAAGTGGCACGCCACCGTCCTTCCAGGGATGACTTCCTCTAACGCGGGCTCCGTGCTGGCGCACAGCGGCTTCGCCAACGGGCAACGCGTCCTGAAGCGGCATCCGCTCGGGGGATTCATCGGACTCGGCGGTTCGCCGCGCAGGACCAAGCGCGCACGACGCGCCTCAGCCCTCGGGTCAGGAATCGGCACCGCGGAGATGAGTGCCTGCGTGTACGGGTGCACAGGCCGGGCAAAGACGTCCTCGGTCGTTCCGTGCTCGACGATCTTGCCGAGGTACATCACGGTCACTGTCTCGCAGAATCCGCGCACGACTGCGAGGTCGTGGGAGATGAACACATAGGTGAGCCGGCGCTCCGTCCTTAGCCTCGTGAGCAGCTCAAGGACTTGCGCTCGGATCGACACGTCGAGCGCGGACAGCGGCTCGTCGAGCACGAGCAGGCGCGGGCCAATCGAGATCGCCCGCGCGATGGCGATGCGCTGGCGCTGGCCGCCCGAGAGCTCCCGCGGGAAATTGCCGAGGTACTCGGCGTCGAGTCCGACGGCTTCGAGTAGCTCGGCGATCCTCTGGCGCCGCTGGCCACGGTTCATTTCGGTGTGCATCCGCAGCGGCTCGTCGAGGATCTGGCCGATCCGCTTCCGTGGGTGCAACGACGAGTACGGGTCTTGGAAGACGATCTGGACGCTGCGCCGAAACGCGAGCAGCCTTGCGTCGCGAAGTGTCGCGATGTCCTCGTCCTCCATGAAGATCTGCCCGCCTGTCGGCTGGATCAGACGCAGGATGGCAAGGGCGGTCGTCGACTTCCCGCATCCGGACTCGCCGACGAGCGCTGCAACCTCACCCTCGCCCACCTCGAGCGACACCCCGTCGACGGCCTTGATCGCACCTCGGCGTCGGCGACCGAACCCGATGGTGGCCGGGGCGGGGAAGTGGACGGCGAGGTCCTGCACCGAGAGCAGGGCGGTCGAGCCGTTCATCACAGCTCCCGGCTTCGCCAGCACGCCACGAGGTGGCGCTCGCCAACAGCTTGCAGCGCTGGCTGCTCGACGCAACGCTCGACGGCGTGGGGACATCGTGGCCGGAACGCGCAACCAGCGATCCTCTCGGTGGCGCGTAGCGCTGCGCCAGGGATGGGCCGTACGACGCGCGGCGCCTCGTCGATGCGTGGCACCGACGCGAGCAGCCCGACCGTGTAGGGATGGCGGGGGTGCTCGAACAGCACATCGACTGGAGCGTCTTCGACGATTCGACCGGCGTACATCACGACGACGCGTTCGCAGACGCGGGCGATAACACCGAGGTCGTGAGTTATGAACAGCAGCCCCATCGTCGTCTCCGAGCGCAGCTCGGCCATGAGATCAAGGATCTGTGCCTGGATTGTCACATCCAGAGCGGTCGTCGGCTCATCCGCGATCAGTAGCCTCGGTCCGCACGAGATCGCCATCGCGATCATGATGCGCTGCCGCTGACCTCCGGAGAACTCATGCGGGTAATCGTCGATCCGGCTACCGGCTTCGGGGATGCCGACCCGCCGCATCAGCTCGATCGAGCGAGCGCGTGCCTCGGATCTCGTGAGGGCGCTGTGCCGGCGGATGGCCTCCCCGAGTTGCGCGCCGACGCGCTTCATGGGGTGGAGGGCCGTGAGCGGATCCTGGAAGATCATCGCCGCCCGGCCACCGCGCATCTCCTGGAGCTCGCGAGCGCGGGCAGTCAGAAGGTCGCAGTCGACAACCCGCAGCTCGAGCGCCTCGACACACGCGCTGGCAGCTGGCAACAGCCCCATCAGGCTGAGCGCGGTGACACTCTTGCCCGAGCCAGACTCCCCGACCAGCCCGACGGCCTCTCCGGTCGCGATCGTGAAAGAGGCGCCCCTCACCGCTAGGGCTGCCCCGAAGGACACCTTCAGCTCTCGCACCCTCACGAGGTCCGAGGCCGTGCCCGAACCGTTCGCCGGCTCCTCGGTCGCTGAGGCGGGAGCCGAATCGGGCGCCGATGGGCTAGGTACGCTGCGCACGACGCACCCGCGGATCGAGCAACCCGAAGATGAGATCCACCACGAGGTTGACGACGATGACCGACCCGACGATGAGCAGGAGGCCGGCCTGCACCACATAGAAATCGCTCGAGATGATTCCTTGGATGAAGAGGTTGCCGAACCCCGGGTAGTTGAAGACCTGCTCGATCACGATGGTCGCACCGACGGAGGTGCCGAGCAGGATCCCCATCTGGGTGACGAACGGAACCATGGTCGCCCGCAGGGCGTGGTGCCAGAAGACGCTCGCCTCGGAGAGTCCCTTGGCGCGGGCCGTGCGGATGTAGTCCTCCTCCATGACGTCACGCAGTGCCGGCTTCAGGAATTGCACGAGGAAGGAGGAGACGTAGAAGCCGAACGAGATCGACGGTAGAAGGAAGGATTTGAGTGCGCTCAGGGGGAACTGGAAGAGGGAAACGTACCCTGAAGCAGGCAGCCACTGCAGTTTGATGCTGAAGAGCAGGATCAACAGCTCGCCGATCCAGAACACCGGCACGGAGAGGCCCACTACCGGCCAGACATTGCCAATCCGGTCGAGCGCCGACCGTGGCCAGAGAGCTCCGAGGGAAAGCGGCACGGCAACGACGAGTGCGACGATCATGCTGGTGAGGATCAGCTCGAGCGTTACGGGCAAGCGCTGGGCGAGCAGGGTGCTGACAGGCACGTTGGTGATGACGGACTTCCCGAGGTTGCCGTGCACGGCATGATCGGCCCAGTGCACGAATTGCACGACGACGTTCCCGTTCAGCCCGAGGCCCTTGCGGATGGCGTCGATCTGCGCCTCCGTCGCACCCTGGCCGGCGATGACAGCCGCGGGGTCACCGGGGAGGAGGCGGAAGACGAGGAAGGAGACGACCGCCGTGGCGAACAGGGTGACGATCGCTCCGCCGACTCGCCGAAGTGCGAACGCTCTCATTTTTCGGCCTCCGCGACCTCGCGCGACGCGGCCGGCAGCGCGGAAACCGGGTTCAGCGACCAGCGTACTTGCAGAGCCTTGGCGAGGGCCATGAAGCTGCCGACGAGCAGCACGAGGCCGACCCCTGGAAACACGCCGTACAAGGGGGCACGGCTGATGTAGGTCAGGGAGTCGTAGAGCAACGACCCGAGCGATGGCGTCGGTGGCGGTACGCCCACACCGAGGAAGCTGAGGGCGGCCTCCACCTGTATCGCTAGTGCTGCCACGATGGCCCCTTCAACCAGGGCAACGCCCAGCACTGAGGGCAGCAGTGTTCGCAGCATGACGCTCCAGTCGCTCGCGCCAAGAGCGCGCGCCGCGAGCACGTACTCCTTCTGGCGCTCGGCCAACGTCGAGGCTCGCACCATGCGTGCGAACAGGGGTATGGACAGAGCGATCGTGGCGACCAGCACTGTCAACGTCGACGGACCGATGATTGCCGCCAGCAGCAAGGCGAGTACGAGCGGTGGGAAGCCGAGGAGGAAGTCCGCCACGCGCATCGTTACGCTGTCGCGCAGCCCCCCGTAGTAGCCGGTGTAAAGCCCTGCGACCGTTCCGACGACGCCGGCGACCAGCACGGTGACGATGGCGATCTCCGCCGAGATGCGCATGCCGAACACGACCCTGGAGAACAGGTCCCTCCCCACCTCGTCGGTCCCGAAGGGATGGGCCCACGACGACCCGAGCAGAGCTTGGTAGACCTCGTCGTCGGGGTTGTCCGGGGTGAGGAACGGCCCGACGAGGCCGATGCCACAGAACACGGCGACTGCGAGCGCGGCGACGGTGACCCCTCGGTTTTGTCGGCGCCAGAGAAACTGTCCCAGCCGACGCAAGGCGGTCGTCACGGACTGAGACTTCCTAGCAGCGCTCGAGGCTGCCACTCCGGTCGTCCTCTCCTGCCTCTAGTGAAGCGGTGAGACGCCGTGGACCGCTGACATCAGCTCCTGCACCAGCGTCGCCCTGTCTGACGACTGCATGATGTTCCGTCCGACGACGAAGCCTCTAGCGCCAGCCTGCAGCGCGCCCTGCACCATGGCGAGGAACTCGCCGCTTGGTACGAGGTCGCCTCCCGCAACCAGGATCGGGGCGGGACATGCCTCGACGACGGAGGCGAGCGCCTCGCTGCTTCCCGGCCACTCGAGTTTGACCAGGTCACAGCCTATCTCGTAGGCGAATCTCGCTGCCATCGCGATGTAGGAAGGATTGGTCTGGTCCTGCTTGCTCACTTCCCGGCCGCGAATCATCACTTCTATGATCCGCACGACCCCAAGGCGGTCGCACTCACGGGAGACGGCGGCGTTGTCGGCCATGTGGCGCGCCGTAGCCTCTGCATCGCTCCAGCCGAGGAACAGATAGGTCATGACGCCATCTGCCCCGAGGATCAGGGCATCCTCGACACTGCCGAGCAGCTCGGAGCGACCCTCCTTCGGGAGCGCGACGGTGGGCATGTCGAGGAAGGTGTTGTTCCAGTCAAGGCCCACGATGAGTGCAGGCGCTCCACGACCGCCAAGGTGCGAGCCGTGGGCGCGCAACATGCCACGGCTCATCAGCAGGCCGTCGATCCCAGAACGCACGAGCACGTCGGCCAGGTCTCCGAGGTTCCTCGCTGGGCCCTCTCCAGGGATCGGACCGCGCATCATGCCATGGCCGAAGGTGGCAATCAGCGACCGTCCGTCGCGCCTGTCGAGGATGCGGCCAAGCCTGAGTGATGTTCCGTCCGCCATGATCGGTCTCCTTCCACTAGTGACCCGCACACGGGCACCCCGCGCAGCACAACGGCTGCGATCTCCATGTTCTTGATGCGATCCGGCCTGCAGGCCGAGAGGTCTCCGGTGAGGGCGACGAGATCGGCGCGCATGCCCGGCCTGATGTCACCTTTGATCGTCTCTTCGCCCCCACACCATGCCGCGCCGGAGGTGAACAGCTGGAGCGCTTCGCGCAGGTTCGTCCGTTGCGCCGAGTACCTGGCGTTGACGCAGCTCTCCAGGCCGAGGAGGAGATCCGGCGGGGTGACCGGGCTGTCCGTGCCGCCGGCAACGTGAGCTCCGGCGTCCAGCATCCAGCGAATGGGGTAGAGCCGCCGTGCCCGGTGTGACCCCACGCGCTGCTGGTACACCTCGTCGGGACCGCCCCGCAGGTAGGAGAACGCGGGCTGGGTCGAGATCCCGATTCCGAGCTCGGCGGCGCGCCGCAGCTGGTCCTTGCTCACGTCGCCGCAGTGCTCAAGACGCCATCTCGCGTCTGGTCCGGCCTGTGGCGCGGCGCGTTCGATGCCTCGTATCGCCTGCTCGATGGCGCGGTTGCCGATGGCGTGCAGCCCTGCCTGGACACGGGCCGCCGCTGCTTGGGTGAAGAACTTCGTGACCTCGTCCTGTGAGAGCAAGAGCGTGCCGCGAGTGGAGCCGTCATCTGAGTACGGAAAACGCAGCGCCGCCGTGCGCGAGCCGAGCGTGCCGTCGACAAACGCATCGCCACCAACGTGCTCGAAACCCTCTTGCAGGGCACGGTCGACATCGGTTCCGCACCAGTAGAGGAGCACGTCAGTAGGTAGCGACTCGCGGATTCGCCGGAGAACGGCCAGCGCGTCGTCACCAAACAGGTCTCCGCCCTCCATCGCGTGGATCGTAGTGGTGCCGCGTCGCGCCGCAGAGAGAGCGCCGGCGCGAAAGGCACGCTCGACAAATGCCTCGCCCTGTCCCTTCATGAGTCGCTCTCTGGCAAGCGGCAGATCGGGGCCCTCGACGACGGCATTCGCGCCGACGGCGCTGCCCAGGCCGAGCCGGCGAGCTGCCTCGGTGTTGCACAAGACGAAGTGCCCGCTCCGGTGCTCGAGGAACAGCGGGCGCTTCGGAAAGGCCCCATCGAGCTCCTCTAATGTCGGCAGCCGCGTCCCGGGGTGCTCGTCATCGAGGTGCCCGGCGATGAGCCACTCGGACTCGCCATCCTCGGCGCTGGCGGTGAGCACTTCGAGGATCTCGCCGACAGATCTCGCCGCGGCGAGATCAATGGCGAGCAGCTGCACCCCGGTCGCTAGCAGGTGGAGGTGGGCGTCGATCAGTCCGGGCACAAGCGTGTGTCCTCGGAGCTCAACGACCGCGTGGTCTTCCGGCCAGTGCCGGCTGGACTGATGTGGCTCGACCGCGGCGATCTTTCCCTCGGCGGTGATGACCACGTCGCGAGGGCCGAGGTCGCCTCGTTCGGGGGAAATCACCTTGGCCCCTCGCAGCACCACGCTTGCCTGACTACCGGGCTTCATGACGCTCACCTCCTCATCGGGGTCCCGCGCTCAGCCGCCAGCCGTTCGCGCATCGCGCAGTACTCCTGATAGCGCTCCGCGAAGGCGGCGACGGCGGCGCCTTCGGGCTCGTATCGCTGTTTTATGTGCACCATCGAGGCGGCGGCCGAGCGGCAGTCGGCAAAGACCCCTACTCCGACAGCGGCCAGCAAGGCCGCGCCGAGCGAGCTGCTGTCCAAGCTGGCGGGTACGGCGATAGCTCGTCCGAGCGCTGTCGCTTTCAGGCGCATCCAGGTCTCCGAATGGGCTCCGCCACCGCCGTTGCGCACCTCGCCGACGCGCAAGCCGGCACCCTCCATCGTCTCCATGGTGAGGCGCAGCTCGAAGACCAGGCCTTCGAGCAACGCCCTCGCGATGTCGTTAGCCGAGGTGCTCAAGGAAAGACCGATGATCGCCGCCCTCGCGGCGGCGTCCCGTGCCGGCACGAACGACCCAGCGAACTGCGGCAGGACGAGGAGTGAGGAAGGAGCCCCGATCTCCGGAGCCCTGCCCCCGTAGAGGTCGTCGTAAGAAGTGGCCCCGACCAGGTTGCGGTACCACTCGACGGCGGAGCCCGCCGTGAAGTGGTGGGCAGAGCCGAGCAGGCCACCGGGAGCATAGGGAGTCACGTACAGGAAGTGGCGCGCCTGCGCGGCGAGGGCCTCACGATCCTCAAGGGGGATGTCAACGGCTTCGACCGATCCAGTGCCCACAGCGGTCAGCGTGGGGTCGACGACGCCCAGCCCGAGGCTCGCGCACGACTGGTCCATGGCGCCGGCGACGACCGGGCAGTTCCTCGGGACGCCGAGCTCGTCGGCTTGGCGAGTGGCGACACAACCGACAAGGCTTCCTGAGGGGACCAGTGGCGCGAACAGATCGGCCGGCACATCGACGGCTCGCAGGATCGGTTCCGACCAGACGCGCGAGCCGATGTCGAACGCCATCGTGCGAGCGGCGTTGGAGTACTCGAGAGCCGGCTCGATCCCCAGTCGAGCGAGGACCAGCTCCTGCCAGAGATGGAACTTCTCGGCCTTAGCGAAGACCGACGGCATGTAGTCACGGAACCAGAGGATCCGCATCAGCGAGTACAGATGATCGAGCGGCTGCCCGGTGATCCGGTAAAGCTCTTCCTCCCCGAGCAGTTCCCCCAGCAGCGGAAGGTACTCCGACCCGCGGGTGTCGAATGAGGCGATCGTGTTGTAGAGAGGTGTGCCATCGGCGCCCACCGGCACGACGGCTTCGGCCGCGACGGAGATGCCGATGGCGCGGACTGGGTCGCGGCGCACTGCAGGCGTCGAGGTCACCGCCTGAATTGCGCGCATGAGGGCCGCCAGCACGGTTTGGGGGTCGTACTCGCGCCAGTCCGGCCGTGGCGCCACGAAAGTGTAGGGCATCTTCGACGCTGCGATCGACGAGCCATCTTCGGCGTAGATGCTCGCCTTGGCTCCGCTGCCGCCCAGGTCCAAGCCCATGAAGCTCATGGGGACGGCCTTGCCCGCGGCGTGCCCGCCGCCGCTCCGGTGCCCACCCGATCGAGGGTGCCGAGGCAACAGATGAGGGCAGCGGCAGCGGTATCCGGCAAGCGGTACACACCGCGTGACCCAGCTACGTACGGCACTGACTCGGCTCCTGCTGGCCTGGCTTGACAATCATAACGGTAATAGGTCAGACTAGGTCAGGAGACTAGTCAGTTTACCTCGGATTGTCAAGGCCCATCGTGTGCAGAAGATGACACCTAGTCAGACTTATAGATCGCTTTGGGTGGACCGCCGCGAGTGCGGGTAGGGTCAGGGTCCAGCGTGCCGGAGTCGACCGCCCGGACGGAAGGTTACCTCGTGGACAGAGATTCCCCAGTGTCGAGCGATTCGGGGACGCGGTTGCGCGACCGCGTGAGGCAGGAGCTGCTGGCGCGCATCGCAGCCGGAGAGTGGCGCCCGGGCGAGCGTGTCGCGCCCGAGGCGGAGCTCGCCCGGGACCTCGGCGTCAGCCGCCCTACCCTGCGGGAAGCTCTGGAGGGGCTTCAGGACAACGGCTATCTGCGCCGGATCCGTGGACAGGGGACCTTCATCACCTACCGTCGCAACCTGCGGAACAACCTCGATAGGAACTGTGGTGTCTCGGAACTGATCCGGTCGATGGGCTCGACGCCGGGAACAGAGGATCTGCGCGTCTATATGGTGTTGGCCGACGACAGCGAGGCCGATCAGCTCTCGGTCCCACCAGGCACTCCCTTGCAGGTGGTCGAGCGTGTCCGAACGGCAGACGGGCGACCCGTTGTGCTCTCCCGCGACTTGCTGCCCGCCTCCATTCTCCCTCGCGAGGTGACCGAGGCCGTCGAACGTATCGGCCAGGGTTCCCTCTACCGGTTGCTCGAGTCCTTCGGTCTGCCCATTGGTCATGGGGTCGCGTCGATATCTCCGCTCCTCTCCGACCGTGAGATCTCCGCTCGCTTGCGTATTCCGAAATCAACCCTTCTTGTGTATCTCCTCCAGGTCGACTTCGACCGCAGCGGACGTCCGATCCTGCTGTCGCACGAGCACCACGTCGCCGACGCATTCGAGTTCAACATTTACCGCAGCGGCCAGGGCTGACTTGCACTGAGGTGTACCGTGGCGGCGAGGTTTCCTGCCAAGGGATACGAGATCGAGTTGCCGTAAGGCACCGCCGACAAGCTCGTCCGGCCTCGTGGCCGACAAGCTCGTCCGGCCTCGTGATGGGGCCCGCCGACGCTCGCGCCCGAGGCGCACGCGGATGCTGGCCGCACCTCGCGTCGCGAGTGCACGCTCTCTGGCGCGGCTCCTGGTCGACTCGACTGTCGGCACCAGCATCATCTGACCTGCAGCTCGAGCCCTTGACCGGACTAAGGCAACAGAATAAGGCTCCGAGCTTGACTTTTAGCCGAGCGCGGCCCATACTGCGAAGTAGTAGGTCTGACCAGGACGCTTCTGGCTATGGGAGGCGCAAACGGCAACCGCAGAATCAGTCTCGCCGGGACCGGAACGCACTCGAGAGTGTTCTCCTCCTGTGTCACGTGGTGGTAACCCTCGGCCTTCGGGCGCCTGCATCGGGTTAGGTGTCGGTAGTGGCGTCCTTGTGTTGTGGTTGCTGCGAGGCGCCGGGGGCCTTGGGAGCGAGCCCGCTAAACCACGCGTGCAGTCGGGTGGGCCGCTGCCCCAGGGACCGCTTGGTGCAGACGCAGGCTTTGATGAAGAGGCGCAGGCCCTTGCTGAATGGGGTGGTCGTTCAATCAGAAAGGCTAACTGTCGCAGTCGGTAGCAGAGGTGAGAAGTACCTCGAAGTGTGGTAGCGAAAATTGGAAAAATCTATACGCGGAGAATGGGAAAAGGAGTTCATGCTATGAGTGAGTCACCTCAGACTTTTGCGAGCCACTCGGACGATGAGGGTTCCGAGATCTCACGCCGTGGGTTCCTCGGTGGTGCCCTCGCGCTCGGAGCTGCGTTGCCCATGTCGAGGTCCCTGTCAAAAGCACTTGGATGGCCGCTAGGGACGACTGCACGAACGGTGCAGCGCGGGTCGTCGGTCACCCAGCGACCGGGGGTTCTGAAGATCGGACAGAGCTCCGACTTCGAGGACTTCGACCCGTACCACAACCCGCAGGGCGATTTCGCCTTCTACAACCAGCTGTACGGCTCGCTGCTCCGTGATGTCGATCAGCCGTTGGAAGCCAACGCCGTGCCCTGGCTGGCGACGAATGTCACCTCAGCAGCTAATGGGATGTACGTTGATATTACCCTTCGTCCGGGGGTGACGTTCCACGACGGCACGGCGCTCGACTCCAACGCGATCGTCGCAAACCTGCAGAAGGTGAACAACGTCGTCACCGGTCGCGACCTGTACAGCGTGTGGCACCCGATCCTCAAGGGCTGGAAGGTGCTATCGCCGCAGTCCATTCGGATCCTGTGGAACGCACCGATACCGAAAGAGCTAGCCGTGGCGATCCTCACGGACTGGTACATCATCAGCCCAACGCTCATCAGCCAGGGAGAGAAGGCCTTCTCGACCCAGGCCGACGGGGCCGGTGCGTGGTACCTGTCAGAGTTCCGCCCGAATGACATCACAGTCCTCAAGCAGAATCCCAACTTCTGGAACCCCGCATTGCCACACATCGGGGAGCTGCAGTACATCTACTACCCCGACCCGACATCGATGGTCGACGCGCTCGAGGCTGGCTCGCTCGACATGGCCTACTATCTGCCCACAGTAGACGTGGCGTCACTGAGCTCGAAGTTCAATATTGTGACCAGCCCACACGCGTTTACCTACGAGGTGCTCATGAGCTGCAAGCCGGGGCGCCCGTTCGTGAACCTAGCAGCGCGCCAAGCGATGCAATACCTGGTCCCGCGCCAGCGATTTGTCCAGCAAGCGCTGTACGGTCTCGGCACCGTCGCGTACGTCCACGTGACGCAGGACTCAATCGGCTGGGAACCCAAGTTCAACTCGACCTACAGCTACGACCCAGACCTCGCGAAGAAGAAGTTCCAAGCACTGGGCATGCTCGGCAAGGCTCCTATCCAGATCCTCCAGCTCACGGGAGAGTTCCCAGCCATTGGGCAGCTCGCCGAGATGATGGCCGACGAGATGAACGCTATCGGGCTGAATGCGACACTGCTTCCCGTGACGTACTCTGTCTTTGCCGAACGCTTCTTCGGGTCCGAAGGCGGCGACTTCGACATGATGACCAGCTTCATGGGCCGCTGCGATCGTTACCCGACGCAGCCGGCAGGGACGAATGCTGGCCTCTTCCCCATCGCCAACCCCCTCTGGCCCGCTGGCAAGCCGCCGGCGTCCTACACGCACGCCTACGAGGAATTGCAGCATGCCCTGACGCCAGCTTCGCAACGCTACTGGGCTCTGGAGCTCATGGGGGCAGACCTCTACTACTGCTGGGACATCGCGGTGGCGTCGTTCGGGTTGCAGTACGGGTTGGTTCACGGCCTGACGAACGTCGTCGACAGTCGCGACGACTTCATCATTCTCGACGGGGCGACCTTGACCTAAGCTACGCACCAAACCGAGAAGGGTGCTGTTAGAGCCCTATCTCGCCGGTATCGGGTGGCTCTGAGCAGGATGCGCAGAGCCACCCGGTCTGTGTCGATGCAGGCCCAGTGTTGGATGGTAGAGGTGAGGAGGGGCGATCCAGGGAGCAAGGAGGAGCGAAGCGAAAATGATCGAATTCGTCCTGATGCTGACCCATGACGACGAGACGGTCCCGAATGCTCGGGCGGTATATGAAGAGGTCCGGGGAATCGGGCTTCGCTACGTGGGATTCAAGGATGTCGGCGCGACCTCTGAACAGCTGCGCGAGATTGCCGCCGCCGCCCATGCCGACGAGCTCGAGGTGATGCTCGAGGTGGTGTCCCTGTCACTAGAGCACGAGCTGAATTCCATTCGGATCGGGTGCCAGATCGGCGTGGACTGGATCCTCGGAGGCGTCCATCCCGAGGCCGCTCTTGAGGCGATCGGATCGCATCGCGTCCGGTATTGTCCCTTCGCCGGATCGGTGACTGGTCATCCGAGCATTCTCAACGGCAGTATCAACGAGATCGCGGAGGACGCTGCCAAGATATCCAACCTGAGTGGTGTCTGCGGTGTCGACCTGCTCGCCTATCGGCATTCGGACATCGATGTCGGTCAGCTCACCCGGGCGGTGGTAGACGCCACGACGGGGATCGTGATCGCAGCCGGCTCGGTGCAGTCTCACAAGCAGATCGAGGTGCTTGCTGGCGCCGGGGCGTGGGGCTTTACGATCGGAAGTGCTCTCTTCGAAGACCTGCTGCCTGGTGGTCCGGGGCTGCGAGGACAGGTCGCTGAGGTGCTGAGATTCGCTCGCTCGATTGGTTGAGGTTGAGGCGATGCAGAAGCTGATCAACAGGCCCGAGGACTTTGTCGAGGAGATGTTCGACGGCGTCCTTCGTGCCCATCCCGGTGAGCTGCGCAGGCTCGGCGACCTACTGGCAGTCGTGCGCGCGGACGCGCCGGTGCCGCGCAAGGTGGGGATCACCACCGGCGGTGGTTCGGGCCACCTCCCGGTGTTCATGGGTTACGTCGGCCAAGGCCTCGCCGATGGAGCAGCGATCGGCAACGTCTTCTCTTCGCCGAGCGCCAACCAGATGCTCTCGGTAATCAAAGCTGTCGATGCCGGCCGTGGCGTGCTCCTCCTCTACGGCAACTACAGCGGGGACGTCATGAACTTCGACCTTGCTGCCGAGCTGGCCGAGGAGGAGGGTGTCGAGGTTGCCACGGTGCTCGCCGCCGACGACATCGCTTCGGCGCCGAGGGTCGAGGCAGACCGTCGGCGCGGAATTGCCGGGATCTTCTTTCTCTACAAGGTCGCCGGGGCCGCTGCCGAGGAGGGCCGCGACCTTGCCGGGGTGAAGGCGGCAACCGAGCACGCCGCGGGGCGGTTGCGCAGCTTCGGCGTGGCGCTCTCGCCTTGTGTCATCCCCGCTGTCGGGCACGCGACCTTCGAGCTGCCGGCGGGTCAAATGGAGATCGGGATGGGCATCCACGGCGAGCCGGGCGTTCGGCACGGACCGCTCGAGACCGTTGACGAGATCACCGGGCACCTCGTCGACGCGCTGCTCGAGGACCTCGAGCACGAGGCTGGTGACCAGTTCGACGTGCTCGTGAACGGCCTCGGAGCGACACCGCCGGAGGAACTCTACCTCGTCTTTCGCCGGCTCAGCCAGATCTTCGAGGAGCGGGGCCTCGCTGTTCGACGCGCCTTTGTCGGCGAGTACGCCACCTCGCTTGAAATGGCGGGGATGTCGATCTCGCTGCTGCGCAGCGACGACGAGCTCGCTCGCCTCGTCGATGCGCCGGCATCCTCGCCGCTGCTTTCGCGACTGTGAACGGCCTTGCCGGTGTGATCGACGCCGTCTGTGCTGAGCTCGTCGCCCGTGCCGACGAGCTGAACCGGCTGGACGCCGTCGCTGGGGACGGCGATCTCGGGGTGACCGCGACGAACATGGCGAGCGCGGTGCTCGAGCACCGTGACGCATTCGCGGAGGACGACCTCGCCGAGGCCCTCTCTGGCGCCGGACGACTTGTCGCTGAGCGGGCGCCCTCCACCGCGGGAACGCTCATCGCGAGTGCCCTGATCGGCGCCGGGCGTGCAGTGGCGCAGGCACCGGCGGATCCTGCGCTCCGCCTGGCCGAGTTGCTCACCGGCGCGTGCAGCGCGATCGTCAAGCGCGGAAAGGCCGAACGCGGAGCGCGCACGATGCTCGACGCCCTTGGCCCGGCGAGTGACGCCGCCACCAGCGTCGCGGCCAGGGGCGGCTCTGTCGCCGAGGTGCTCGAGGTCGCCGCCCAGGCCGCGAACGAGGGCGCCGAGGCGACGGCGCAGATGGCGGCCAGGTTCGGCCGCGCCTCGTGGCTGCCTGAGCGCGCTGTCGGGCAGATTGACGCTGGGGCGCGGCTCATTGCCATCATCCTCGACGCAGCCGCGCGAGCAGTGGGGCCGCCACATGCTGAACGACAACCGTAAGGCAGGCGAGTGAGGGCTCACCCCGTGGATCGCCTCCCTCTCCTCGGGCTGAGGTCAGTGGGCGGTGACGGGGTGCGCTGCGTGTTCTGCCGGCCGTCGAGGGACGTACCCGTGATCGCGAGTTAGCCGCGGTCGCGGGAAGGCCCCCCTTGCCCAGGGGAGCAGGTTGGTGTAGTGCTCGACCACGGTCGTGACGACGACGACGTCGGGGAGCAGCGCACCCCGGTAGGCGAGGTGGTTGATCGCCCTAGTGGCGTTGCGGCAGATCACCCCGACGTCGTCCCCGCCGGTCCGGTCGGCGAAGGCGGACGCGCCGACACGGCGTTCTCGTCGGCAGCAGAGGCCAGGCGGGACTTGCAGGCGGCGCCCCGGTGCACACTCGAGTACGACGACAGGAACTCAGCACCAGTCGAGGACCTTGGTGAACAGGTTCTCCGACTCAGTGTCACGGCAACAAAAGTCCAGGCCGATGGGTGCAGATGACATTTTCGGCATGCACAGGCCACGATCGAGGCCGTCATGGCCAAAGACCTCGTGAAGGCAAAGTGAGGGGAACCCGTTTGATGAGCCACTTGGCCTGAGCCCCAGAAATTGATCCACTTACATGAGAGTCTGGCCCCGATCCGCCGGAGGTGGAGATGGGGTTCAGCTATCCAACGCAGTTCCGAGATGACGCGTGTCGGCGATTGCTCGCTGGCGAACGCGTCGAGGTGCTCGCGGTCGAGCTCGGCGTTGCGGCCGCAACGCTCTATCGCTGGAAGCACCAGGCACTCGTCGACGCCGGCCGAAAGGCTGGGATCAAGAGCTACGAACCCGACGAGCTCGCCCGGGCGCGCCGGCGGATCGGCGAGCTCGAGGCTGAGCTCGAGGCGGTGAAGGCGGCGAGCGCGCTCTTCAACGGCGAAGAGGTCGTCCGCCCAAAAGAATCGGCCCGGTCGTTCGAGGTTTGATCGACCTGGGCTACTCCGAGCGCACGGCATGCCGGCTCGTGGGCCTCAATCGGTCCACTTTCCACTACCAGAAGACGAGGCACGCATCCGAACGTGAAGTGCGCCGGGTTCTGCTCACAGGCATCATCTCCGAGATCCACGCTGCCTCCCGCGCGACCTACGGCATCCGAAGAGTGCGTGCTGCCTTGCTCTATGAGCGCGGGCTCGTCGTCAACCAGAAGCTCGTCCGCAAGCTCATGCGAGCGACTGGCCTGGAGGGCCTCCCAGCTCGGAAGAAGGGACGCCGCAACCTGGTGGGGGTCGCCACACACGAGGACCTCGTCAACCGCAACTTCATCGCGGCCTCTCCGAACCGGATCTGGCTGACCGACGTGACCGAGCACAACACCCGTGAGGGCACGCTTTATTGCTGCGCCGTGCTCGACCTGTTCTCAAGACGCGTCGTCGGCTGGGCTATCGACCGCCGTAACGACGCCGTGCTCGTCAACGACGCTCTGCTCATGGCGGCGCGATCGCGAGCGACATCGCCAGAGACGATCCTGCACAGCGACCACGGTTCGGGCTTCATCTCGTGGTCTTTCACCCAGAATCTGCGGAGCCACAAGCTACTCGGCTCGATGGGCACCGTCGGAGACTGCTTCGACTGTGAGGATCCTCTTGCGGCGGGTGTCCAGCTGGAAGGCTCGTCGTCGTCGTTGTTGCTGACGGTCTGACCCCTGTTATGACCGACCGTGGTGTCTTCGCGTTGACCTGTCGGCCGTCAGCGGCAGCGATGGAGGGCCTGCCGGCCTGGCGGGCAGTGACCTCATAGGAGCCTGATCGACCAAGGTCCCATCACAGTCCTGTCCTCCCCGCCCGGCCAGCAGACGTGAACCATCAATCCGGGAGGATCAACAGCTCATGACCAGCATCGCGCTCGGCTACGCCGATGTCATCGTCGGTGTCGACACGCACAAGGACCAACACGTCGCGGTTGCTATTGACGGGGTCGGTGGTCTCCTCGACGACCCGCTCGAGGTGCCGGCCAACAACGACGGCTACCGGCAGCTCGTGGAGTGGGCCTCCAGCCTCGGCAAGATTCACGGATTCGGCGTGAAGGGCTGCGGCTCTTACGGTCAGGGACTCGCACGGTTCCTGCGTCGTCACGAGCTGCTCGTCCGCGAGGTCGCACGTCCACCACGCAAGGGAGAACGACGCTTGTCGGGCAAGAGCGACGCCATCGATGCCGAACACGCCGCCCGCCAGATGCTCACCGGAACCGGCATGGCCACACCTAAAGCCGCTGACGGTGAGATCGAAGCCATCCGACTGCTCAAGATCACCCGGGATACAGCAGTGAAAGCCCAGACCACGACCATGATCACGATCAAAGCCGTGGTCGTGACCGTCGACCATGACCTGCGAGACCAGCTCGCCGAGCTCACCAACTACAAACTGATCGTCGCCTGCAGCCAGCTCGACACGACCGGCCGGATCGGGGACCCCGATGTCGCCGCCCGTCACAGTCTCGCCGCGCTCGCCACTCGCTGGCTCAGCCTGCACGAAGAGATCAAGACCCACACTGGCCAACTCGAAGCTCTCACCAAACGGCTCGCGCCACAAATGATCGACCGGTTCGGCGTCGGGTTCGACACTGCCGCCGAATTGCTCGTCGCCGCCGGGGACAACACTGACCGGGTCCACTCAGAGGCCGCGTTCGCCAAGCTCTGTGGCGCCTGCCCCGTCCCAGCCGGATCAGGAAAGACCAGCGGACGACACCGCCTCAACCGCGGCGGAAACCGCCAGGCCAACGCTGCGCTCTACCGTGTCGTCATCGTCCGCATGCGCTGGCATCCGCCCACGATCGCCTACGTGAATCGACGCACGGAGCAAGGCCTCTCAAAGAAGGACATCATCCGCTGCCTCAAGCGCTTTGTCGCCCGCGAGCTCTACCACCTACTGCCCGAACCGACCTGAGCCACAACGCGACTCGCTGGCGTCACAAGCCCGCCCGCTCCCCTTGACAAGCTATAGGAGCATCAACGCGCCGATGGAGTCCTTCTGGGGCTCTATGCAGATTGAGCTTCTCAACCGGAAGAGGTGGATGACCTACGTCGAGCTCTCAACAGCGATCGCCGACTACATCGTCAACTTCTACAATCCGACGCGTCGCCACAGCTCGCTCGATTACCTCACGCCTGACGAGTTCGAGACGCTACGCTCGCCTGACAATCCGGCCAGAACTCTCATCACCGTGGGCCAGTGAACGGGGCTCAGGCCAGGTGGATCAGTTCACGGGGACCTGGTCAAAAGGTGATGGACCCCGACCTCCCGTTCCAGTCGATGACCCCTCGCCGAGCACTCGCCCTGTTGAAGGAAGTGCGCATCCAGTGTCTCGCCGCCGGCACACAGCAGATCAAGCTCGTGAACCGGCGCAACGCCCTCCAGGCCAAGGTGCTGCGGGCGCTCTCGGTCGACACCTCGACCTGGTCCAAGGCCGAAATCGCCTGAGCAGGGCGTTCAGGTCACGCGTAGGGAGAAAAAGTATTCGCCGCGCCCGCATCTACCTGGGATGACGCGAAAGTTGTCCCGCCATTCTTCCGAGATCCTTAGCGGCACCCTCCCCGGCTATCGATCCTCGCATTAGCCCGTGACCCACGTGCCGATCAGTGACCGTTCATCATCACCCTTGACTATGCGAGCAAGTCTGACTGATCTGCCTTCTGACACGCTTCATCTCCCTCCACAAGTGACCCAAACATGGGCCGACCAGCACTCATCACCAAACCAATCTCCATCTCATGTAACTGGTCGGGCCTGCAGACCACCGGGTCACCCTTCAAAGCTAGCAGGTCCGCCCGCATTCCCGGCTTAATATCCCCTTTGGTCTTCTCTTCACCAGCACACCAAGCCGCACCGGACGTAAACAGCCGTAGCGCTTCAGAGAAACTGATTCTTTGCGCTGAATACCTTGCGTTCACGCAGCTCTCCAAGCCGAGGAGCAAATCGGGTGGCGTGACTGGGCTATCGGAGCCCCCACCGACATGAACTCCCTCGTCCAACATCCAACGAAGGGGATAGAGACGCCTACCCCGCCGTGCGCCCACCCGCTGTTGATACACTTCACCAGGTCCGCCGCGTAAGTAGGTGAACGCAGGTTGCGTCGAGATACATACCCCGAGCTGCGCGGCACGTCGTAATTGCTGTTTGCTGACATCACCGCAATGTTCCAGCCTCGATCTGACACCCGAATCTCCGTTCGGAAGTGCTTGCTCGATTCCCCGCAATGCAATTTCGATCGCATGACCACCGATCACGTGCAGCCCCGCCTGTAGATGGGATTTGGCCGCTGCTGAAAAAAAATCCGCTACCTGCTGCTCTGTAAGATGCAGTGAGCCACACGAGGTCCTGTCATCAGCATACGGTGATCGTAACGCGGCCGTGCCGGATCCCAGCGTCCCATCAACAAGAGCGTCACCGCCCACCCGAGCGAATCCCTTCTCGACGGCATGCCGCACATCCGTCCCACACCAGTACACGACGACGTCCGTCGCCAACGAGTCCCGTATCCGCTCCAGCACGCTCAAGCTAAAGTCACCAAACAGGTCTCCACCCTCCATCGCGTGCACCGTCGTGGCACCCCGCCGCGCTGCTTCAAGGCTGGCCGTCCGAAGTGCTCTTTCCACGAAGTCCTCTCCCTGCGCTTCCATCAGCCGTTGTCTGGCGACTGCGAGAGGTTCACCCTCGAGAATTCCTGTAGCTCTAGCGTCGCTCGCCAAGCGGAGGCGTTCGATTGCCTTTGTGTTGCACAACGCGAAGTGCCAACTTCGGTGCTCCAGAAACACCGGCCGATGTGGGAAGGCCGCATCGAGCTCCGCTAATGTCGGCAGCCGCGTCCCTGGGTGTTCATCGTCTAAATGGCCACCGATCAAGAACTCTGTGTCCCTCCCCTTCCTCCCGGCTTCCAGCACTTCCAGCACTTCCTCAACCGACCTAGCTACCCCCAGGTCGATCGTCAAAAGTTGCACGCCCGTCGTCAACAGGTGGAAATGCGCGTCAATCAAGCCTGGAACCACCGTGAAGCCGCGAAGATCCAAAACTTCGGGAACACCAGCCCAGCGGTAGTCAGACCGATGGCGCGCAACCGATGCGATATTGCCGTCTTCCGAGATGACCAGATCTGAGAGTCCTAAGACTCCTCGATCGGGAGAGAGGAGGTTCGCTCGGCGCAGAACCATCCTCGGCGTGTCAGGCACGGTCATCCTTCCCTTCTGGCCGAAATGGGTGTGATCGATTGTTGGCGGGTCCAAGCAGCACGGATAGCCCAGTACTCCTCATACCGATCCGCGTATGCCTGGGCCTGAGCTGACTCGGGCTCATCCTCACACTTCATGTGCACCATGGCCGCCACAGCTGCAGAGCAATCCGGAAAGGTCCCTTCCCCGACCGCTGCAAGCAAAGCGGTCCCCTGACAACTACTGTCTACGATTTCTGGCAAGGCGATGGGCCTGCCTAGCACGGTTGCCTTCAGGCGCCCGCCACCTCTCGGATCGACACCGGGGGGCTCGACGCGCGTGAGAGCGCGGGGGAATCCAGGAACGGAGCGGGAGTCTCTTGGGTGGGCCTTCAACATGCGATCGAGGAAGTCATCGACGAAATCCTTCGGAGCGTTCATGATCTTTCGCATGCACCACGACCTCTCTCGGTTCAAGCTGGCGACCGTCCAGTTTCAAATCGGCCTATCGCTGCCCACACAGACATCGGTCGGCTGACTATGTTTATCTCACAGGTCAAAGAATGCGGCTCGAACAAGCCGTTGCGTGTTCGGCAGCACACCTAGAAACTGCAGCGGGCCACATCTCGTTGCACTCTCTGATGAAGGTGGCGACCGTAGCGCGGACAGGGCGGGAGCCGGGTGCAATCACCCGGCTCCCGTACGCCGGGTTCCGACCTAGCTACAGGTGGTCGTGTAGAGGACCTTCTTCATTGCAGGATTCTTCACGTTCGCCTTCGTCACCATCGTTGCCGCGGTATAGTAGAGATAGGGGATTTGTGCCTTTGTGATCTGGTGACGGATGTAACGCGCGAGGACCTCCACCGCTCGGTAGCCTTCTTGGTAGGGCTCCTGGGCAATGAGGGCGGTGAACACGCCGTCCTCCAGGTCCGTAACCTCTACCGGCGTTACGTCAAATCCGACGATGGGCACTTTGCCCAGATCACCGGCGGCAACCACTGCCGCGGCAGCGCCTTGAGCGTCGCTTGCATCGCTGACGTAGAGCCCGCTCAGATTTGGATGCGCCTCAAGCAGCGCAGAAGTAATCGTGGCGGCCTTTCCGGCGTCTGACTCCGCGTACTGCGTGCTGAGTACCGTGATGTGCGGGAACTTGGCCTTCATTTCATCCCGAAAGCCATTCACGCGGGCGACATCGCCCGGCAGGCTTGGCGTAGAGTCGACTACGCTAACGATCCCCGTACCCTTGAGCCTGTTGCCCAAGTAGTCTGCTCCGAGCGCTCCAGCGGCCATGTTGCCCGTTCGGACATTCTCGAGCTCGACCGGCTGAGATAGCTGCCCGTCGACAGTTACCACGGGCACGCCCTTGGCCATCAGTGCCTTTACCGGCTCAATGAAGACAGTCGGGGAGAATGGCGCCAGAATCATCCCCTCAGAATGGCGCAACTCCACACCCTGAAGTATCGCTAGCTCGGGAGCAACATCGATAGAGGGACTTCCCTGCCAAGTAAGTTTAACGTTGTATAGCTTGGCGGCAGCCTTCGCACCGCACTCCATCGTTAGATAAAACGGATCAACCGCGTCCGCGACGACGGCAGAAACCGTAATCGGCGCTGTCGATGCCGACTTGGCTACGACGGCCCGAACTGTTTGCCCACGCAACGCCGTACTCGTGCCAGATGCTGGAACACACCACGCCACCATGGCGACGACACATGCCGCTGCCGCGACGATGGTCGCTCGCGGCAGCCTCCTGCTTCTCGTTCGCATTACATACACCTTCCTTTGATTGATTCCTGTGGCCTTGCGCTCACACTGCCTACCTTGGTTACATGTCATTCGCTTGCCCGGACCACCTCCTTGCCACTCTGATGCGCTTTTAGGCCTTGCTGCAGACGCCTTACAACTCTGAGCGTGGACCTTCCTTCGGCGTCTGTGAAACCCCGCACCGACACAGCAACGATCAGGACGACTCCTACGGCGATGAGCTGGTAGAAGGACGGAAGCCCCACCACGACCAGGCCCTGCTGAAGGATGACGGCCAGCATGGCTCCCAGTGCGGCGCCCCAAACGGAGATCTTTCCTCCAAACAAGCTCGTGCCGCCGATGACCGCACCAGCGATCGCCGCCAGCGCGTCGGTTGTGTGACCGCTGATATTGGTTGTTGTGTACCGGCTGAGATCGATAAGTCCGCCAAACCCCGCGAATGACCCTGCCATCGTGAACAGGAGGGTGAGATTCTTGCGCACGGGAAGTCCTGCGCGCACCGCCGCCTCTCGGGAGGACCCCAGCGCCAATGTGCGCAGGCCAAAGCGCGTTCTCCGCAGCAAGAACCCCGCCGCGACGATGATGAGAAACACCAAAGCGAAGGGATTGGGTATTACTCCGAAGAGGCTCGCGATGCCGAAGTCTCTCTGAAGAGCGAGCGGGATGCCCGCAATGTCGTAGCCGCCCGTCAGCACATCCGCGAGACCGGTCATGATGCCGAGGCTTGCCAGTGTCGCGATGAACGAGTTAACTCGGAGACGGGTGACCACAACCGAGTTGAAGAAGCCGCCGGCGGCACCGGTTGCGATGCACGTGATCACACCGAGGGCGATGGCAGCACCAGAGTTCGTGCTTGCCATGGTGGCCATCACCTTGCCACCCACCACCGAAGAAAGGATGATGTTCGCGCCTAAAGAAATGTCGAGTTCTCCTGCGCCAAGGAGAAATGCGACGCCGACTCCCAAGAGTGCCGTTTGACAGCCGTTGAGTGCGAGGTCCTTGAAACTTTGGACCGAGAGAAATACGTGACTTGGGGAAATTATCCCGAACAACAGCACTGTGAAAATGTCGACACCAAGGATGATGACAACGGGGACCGCTCCTCGACGCCAGCGCGAGTACTGCACAAGCTCGTCCATCGGGGGTGCCTCAACCACTGAAGAAACTGTCATGGACTGGTCACACCTCCGTCTTGAGAGGATGTCTCACCGAGCATCGCCCCGACGATCTGTGCGATCGTCACGGTCTTAGCCGCGAATTCCCTAACTACAGAGCCTTGGCGCATCACGATGATCCGATGCGCCATTTCGACCACGGTAGGGATGTCGTGAGAGACGATCAAAATGGCGATACCCCGGGCCGCCACGACTCTTACCAAGTCCTTGACAATGCTGGTCTGGCGAGTGCCGAGCGCGGCTGTCGGCTCGTCGAGGAGCAGCACCTGTCGTCCCCACTTGACGGCTCTCGCGACCGCAACAGCCTGGCGCTGGCCTCCCGAAAGGAGGCTCACGGGAAGTTCGACGGTTGGAAGTTCGATGCCAAGATCGCGAAGCGCGACGTCGGCTTCGGTAGCCATGGCCTTCCGATTGAGAATCCCCAGCGACCGTCGCCAGCCGCGCCAGATGAGCTCGTGTCCGAGGTAGATGTTCTCCACTACCGAAAGATCAGGTGCAAGAGCGAGATCCTGATACACGACGCCGATCCCGTACCGCTGCGGATCCACTGCGGTTCCCTCTGGGAAGTCGTCCGCTCCCACGGTGACCCGTCCAGCATCTTGTGCTACCGCCCCGCACATGACCTTGAGAAGGGTCGATTTTCCAGCGCCGTTATCACCAACCAAGGCCACAATTTCGCCTGGGGCCACAGCGAGTGATGCTCCTCGCAGTGCCTCGACGTGGCCGTAGTTCTTCCAGATCCCGTCGACCGCGATGGCCTTTTCAAGCAGTCCTGTCGGGGACGAACCGACAACAGGCACGCGGAGCATTTTGACACCTTCTTCCCGCGTCATCGAAGGTCCTGTGGAGCGGCGTTTCCACTTGTCATTCCCTGAACGGCCGCCGGCTCGGAGGAGAAAGACATCCCCGACCACCAATCCTTTGTTACGTCAAGATCACGTCAGACACCCGTCCGTCCTCTTTCTGTCCGCATTCACCAGTTGCGCAGATAATCTCCATCCGTTTCCGCTAAGGCACCGCCGAAGGATGTCTGCACCTTCTCAAGATTGCCTCGGACACGACGTACAAGGAACCGAAACGCCGTACGGATGTGATATTCCTCGGAGAACATGACCACGCGACCGTCAGCGTCACAGTCAACTTGCTCGATTAACAACACAATGCTTTCCGCACTGATCCGCAAGGCTTTGCCCACGTGGTGGCCAGCTTTGGTTGGAATAAGCCTCGCATAACCACACTTCACGCTTACCCCCCAGCTTTCCAGGAGGTCATAAAGACTGCCGCCTTCGGCCAGTTCTTTGCAGCTGGTGCGACAAGTGGCGACAGGGACGTAGTCCACCGTCAACGCAACTGGCCTGCCAGCTGCCGTGCGCACACGCTCAATCTTGCGTACCCAAGTTCCCAAGGGCTGGTCCAGGCGCGGTGCATACTTCGCGTCGAGCATCTGGTCTGTGATCGCGATCGAAGATGTGCCCGCCTCGAGCTCAGCACTCTCGATGATCTCGGTCATTCCATAGTTCGTCGTCAGGGAACTCTCTATCACCGGGTAGGGCTCGTTCACGAACGTCCCGATGCCCGCACGCTTGATGAGGATTCCGTCGACCTCAAGTGCCCTGATGGCTTCTCGAAGTACCACCCTGCTCACGCCGAGCTGCTTGGCAAACTCGGGCTCAGCGACCAATTGGCTGCCCACCGGGTACACGCCTTCCGAAATGAGTCGAAGAATTTCGTCGTACACAGCGGCGTACAAAGGCCACTCGCTACCCACGCGCTCTGGCACGCTTCCGGCCCCTTTGTTGTCCGTATTCCCGAGCATCTGGGATCTTCTCCTGCCCTCAGTGTCCAGCCACCGGTTGGGAGGGCTCGGCCGTAATCGGTGTGCCGTGAACTAGGAGGCTCAGGTCCCTCACGAGTGCTGCCCTATCGGTTGCCTCCACGATGTTGCGGCCGATCACCAGCCCGGCCGCTCTGGCACCGAGTGCGTCCCTTGTCATGGCAAGAACATCAGCAACTGAAGTGAGGCTTCCGCCGGCAACGAGAATCGGCGCGGGACATGCCTCTACCACTCTTGCCAGCAACTCCGCGGTCCCAGGCCACTCGACCTTGGCCATGTCGCACCGAACCTCGTAGGCAGTTCGAGCCGCCATGGCTACGGAGTCGGCGTTGATCTCTTCCTCCCGGGCCAGTTCGCGCCCGCAAATCATCGTCTCGATAATCCGCACAACGCCTAGCCACTCACATTCCAGTGACAAAGCCGCGTTGTGCACGACATGTCGGGCATCCTCAGGTAGCTCATTCACTCCTGTGAGACAGCTGCAGTCTAACGACGGATGTCTGTGGCGTCAAGACCTAGAAGCTCAGAGTGGCGGATCGCACGCGGTGGTAGTCCGGTGGGTGAAGGGTGCACAAACTCACTTCCGCCCTCGAGAAGTCGGATCGGAACGAGAACGCGGCTGCGCGAGATCGAGTGTGCGCGATGCGCAGGTACCTGTAGGGCACCAGTATTCCCGATCGCGCTGGTCGAAGCGCCAGATGCAGGCCGGCTTCGAGAGGATCGCAGCGGATTGTCTTCGAAGGTGGCGGGTGACGAGCAGCGATTGCGCTGTCGTCATCCGGTCGTCGAATTGAGACGGCCGATGCCGGGTAACCGCAAACGGAGCGACCAGGGGCCTAGACAATCCGGCCGACGTGAAGCTGGACTACGCGGCGGCGTGGTACTCGTGGATGATCCCACCCAGCACGTCGCGACGGCCGATGCCACTGAACGACGGGGGAGCAAAGGTCACTGCGCTGAGCGGTGCGGGCACTTGGAGTCGAAGGCCGCGGTGTGGCCGATGCTGGTTGTAATGCCGGACGTAATCGCGAAGGACTGCTTCGAGGTGGTTGCGACCGAGAACGAGCGTCCAGTCGAGGCACTCTTCCCGGACGGTCCGTACCCACCGCTCGGCATACGCGTTCGCCCTTGGTGCCCGGATCGGTGTCTTGATCACCTCGATACCTTCGGAGGCGAACACCTCGTCGAAACTGGCGGTGAACTTCGCGTCGCGATCCCGGATCAAGAACCGGAACGACCGAGCGTGCTCGGCGAGATCGCCTGCGAGGTCGCGGGCAACCTGGGTAACAAAGAAGCCGGTCGGATGATCGGTGACCCCGAGGATGTGCACCACTCGGCTCTGGAGCTCGATGACGAACAGCGCATAGAGCTGGGTGAACTTGATGGTGTCCACGACGAAGAAGTCGGTGGCCAAGATGCCGCTCGCCTGGGCGGTGAGGAACTCCTTCCAGGTCGGTCCACCGCGCGGAGCTGGTCCGAGACCGTGGCTTCTAAGGATCCGGCGGATCGAGCTTGCCGAGATGCGGACCCCGAGCCCGCGAAGCTCGCCCTGAATGCGGACAGATCCCCAGCGGCGGTTCTCCCGGCCGAGACGGATGATGAGTTCGACGATCTCATCGGCGAGCGGAGGACGTCCAGGGCCTCGCTGGGCCCGCCAACGCTTCCACTTGCTTCTCGAGAGCTCCCGATGCCAGCGGAGCAGGGTCTCGGGCGTGACGAGAAAGCAACGCCACCGCCATCGCGGGAGCGACCGGCTGAGCGCAGCAAGGATCGCTCGGTCTGCGGGTCGGTAGCGAACGCGACCATGGAGCTGCCGCTTGAGCACGCGGACCTCGTGGCGTAGCGTCATCAGCTCGATGTCCTTGTCCAAAGCTGTCCGTCGGCGAGATCCCAGCAGACCGAAGATCCGGCACGTGACGAGGTAGCACAGGCGGAGGGCCATAACTGATCATGGTTGGCGGCGCTGAAGAGAGCCAGCTCAAGGGCCCGATCGACTTTTTGGCGCCCTACACCTCCAAGTCGACACCTCAACCTGGTCCAAGGCCGAAATCGCCTGAGCAGGACGTTCACGTCACGCGTAGGGAGAAAAGACATTCGCCGCGCCCGCATCTACCTGGGACGACGCGAAACTCGCGCCAAACTCCAGTCCGATGGACGCGGACCAACTCGAGCGCGCGACGCGCCAGACGGTAGAGGAACGACAGGGCCACGCCATCATCCTCGCTGGGGCGTCTTGGCCCGTCAAACCTGGTGGGGGAGTAATTGCACCCTTCAGGCAAGTGAGCAATCAGGAGGAGTGTCCTGGCTTGATCAGCCGGTTTCGCTAGACGATTGGCAGGTTACGGTCGATATGGCGCCCCGACTCAAAGGGAGAGGAGGCGACAGACTTTGCAGTGGTCCCTGTCCAACGGCTGAACGGGGTGCGTCTCTTCCAAGGTCGTGTAGTAGTACTTTGCCGTCATCGGCTCCTCGGTCGCGCCGCTCGTTTGCTGAACGGCGCAGGAAACGCTACCCCGAACGGCTTCGCCGCATTTCTCTTCGTTGCTTGGGCTCGTGTATGCGAGGCGTGCGAGTCGCGTGGAGAACTTACGTTGGTCAGGAAGAGCCGCGGTCCGTAAGGTGATGTCGGCGCATGGCAGTCCGGCTTCGACGACGGTACGGGCCAAATCGGTAGCCCGGTTACCGCCGCCGATCTCCACGACTGGGCGACTCGCACATTAGTCAGCCGCCGGGAGAGTGCATCGAGGTAATCGGCGTCGGGCGTCATAACCGCTGCAAGGTAAGGCCACCGTCAATGACAATGACCTGACCAGTCGAGTACGGTAGGACACCTCGCGCAAGCGCGGCAACAGCTTGGCCCACGTCGTCAGGTGTGCCCCAACGCCTTTGAATCGTGAGGCCGTTGTCAATCAACTCCGAGTAGAGCTTCTCGACACCGGCCGTCATGTCGGTGCGGATGATACCGGGTCGAATTTCGTAGACGGGGATGTCGAACTCGCCCAGGCGCGCCGCCCATAGCTTTGTCGCCATGCTCACCCCGGCCTTGGACAGGCAGTACTCGCCGCGGTTTGTCGAAGCCACCGAGGCCGAAGTCGACGAGATATTGACTATGCAGCCTGCCCATGTCAAATCCTGTGCCCGCTGCTTGATCATCCATCTGGCGCACGCCTGTGTGAGGAAGTATGGGCCTTCGAGGTTGGTACGCATCACCTCGACGAAACTCTCCTTGGTTGCTTCCAGAATGTCGGCCCTCTCACGCGGTGAGATGCCGGCATTGTTGACGAGCACGTGGAGTTCGCCGAACTCCGAGCGGACGGCTTCAACCAGGCGTTGGCGCGCTTCGTCGTCGCCGACGTCGGCCTTGACATACAAGACATGGACCCCTGCATCGCGCAGAGCCTCGAGCGCCGAAGCGCTTTCTCGATCGGAGCGAATGTCGCAGATGGCGAGGGAGAAACCCTCATCGGCGAGATGTCGCGCAATACTAAAGCCGATGCCGCGGCTCCCACCGGTCACGAGGGCGGTCTTCATGTCCCGAGAGCTCCTTGGTAGAAGGTGGGCAGTGATAGGCCCTCCGCGAGTCGTCCAATCATCAGCGCCAACTCGCGCACGTGGTAATCACCCCACATGCTGGACTCGCCGCATGGCACCGACTGACCCACCGGCACGTGGTCCCACCCGTTGGGGCGGTGGTAGATGCTGTGGAGCAACAGCCCCTGGTGTGATCGGCTTTCGCTTAGGTAGGGAGCCTCAATCAAGGTCCGCGCGATGCTGACCGCGGCAGCAACATATTGACCGTCACCGAGATAGGCG
>Ga0181524_10000823_pt1 | contig 37122 bp, 30 predicted proteins | sample PEATcosm2014_Bin_34_FD_119761 | JGI IMG/M metagenome (GOLD analysis project Ga0181524, IMG submission 119761) | Peatland microbial communities from MTU Mesocosm Facility, Houghton, MI, USA - PEATcosm2014_Bin05_60_metaG | ecosystem: Environmental > Terrestrial > Soil > Wetlands > Peat | place... | reverse complement strand
CCCAAGTGCGGTACTGAACATCCCGATGACTCGCAGTTCTGCCGGAAGTGCGGTCTGGTCTTAACCATCCCCGCGTCAACAGCGGTACCTAGACCACGAATTCAAGCAAAGAGTAGTTCGAGGCTGAGGCGGATACCACTATTTCTGTTTCTCGTTCTGCTTATCGCTCTGCTGATGTTCTATTACAATGCGAGGAACAGAGCGAATCCCAACCCCAACCCCGCTGCAAATCCGATTGACCAACTCACCAAGCAGCAGCGCACTGTGACGCTGGCAAACCCCGCTCTTGCCATCAACGCCCTCAGCTTTTCCTACTTCAAACTCGATATCCCAGCAGGAGCAAGCAGTGTCTCGCTTCACGGGAACTTTACAGCGAGTGGCGGGCTGGGCAATGACATCGAGGTCGTTCTCCTGTCCCAGAACGACTTCGTCAACTGGCAAAACGGACACGAGGCAATGTCGTTTTACAACAGTGGAAAGGTCACAGTCGGCAATATCAACGTCAATCTCCCCGCCAATGCGGGGACGTACTATCTCGTCTTCAACAACAAGTTCTCGCTGCTGACCCAGAAGGTTCTTCGTGTCGATGCCGCGTTGACTTACTATCAATGAACCGGAGGCAAGATGAAAAAGATTGTTGCATTGCTCATCATCGTTCTAGGTTGCTTCTGCATCGCACAGGACAACGGGGCGGACTATCCCGACGGAGTCCGTATCATGTTCAGCGATGGAACCTCAACGCAACTCTCGTGTGCTCAGGATGGAACATGCCACGTCGCTAGGAATACGTCTACCTCTCCGGGCGTCACCCGCATCAATCTCGGTTTCAAGATGAAGCATGGGTATGTTCTGAACGTTCAATGAGGTCTGTTGAAGACAAAGAGAAAGTGAGAATACCCCGCCGATGATTCCGAGACCGGGACCACGAGTTGAACAACTGCCGCCTCTCAAACTTTACAGAGAGGACCTTGACAAACTCGTCTCCCTCTTCAGAGAGCATTGTCAACAGGTCACTTTCGGTGATGAGGAGCACGTCTATGAATCGCTCGACGAGATGACGGAACGGACGCCAGTCTGTCTCCGAAGTTTCAATGTCGAGGGTCTTGTACCTCATGCCGGAGTCCTGATACGTGGGTCCCACTCCGTACCTCTGACGGTTCAGCGAAGCACGATCTGGACTGTCGAACGGAATCAGAAGTCAGACATCCTCTTCCTGTCCGTGAAAGACTATCTGGCGAAGCGACGTTGGCTTTCGAGAATCGTTCTGCGGTATACGCTTCTGACGATTGGTACTGTCTTGCTCACCGCCTTGTTCTTCTCCAAACCATTTTTGCGGACGCATGACGGGAATGATTTTCCTTACAATCTGGCGGTTCTATTTGCATTTGGCTTGCTCGTCGTTGGTGTGTTGATGAACACCAAACGGGCCAGTTACATCACGCTCAACCTTCGCTCGAAGAGTCAGTCCTTTTGGGAGCATAACGGGAACAGCATCATCTTGGCTCTTATCAGTGTTGCGTTTGGAGTCATCGGGACGCTTGTGACTACATGGTTAAAGAACAGGTGGGCAAAGTAGATGACGACCAATGGTGCGTCGGTCGTGGTTTTTATCCTAGGATAAGTCTATCCTACTGATTCGGTAACTGACTGATTCGACGATACGGCATCGTTTTCGATTCGTCTCCGAAGTGCTTGAGAATGCTCGTTACCACTCGCCTTCGTAATCGGCAGGTCAGCGGTTCAAGTCCGCTCGTCGGCTCCAGCCTTCTACGCGGGCCTGATGAGGTCCCAAATTGAACATCCGAGTTTTTTCTGACAAACATCAGCTCGCCGCGGCTGCGGCCCAGCAAGCCACCACGGCCCTTGGCCGCGCCATCCGTGAACACGGCAGCGCACGGATCATTGCGGCCACCGGAGCCTCCCAGTTCGAGTTTCTGGAGGAACTCACGAAAACGCCCGACGTGGATTGGAAGCGGGTGGAAATGTTTCACCTGGATGAGTACGTCGGGCTTCCGGCCACGCATCCGGCGAGTTTTCGCAAATATCTGCTCGACCGGCTGATTAACCGGGTAGGCATCGTCCGCTATCACCTGATGAATGGCGAAGCCGATCCACAGCAAGCCATTGCCCAGGTAACCGCCGAAATTCGCCAGGCGCCCATCGACGTGGCTTTCGTCGGGATCGGCGAAAACGGACACCTGGCGTTCAACGATCCTCCCGCTGACTTTCAGAGCGAAGAGGCCTACATGGTGGTCGACCTGGACGAAGCTTGCCGCAGGCAGCAGCTTGGGGAGGGCTGGTTCAAGAGTCTCGCGGACGTGCCCTGCCGGGCGATTTCGATGACGGTGCGGCAGATACTCAAGTCCAGGGAAATTGTCTGCGTTGTCCCCGACGCCCGCAAGGCGCAGGCGGTGGCGAAATGCCTTCAGGGCGAGATCAGTCCCATGGCGCCTGCCTCCATCCTGCGCACCCATCCGAACACAACCATTTATCTGGATCGAGATTCGTCGGCGTTATTACCGCCTGAGGTAACGGTCGCGCTCCAGGCCTGACCAGTCAGATTTCGCGCACCAGTCCCTGCCTCGTTGCTTTCGTGTTCCTTACCAGCGGAAGCACCAGCAGCATTCCGAGGAAAGGAATCAGCCCGGCCACGACGATGATCGGATCAAAAACGTGCGTAGCTGTACTCTGGCGGAGATCCGAATAATGACCGACCAGCAGGAAGGCGATGATCGTGCCGATTCCGGCCGCGGTGCCGCTTACTCCACTGACGCTGGCCACCGATTCGCTGGGGAAAAGGTCACAGGGAAGCACGTTCGCGATGGTGCTGAAGGCTGCGTAAGAGAATGTCGCCAGCCCGAACAGGGTGGTGATCAGGTAGAGATTGGTCGTAAGAATAGTGGGAATCAGCAGCGTCACACCGATGCCGCCGAAGATCACCACTGCCTTCCGGGCGCGGCCCAATGACCAACCTCGTTTTATGAGCCATCCCGAAGCGCCTCCGCCGAAAAAGTTTCCTAGATCGGCGGCGATGAAGGGCACCCAAACCGCCAGGAATCCGCTTCGCAGGTCGACGCCCTTGGCCACCAGGTAAATGGGGAACCAATCTGCAATGAAGAACCACACCGGATCGGTGAGGGCGCGCGCCATGATTGTTCCCCAGGTCTGGGGAAGCTTCAGCAGATCGCGCCAGCGCGGGCGTGGGTGTGTGGCGGAACTGACGTCGCGCTTGTCGGCGGCGATGAGATTCCTCTCCTGATCGCTGATCAAGGGATGCTCTTCGGGTGGGTGGTACATCTTGCGCCAGAGAACAATCCAGAAGAATCCGAGCACTCCGGGGATGGCCACGGCCGGGCGCCATCCCCATCGGAAATAGATCGACAACACGATGAACGGGGCGATCGCGCCGCCGACGGAAGAGCCGCTGTCAAAGAAAGCGGTCGCCAGCCCGCGCTCCTGTTTGGGGAACCATTCAGAAACCGCCTTGGTCGCGGCCGGCCAGTTTGCCGACTCTCCCGCACCCAGCAGAAATCGGAAGAATCCAAAGCTGTAAAAACCGTTCGCCAGCGGCGTAAGCACCGACACCAGTGAGTACCAGGCCACGGTCAGCGTCAGGCCGCGGCGGGTGCCAATACGATCCATGAGGCGGCCGAACAGGGTTTGCCCAATCGAATACGCCACCCGAAATGCGATCGCAATATACGCGTAATCGGTGTTCGACCAGTGATATTGAATCTTGAGGAATGGCGCCAGCAAGGAGAGAGTCTGGCGGTCCAGGTAATTGATAATGGTGGAGGCAAACAGGACTGCCGCAATCCACCAGCGCAGACCTGAAATGGTGCGGCGGGCGGGAGAGAAGGGAGCGGTGAGAGTCATATACAGGACGGCAAATCGAGAAAATATCTTCCGCGAGGACGCTTCCGCAAGAAGCTGGTTAGTGAACGCAGGCCTCGCCTGCTAAAAGGTACCAGTGCAGGACTCTCTCGCACAAAACAAAACGCCCCAGACTCGTTGGAGTCTTGGGACGTCTGTTGATCAGCCCTCCCCCAAGTGCTGCTCAAGAACAATCTAACTCTGACCCGCAATGGGGGAAATGGCCCGCACGTGCCATGCCCGGCACCAACGTGTGGTTACCGGCGTGCTCGCGTCTCTGAGCCGGTCTGCAGCCTCCCCGGCCATGCTTTGGCCACCGCTTTCCGTGTCTTCGTGTAACTTCCAGCCCCTCGCACGTGACTTCGGGCCCTGCGCCGTCCTGCTTGGGTAATGTCTCAGTTTGCGGAAACAACCGTGTGGGGTCAGCCGCCCCCGGCTGTCCGGTCGAGCGAAGCTCGACAGCGCAGTCCGTGCGAGCCACCAAACTGACCCATTACCCCCGCTTGTCCCGGCTACCGCTCCCGTGGCGATGGTGGTAGATTGGTCCGTCCGCCTTTCTGTGGCTGTGCCAGCCGTTCATTTGAGGATCAGGCCATGCCCATCCGCTTTGCGCGTCGTGAGTTTCTCCAGGGAGTGGCATTCCTGGCAGCCGCTAAATGGTCGTCGCGCTTCGCCGCGGCAGCCGCCTCCTCGCCCTTCCGCGTTTCCGTGATCAACGACGAGATTACCCAGGACTTCGGCCATGCCTGCGAAGTCGCCGCCCGCGAATTCGGCATGAGTTGGATCGAGCTGCGCAGCATGTGGAAGAAAAACATCGTCGCGCTCGACGATAAACAAGTCGCCGAAGCGCGCCGCATTCTCGACCAGTTCCAGCTGCGCGTGACCGACATCGCCAGCCCGCTGTTCAAGGTCGACTGGCCGGGCGCGCCGCGATCGAAGTACAGCGAGGGCAAGAGCTTTAGCGCTGACTTCGACTGGAAGCAGCAGGACGAAGTTCTGGAGCGCGCCATCGCCATGGCCAAGGCTTTTCAGACCGACCGGGTGCGTTGCTTTGATTTCTGGCGGCTGGACGACCAGGCTCCCTATCGCGCCGCCATGAACGAAAAGCTTCGGCAGGCCGCCGACAAAGCGGGCCAGCAGGGAATTACGCTGGTCCTGGAAAATGAGTCTGCGTGCAACACCGCGACCGGCGCCGAAGCCGCCAAAGTCCTCGACGCGGTGAAGTCTCCCTATCTCATGCTGAACTGGGACCCGGGCAACGCGGCCGCCAGCGGCGAAATCGCTTATCCCGACGGCTACAATCTGCTGCCCAAGGACCGCATTGGCCATTGCCACTGCAAAGACGCCGTCAAGAAGGGCAAGGATTATGACTGGGCGCCCATGGGCGGAGGCATCATCGACTGGTTGGGCCAGTTCAAAGCCCTGAAGCGCGACGGCTATCACTATGCCGTGAGTCTGGAGACGCACTGGGACGGCGGCGGCTCGGCCGAACAATGCTCCCGCAAGAGCTGGGCGGGCATGAAGAAGCTTTTGCAGCAAGCGGAAGCGTTATAGAAAGTGATCAGTGATTAGAGGCTATCTGGCTTTGTTGACATGCTCCGAGAAGCTGGAACAGCCGTGGAAGAGCGGCGCTTTAGCGCCGCGTAAGCATCTGCCAAGAGGGCTGGGCTTTAGCCCCAGGGCCTAAAGGCCGTTCCCCAGGGAACCGGGGAACGCGGCCCTGAAAGGGCCGCTCTTCCACGCCGATTTCGGCGTTCTCACCAGAACGAACCAGTCGCCCGTTTATCTGAGGATGTCAACAGAGCCAGATGGCCCCTAGTGTCCAGTAAGAGCTCCAGGGTTTTACTGGCCACCGACCCCTGGCCACTGATCACTAGAAACGATGGAGGATCCAGGAACAATGACCGACCAGACTCGCCGTACCTTTCTCCAGCAAGCCGCCCTCGGCGCTGCCGTGCTGGCGTATCCATCTTCAACCGTGCTGGGTGCCAACGATCGTGTGCGCGTGGGCATGATCGGCGTCGGCGATCGTGGGAACGACTTGCTCGACCAGGTCCGCTCCATTTCCAACGTGGATGTGGTGGCCATGGCCGACGTCTACAGCCGGCGGCGCGACCAGGCAAAAAGCAAAGTGCCCGGCATTCAGACTTTCAGCGATTACCGCCAGCTTCTCGATAGGAAGGACATTGACGGAGTGATTGTCGCCAGTCCTCTGCACATCCACGCGCGTCATTTCCTCGATACTCTTGCCGCCGGCAAAGACTTATATGCCGAAAAGACGATGACCTGGTCGATCCCCGAGGCCGACCGATGCCTGGCCGCGGTGAAGGGATCGGATCGTGTCGTCCAGATCGGGCTGCAGGCCGAGAGTTCCGGCGCCTTGACGGATGCCAAGCAGTGGATCAAGGACGGTTGGGTGGGCAAAGTCACCCACGTCGAATCCTGGATGAGCCGCAACACGCCCCACGGCAAAGGGCAGTGGGTGCGCCCGGTGCCCTCCGATTGCACCGCGCAAAATGTTGACTGGACCGCGTTTTTGAACGGCCGTCCCGATCGGCCCTTCGACGGTTACAGGCTCATTAACTGGCGCCTGTTCTGGGAGTTCGCCGGGGGGAACGTGGCCGAGAATATGGTCCATCAGATCGCCTGGATCATGAGCGCGCTCGATTTGCCTTTGCCTTCCTCGGCCTACATGTCAGGCGGCGTGTTCTCGGAAAAAGATGGCCGCGAAGTCCCGGACACGATCGCGGTGACGCTCGATTTCCCCGACCTCGTCGTGACCTGGCAATCCACCTTCAGCAACAAGCATTACGAGTTGGGCGACCGCATTCTGGGCAGCGATGGCACGATTGAGCACCATCTCGAAGAACATGCCCAGTATTGGCCGGAGAAAATGAATCGTCCCGATGGAGCGGAAATTCGCGGCAGGACTCCCGACCAGAATCACATGCGGAATTGGATTGACTGCATCCGCAGCCGTAAGGCTCCCAACGCTCCGGCCGAAATCGGCCACCGGTCGGCCATCGCAGTGCACATGGCCAATCTGTCCTACAAGAGCAAGCGGCGCATCACGCTGGAGGAAGCCAAAGCCGTGACGCCGGAATTCTAGCCCGGATTATTCATGAGGATTGCCGCGGTTTTGAAAGGGCGCGGCTTGCAGCCGCGCCGACGCGGACAAAAACAAGTCCGGCTTTAGCCGCTGCGGTGAGCTGTTTGGAAGCATCTTGCGGTGTTGAAAAGGAAGATGGCAACGCATTTGTCCTCAGGGGCTGAAGCCCCAATCTTCAGGTGCGCCACGGCGGCGCGGCTGGAAGCCGCGCCCTTTCAAAGCAGCTTCATGAATAATGCAGGCGAGGCGTCAATCGTTGCCGTGCAGTTCCATAGGAGATGTTATGCAGAAGACTACTCTGCAGTTTCGCTTTCTTGTCTTTGGACTGTTCCTGTTGTTCCCGTTGGTCTCGTTCGCGCAAGACACGGCCACGCTCACCGGGACAATCCGCGATCACACCGGGGCGGTCATTCCCGGCGCCGCCGTCTCCGTCAAGAATACGGCCACCGGCATCGAGCGGGACTTCAAGACCAACTCCGCCGGAGAATACGTTGCCGCCGCCCTGCTGCCGGGGCGATATGACCTCACGGTCACCGCGCCCGGGTTTCGCACCTATCAAGCCGAGGGCGTGATTCTGCGCGTGGCGCAGAATGCCCGCATTGACGTGACCCTGCAGGTGGGCGATACCCATGAGGAAGTCACGGTTCACGGCGAAGGCTTGGCCCAGGTGAACACCCAGTCGTCCGAGTCAGGCGGAACGATCACCGGCAAGGAGCTGATTCAGTTGCAGCTGAACGGGCGCAATTTCACCCAGCTCATCAAGCTCGTTCCCGGCGTCAGCGATCAGACCGGACAGGACGAAGGCGTGGTCGGCGTTCAGGGCAGCATCGCCTACAGCGTCAACGGCGGCCGCACCGAATACAATAACTGGGAAGTCGACGGCGGCGACATGCTGGACAACGGCAGCAACTTTTCCCTCAACGTCTATCCCAGCGTCGAAGCCATCGACGAAGTCCAGGTGCTGACCTCCAACTATGGCGCGCAGTATGGCAAGAACGGCTCCGGCACCATCGAGGTCGAAACCAAGTCAGGCACCAACCAGTTCCACGGTTCGGTGTGGGAGTTCGCCCGCAACGAAGCCTTCAACGCCCACAACTATTTTGACGTTCCCGGAACCCCCAAGGCGGGCTATAAGAAACACGACTTCGGCTTCAGCATCGGCGGGCCTATCTGGAAGAACCGCACCTTTTTCTTCTGGCTCGAAAACTGGCGTCGCGAGGATGTGCCCTACAACTTTTATAACTTCGTGCCGTCGGCGGCGAACCGCCAGGGCGATTTTAGCGACCAATGTGCGCCTATAGACCCCAATCCCACCGACTGTCCTTTCGATCCCAACACGGGGAGTTACTACCCCAACGGCCAGATTCCGTTCATTGACCCGAACTCCCAGGCGCTGCTGCCCATGATTCCGCTGCCCAACAGTGGCTCGGGCGCCCAGTCCATCTTCGCCGCAGCCGTTCCCCAACTGACGCACTGGCGCGAAGATCTGGTCCGTCTCGACCACGATTTCAATTCCCGGCTCCGCTTCACTTTCCGCGCCATTCATGATTCCTGGAACACGGTGAACCCCACTGTGAGCTGGGGCAGCGAGAGCTTCCCCACCATCGGGACGAACTTCATTGGACCCGGAGTAGAAATGGTCGCGCGGCTCACGGCCACGGTGACTCCCACTCTGCTCAACGAATTTGTCGCCAGCTACACCACCGACCACATCAAGCAGATCAATACCAACCCCTCGGTCTGGACGCGCACCTCGTCCTTCAACATGCCCGGCCTGTTCCCCAACTACGGCGGCAAGCTGCCCGACTTCTGTCTGTCCACTTCTGGCGCCTACGGTGGCGGATTCTGCGAAGGCCCGACCGCTTTTCCCTGGGAAAATTCCAACCCCACCTTCACCTACCGCGACACCGTCACCCAGAGTGTGGGCAAACACAAGCTGGTCTACGGCGGCTACTTCATGAATGCCACCAAAAATGAGATGGCCTACAGCGATCTCGGCGGTGATCTGGCCTTCGACACCACCTACCCCGTTTCCACTGGCAATGCTTTCGCTGACATGCTCATGGGAAACGTTGCCAGCTTCTCCCAGGCCAACTCGCAGCCGAAATATCACATCAACTTCAAGATCTTCGAACCGTACTTTCAGGACGACTACCACATCTTCAAGAATCTGACCTTGAATCTGGGCGTGCGTGTCAGCTTCTTTGGCACGTTCTGGGAGAAAGCCCACCTGATTTCGAACTGGACCCCATCGGCCTACAGCCTGGCCAACGCTCCACAGATTGACATCGATGGCAGCGTGACCGGGCAGCAGGGAGCGCTCATTCCCAACACCGGGAATCCTTTTGACGGCATGGTCACGTGCGGTTTGAATGGCGTTCCCCGCGGCTGCTTGAAAAACCATCTGGTCAACCCGGCGCCGCGCCTGGGATTTTCCTGGGATCCGCGCGGAGACGGCAAAATGGCCATCCGCGGCGGGTACGGAATCTTCTTCGAGCACACCAATGGCATGGAAGGAAATGCCGAAAACCTCGAAGGCACGCCGCCCATCGTCGAAACTCCCACCCAGTACAACGTGAACGGTTATGCCAGCGTCGGCGGGCAAGGCCTGCTGTTCCCGCTCTCCACCACTTCTATTCCCGACCGCACGCTTTGGCCCTATGTGCAGCAGTGGCACGTGGATGTCCAGCGCGATCTCTTCCACAACGCCGTGGCGACTCTCGCCTACGTCGGATCCAAGGGCACGCACCTGACCTTGCAGCATGAACTCAACCAGTTGGTGCCAACTCCGCCCGCGCTGAATCCTTATAAACCCGGCCAGTACATCACGAATTTCGATTGCAGTTGGGGTCCGGGCAGCCCGCAACCCAATGTGAATACCGACAACTACGGGATTCCGACCAATGCCTACACTTCCTACGGAGCCCAGGTTCCTTATATTGCCTCGCCTACCGGCGGAATTCCCTCTGGGCCCGCGGTGAATCTGTTTGTTGCCTGTGGCAACGATCCCGATCTGGTGCGCACCAATTACCCGGGCTTGAGTTCCATTCAGCGCGTCGAGCCGGAAGCCAACTCGAACTACAACGCGCTGCAGTTTTCGCTGCACAAGACCAGTGGCGCGCTCACCCTCGACGTGGCGTACACCTACAGCCATTCGCTCGACGATTCTTCCGACGCCACCGACAGCAACTTCGTGAACTCCTACAACATTCATCAGAACTACGCCAGCTCCAACTACGATGAGCGGCATATTCTGACCACGGCCTGGACCTATGACGTGCCCTTCCACGGCAAAGGCATTTCCCGCACGTTTCTCGGGGGCTGGCAGTACGCCGGCATCATGACCGCATACACCGGCACGCCTTTATCGGTGATCGATGGAATTTACGGCGACAGCGCCGGCGTCGCCGATGGCACGACGGGGGTCGGCTCCTTCGCCGACCGCATCGGAGATCCGCATGCCTCCCCGAACTGCCCGCCCCTGGCGCCAAGTACGAAAGGAGTGCCGCTGTTCAACTGCGCCGCCTATCAGCAGGCCCAGGGCCTGACCTTTGGCGACTCGGGCAGAAACAGCCTGAACAATCCCCACCGCATAAATTTCGATATGTCGGTCTACAAAGTTTTTCATCCGACCGAAAGAGTCGCGGCGCAATTTCGGGCGGAAGCTTTCAACATCTTCAACCATACGGAATGGAACGGCGTCAACAACTACGTGGAGACCACGAACTTCATGTACACCACCGGAGCTCACATGCCGCGCGTCCTGCAGTTCGCGCTCCGGATCACGTTCTAGGGAGCCGCGAAGCGGCGAAAGAATGCAGCCCACAGCGTAAGAGGATGCGGAAAAAGTCGCGAATGCGTGCGCCGCTGTGGAAGAGCGGCGCTTCAGCGCCGCGTAAGCGGTTTGAAATCAATCCGGGCTTCAGCCCGGGTGGTCATTCTCCGATCGACGACGGACTTTTTCCGCATCCTCGTAAGCTGTGGGAATGTAAGGCGTGAAAGAACGAGCCCCGAAGGGGCGGAAGAAAGCAGATCGCTTTGAAAGGGCGCGGCTTGGTAGGCCATGGCTTTAGCCATGGCTCGCGCAGCGACCGCGCCCTGAGCATGGAATCATGATCTGGGGGCTTTAGCCCCCGAGGAGCCCTGGCCCCATGATCGGTGCAGTTGATATCGGCGGAACGAAAATCGCAGTTGGAATGGTCGATGACAAGGGAAAAGTGCTCTCCCGCATGGAGACTCCCTCCGATCCCAACCACTATCCAGCCAGCCTCGAATGGATGGCCCGCGCCCTCGGCGAAACCGCCCGTCACGCCGGCGTCGAAATCACCGGCATCGGCATCGGCTCGACCGGCCCGGTCGATCCCATGACGGGTGAATTCGGCGAGGTGGATTTTCTTCCCGGATGGCGGCATAAGAACCTCGTCAACGACCTCGCGCAGATTTTCAACGTCCGCGTCGCGCTCGAAAACGATGGCGACGCCGCCGCCCTGGCCGAAGCCGGATGGGGCGCGGGCCGTAACCGTTCTCGCCTGATCTACATAACCGTCGGCACCGGAATCGGCGGCGGAATCATTCTCGACGGCAAGCTCTACCGCGGCGTGGACGGCGCTCATCCCGAAGTCGGCCACCAGGTGATCGACCTGGCCGGCCCGCCCTGCTCCTGCGGCTTTCGCGGTTGCTGGGAGTCGCTGGCCGCTGGTCCCGCCATGGTGACCTGGCTCGAAAGCCACGCTCCCGCGGATTATCCCCATCGCACAGGAATCACCGGCAAACGAATTTGTGAGCTGGCGCGGCAGGGCGATGCGCTCGCTCTTCAGGCCGTCGAGCATGAGGGCTACTACCTGGGCCTGGGCCTCGCCAATCTGGTCACCCTGTTCACTCCCGACGTGATCATCCTCAGCGGCAGCGTGCTGAAAAGCGCGCCGCTGTTCATGGACCGCATCCGCGCCGTGATCGCCAGCGGCTGCCACTTTGTCCCCGCCGAGAAGACCAAGTTGATGCTCGCGTCTCTAGGCGAGGACACCAATCTCATCGGCGCCGCGCGCGTGTGGCACTACCGCTTCGGCGGCTAGCGTCCTTTTCGGCGTGCGGCAGTGGTGCAGTTTGATTGTCATTCCGAGCAAGCGTTCTTTGCGCAGCGAGGAATCTGGGCGAACTGCGCGAAGCGTCGCGTTTTTTGCGACGCAATAATCGCGCGTCTAGCTCGCTTCCCTGTCAAACTGCACCACTACCGAGCCTCACTCCGCTTTCCAGTTCCCATCTGATCTGTTACTGTTTTGAGTTTGCCTGTGCCTAAGGCTTAGTTTGAATCTGGCGCAATGATTTCTCTGCGAACTTTGCGAGTCCTTTGCGACCTTTGCGGTTCCATTCTTTCTTCCGCAGAGGTTACCAGGAACGCCATCACAGAAAGGATTGGACGCGCGTGATCGTCGGAGTACCGAAAGAAAGTTATCCCGGGGAGCGGCGGGTTGCACTGGTTCCCGCGGCCATCCCGAATCTCACCAAGGCTGGACTCGAGGTCGTCATCGAGGCCGGCGCTGGCCTTCAGGCCGGCTATCCCGACGCTGCCTACGTCGAAAAGGGCGCGAAGATTCTCCCCGATCGCGCCGCCGTCTTCTCGACTGCCGACATCGTTCTGCAAGTCCTCTGCTACGGCTCCAATGACATCACCGGCAAAGCCGATCATCCCCTTTACCGTCGCGGGCAGGCCCTGATCGGATTCCTGCGGCCGTTCGGCTCGGCCGAAGTTGCCGGGCAGATCGCGCACGCCGGCGTTACCGCATTTTCGGTTGAGCTCATGCCGCGCACCACCCGCGCCCAGAGCATGGACGCGCTTTCCTCCATGGCTACGGTTTGCGGCTACAAGGCGGTGCTGCTCGCCGCCGAAACCTCGCTGCGCATTTTCCCCATGATGACCACCGCCGCCGGCACGATCACTCCCGCGCGCGTGTTCGTTATCGGCGCGGGCGTGGCCGGGTTGCAGGCTATCTCGACGGCGCGCCGCCTCGGCGCCGTGGCCTCGGCCTACGACATGCGCCCCGCCGCTAAAGAGCAGGTGCAAAGCCTGGGCGGCCGTTTCGTCGAGTTGCCCATCGAGGCCAAGAACGCGCAGGATGCCCGCGGCTACGGCACGGCGCAGGACGAGAATTTCTATGCCCGCGAGCGCGAGCTTCTGACCAAAGTCGTGGCCGAAAGCGACATCGTCATCACCGCCGCCGTGATTCCGGGCAAGAAGTCTCCGGTTTTGATTACGGACGAAATGGTGAAGCGTATGGCTCCCGGTTCGGTGATCATTGATGTCGCCGCCGAGCGCGGCGGCAACTGCGAACTCACGCGCATGGGAGAGACGATCAAGGCGCACGATGTCACCATTATCGGCGCCATCAATCTGGCCAGTAGCGTCCCCTACCATGCCAGCCAGATGTACGCCCGCAACCTGGTTACTTTTCTGACCTACATGGTGAAGGACGGCAAGCTGCAGCTGAACCTGCAGGATGAAATCGTTCGCGAGACTATGGTCACCAACGGCGGCGAAATCGTGAACGCCCGCGTGCGCGAATTCTTTAAGCTGCCCGCGCTGGCGCCGGCAGGCGGATGAAATCTCGCGGGACGTGTGGATGATTTTGCGTTGAAAGGGCACGGCTTCAGCCGTGCCGTAAACAGCGGCAGAAACGCGGGGCTTTAGCCCCTGGGAGAGTGTATGGGTTCCAACCTGATTGACGCGCTGTTCGTTTTCATGCTGGCGGCCTTCATCGGATTCGAAGTCATCCGCCACGTTTCGCCGCTGCTGCATACGCCGCTCATGTCGCTCACCAACGCCCTCGACGCCATCGCCGTCGTGGGCGCGATCGTCCTCGTCGGCGAGCGCAAGAGCACATTCGCCACCGCGCTGGGCGTCATTGCCATCGTCGCCGCCACCAGCAACGTGGTCGGAGGATTCTTCATCACCGACCGCATGCTGCGCATGTTCAAAACCAGCCGTCCGAGCAAGTCGAACTAACGAAACTGCCTATGATGCCCGAGTTTGCAGGAAGTCAGTACGCCATCGAAATCATCTACCTCATCGCCAGCGCCCTGTTCATCCTCTCGCTGAAATGGATGAGTTCTCCCTCCACCGCCCGCCACGGCATTCTGGCCGGCGAAATCGGCATGGTGCTGGCCATCGGCGGCACGCTGCTCCGCCACGGCATCGTCGACTGGAAATGGATCATCATTGCCCTCGTGCTCGGATCCGGTATCGGCATCCCGCTGGGCATGGTGCAGATGACCGCCGTCCCCCAGCGGACCGCTCTCAGCCACGCCTTCGGCGCTCTGTGCGTCACCCTCGTCGGCACCGCCGAGTTCTATCTGCGCTCGCCCAACATTCCCAAATTCATGATGTCGGTGCTTTCGCTGGAAGTCATCCTCGGAGGCCTCACTTTCACCGGCAGTCTCATCGCAGCCGGCAAACTGCAGGAAGTCCTGCCGCAGCGCCCCATCACCTACAAAGGTCAGAACGTTGTCAACCTGCTCTTCTTCGGCATTGCCATCGCCCTTGCCGTCTATCTCGTCATACATCCCGAAGCGAAACAGTTCTTTCCGGTCATCGTGGGCATCGCGCTGATCTTCGGAATTTTCCTCGTCATCCCCATCGGCGGCGCCGACATGCCCACCGTGATCTCGCTGCTGAACTCCTATGCCGGCTTGTCGGCTGCGGCTATGGGATTCGTGCTGCAGAACAAGCTGCTGATCATCGCCGGCGCGCTTGACGGGTCGTCCGGCTTCATCCTGTCTGTCATCATGTGCAAGGGCATGAACCGCTCGTTCACCAACGTGCTGTTCGGAGCGTTCGGCCAGGTCCAGCCGTCGGCCGCTGCCGGCCAGGAAGCCAGGACCGTGCGCAGCGCCACGCCCGAAGAAGCGGCCGCCATTCTTGCCGCCGCCAACAAAGTGGTCATCGTCCCCGGCTACGGCATGGCCGTGGCGCAGGCGCAGCACAAAGTGCGCGAACTCTACGACGCGCTCACCAAGAAAGGCGTCGAGGTCCGCTTCGCTATCCATCCGGTCGCCGGACGCATGCCCGGCCACATGAACGTGCTGCTCGCCGAAGCCGACATTCCCTACGACCGCCTCATCGAAATGGAGGAAATCAACGGCGACTTCCCGCAAACCGACGTTGCGCTCGTCGTCGGCGCCAACGATGTGACCAATCCCGCCGCCCGCACCGATCAGTCCAGCCCCATCTTCGGCATGCCCATCCTCGACGTGGACAAAGCCCACACCGTCATGGTCATCAAGCGCAGCATGAATCCCGGCTTCGCCGGCATCGATAACCCGCTCTATTACCTCGACAACACCCTCATGCTTTTTGGCGACGCCAAGCAGTTCGTGGGCGCCATCGTGCGCGAATTGGGCGGAGGGCACTAAGTGTTTCGGCATTTTCTCAGCGCGATCCGTCGAGAAAGTCCCAGAGGGACGCGTGAAAATAGCCCGGCGTTTCAACGCCGGGTTGCAGCGTAGCATCAAACCCGTCCCGTAGGGACGGCTGAACTCCCGTGTTCGTTCCTGCGTTTCAGTCGTGCCTACGGCACGGAACTTAAATTTGCGCCAATCCCCGCCACTTGAAGTGGCGGGCTATTTTCGGAGGTCCCTCACGGGACCGGGTTCATTGTGGCAAATCCACTCATTGCCAAACCGGTGCATACTCTTATGAAGCTCATGCGAAGCAGTTTCCTAGTGTCTTTGTTTTTTTCCTTGATGTCAGTTGGAATGGCTCAATCCCAACCCCAGCTCAACCTCATGCCCATGCCCGCCAGCGTTCAGCCCGGCGCAGGGCAACTCGCGATCAGTCAATCGTTCTCGGTGGCCGTGACCGGTTTTCACGACGCCGCGCTGGATCGCGAAATCCAGAGATTCCAGACTCAGCTTTCTCGCCAAACGGGCGTTCCATTCCGCCCCAAGCCCGGCGCATCCGCGGCGCTCGAAATCCACGCCGCTCACGGCCGCGAAGCCGTCGAGAAGCTCGGCGAGGATGAATCCTACGAGCTGACCGTTACCGACTCTGCCGCCAAACTCACCGCGCCCACGCCGCTCGGGGTTCTGCGCGGCCTCCAGACTTTCCTGCAGTTGGTCGAAATCACGCCCACGGGATTCACCGTTCCTGCCGTCGCCATCAAAGACCAGCCCCGCTTCGCCTGGCGCGGTCTGATGTTCGACGTCAGCCGCCACTTCATCCCTGTCGACGTGCTCAAACGCAACCTCGACGGCATGGCCGCCGTCAAGATGAACGTTATGCACTGGCATCTTTCCGACGAGCAGGGCTTCCGCGCCGAGAGCAAGAAATTTCCCCGGCTGACTGCAATGGGCTCCGACGACCAGTTTTATACCCAGGACGAGATTCGCGACCTCGTCGCCTACGCTCATGACCGCGGTATCCGCATCGTCCCCGAGTTCGACATTCCCGGCCACAGCCGCTCGTGGTTCCTGGGATATCCCGATCTGTCGAGCGGCCCCGGCCCCTACACGCTCGAAGGCGGCGCTGCCATCGATCCGATCATGGATCCGACCCGGGAGACGACCTACAAGTTCCTCGAGACCTTCATTGCCGAGATGGCCCACCTCTTTCCCGACGCCTACTTTCACATTGGCGGCGACGAAGTGGACGGCAAGCAGTGGAACGCCAATCCGAAGATTCAGGCGTTCATCCACGCCCACGGCATGAAAAATAATCAGGACCTGCAGGCCTACTTCAACCAGCGCTTGCAGAAAATCCTGGCCCGGAATCACAAAATCATGGTCGGCTGGGACGAGATCCTGAACCCGAATCTACCCAAGACCATCGTCATACACTCGTGGCGCGGGCAGGAATCGCTCGCGGCTGCCGCGAAACAGGGCTACAGCGGCCTGCTCTCTTACGGCTATTACCTTGACCTGATGTGGCCCGCCGCGCGGCACTACGCGGTCGATCCCATGAGTGATGCCGCTGCCACCCTGACTCCGGAAGAAAGGGCGCGCATTCTTGGCGGCGAATCGTGCCAGTGGGCGGAGTGGGTTACGCCGGAAAACATTGATTCGCACATCTGGCCGCGCAACGCCGTCATCGCCGAGCGGCTGTGGTCGCCGCCAAGCGTCACCGATGTCGCCTCGATGTACGCCAGGCTGAATGCGGTGAGCCTCGACCTCGAGTGGCTCGGCCTGACCCACCGCTCGGCCCGCCTGCACATGCTGCGTCGGATGGTCGGACCGGCCGATATTTCCGCGCTCCGCGTTCTCGCCGACGTGGTCGAACCGGTGAAGGACTACAACCGCTGGGACGACTCCAAAGGTCCCATCGACTTTCACGCGCCCCTGAATCGCTTGATCGATGCGGTCTATCCGGAAAGCGACACCGCCCGCCAGTTCGCCGGGCTGGTGCAGACTTTCCTGCAAAGCGGCGCCAAAGACCCGGCCACCGAAGCGCAGATTCGCTGGCAACTGACAACCTGGCGCGATAACGACGCCAAGCTGCATCCCTTGCTTGAGCAATCTTCTCTGCTGCAAGAAGACGAACCCTTGTCCCAGAACCTGTCTGCGCTGGGCGCGGCGGGACTGCAGGCGCTCGACGATCTCGACCAATCGCAGCCTGCGCCGGACGCCTGGAAGACACAGCAACTCGCGCTGGTCGAACAGGCGAAGAAACCAGGCCCCGCCGGTCTGCTGCTGATGGTGGCCGCGCCGGTCGGGCAGTTGATCGATGGCAGCGGAGGCGCAAAAAGCACGCCCTGAAAACGTGCGCATTTTGCGTGCACGCCGCGCCTCTTGCACCATTCCCGCGGCATATGAACCAACCAGGTTCTCCACAGCCTTCCACAAGGATTGCTGTTGCGTTTGCTGGCGTCAGTTGAAGATAATGTTGCCCGAACGTTTTGTCCGGGCAAAAGACGTTCGCGGGTGCCGTGTACAGCCGAGCCGACTTACTGAGGATTCTTCATATCACCCCGCGCCAGTTGGCCAACTGGGAGCGCATCGGTCTGGTGACTTCCGGCGAGGCTTATTCGTTTTCCGACCTGCTCGAAATCAAGAAGGTTCGCGATCTGTGCGCCATGAGCGTGCGCCCGACCATGATTCGCCAGTCGCTCGATGCCATGCGCAAGCAGGCCGCCGGCGTGGAAAAGCCCCTGCTCGAGGCCGGGGCGTGGTCCACCGCGAAGCACCGCGTCGCCTTCCGCCATGACGGCAGACTGCTGGAGCCGATCGCCGGCCAGTTCCTCATGGACTTTTCCGAGCGCGAGAAAGTCGTGACCAGCACGCCGGTGCCCAGGCCCGAGCCGACTCCGCGCGAGCATGAAGTGGCCGCGTGGTTTGCCCGCGGCATCTCTCTGGAAGAAGATCCCGCCACCCAGGCCGAGGCCATTGCCGCTTATCACAAGGTGCTCGAGATCGAACCCGCGCACTCCGCCGCGCACATCAATCTCGGCACGCTTCACTACAACCGCCAGGATTTCGGCGCCGCTGAACGGCATTACCGCCAGGCCATCGAAGCGGACCCGCGTTATTCGCTCGCCTATTTCGATCTGGGCAACGTGCTCGACGAAACCGGCCGCGTCCCGGAGGCGATCCAGGTCTACAAAACCGCCTTGCAACTGGCGCCCACCTATGCCGATGCGCACTACAATCTGGCGCTGGCTTACGAAAAGTTGCGCCAGCCGCGCAAGGCCCTCCAGCACTGGCAGGCTTACATCAAGCTCGATACCTCCGGCCCATGGTCAGTGCATGCCCGCACCCAGATCAAGCGCATCCTGCAAGCGGATGCGCTCAAGCTGGTACACTCCCGCCCGCGCTAGCCGTCCACGGGGTAGTGCCTCAGTTTGAATCTTGACCGTCCTCACCCTAGCCCCATGCCCCATCCCGATATCGGAGCCGGAGACAGACATCGGCGATGTTGCAGTTTGAGAGAGATTCGTATCAGGGCATGCCTTCAGGCGTGCCGCAACCGCACGAGCCACAAGTCCGGCTTCAGCCGCTGGGGGCGCACCGGCAAGGCCAGCGGCTAAAGCCGGCGGCGTCCAGGGGCCTGTGCGGCATCGCTGAAGCGATGCCCTGATACGAACCGTAATCCAAGACTGCGGGTGCTAGAATGACCGGGCTTGCCATCCTGTGCCTGAAGGTGTCGCGATGTCCTCAACCGCAGTGCAACTCCCTGCTCCTGCCCCGCTGACGACGCTCACCGAAGACGAGATTCTCTTCCGCGACAACATCCGCCAGTTTGCCGACGAAAAAATCCGTCCGCTGGTCAAGGAGATGGATGAAAAGGGAGTCTTCGAGAAGAGTCTGATTGACGAATTCTTCCAGCTCGGCCTGATGAGCATCGAAATCCCCGAGCAATACGGCGGCGGCGCGGGCAAGTTTTTTGAAGCGATTCTCGCCGTCGAAGAACTCTCGCGGGTGGACGCCTCCGCCGGCGTCGTCGTCGATGTGCAGAACACGCTGGTCAATAACGCCCTGCTGCGCTGGGCCAACGATGAGCAGAAGAAACGTTATCTGCCCAGGATGGCGGCCAAGACCGTCGGCGCCTACGCCCTGAGCGAGGCGGCATCGGGCTCGGACGCATTCGCCTTGCAGACCCGTGCCGAACTGAAGGGTTCCGAATACGTGCTCAACGGCCGCAAACTGTGGATCACCAACAGCAAGGAAGCCGGATTGTTCGTGCTCTTCGCCACGCTCGATCCCGGCGCCGGCTACAAAGGCATCACTGCATTCCTGGTCGAGAAAGATTTCCCCGGATTCACGGTCGGCAAGAAGGAAGACAAGCTCGGCATTCGCGCCTCGTCGACTTGTGAACTCATTCTCGAGGACTGCCGCGTGCCCAAAGAGAACGTCCTCGGCGAGCCGGGCAAAGGCTACAAGATCGCTATTGAAACCCTGAACGAAGGTCGCATCGGCATCGGTGCGCAAATGATCGGCCTGGCCCGCGGCGCCTGGGAATGTGCCGCGAAATATGCCCAGGAGCGCAAACAGTTCGGCAAGGCCATCGCCGAGTTCCAGGGCATTCAGTTCCAGATCGCCCAAATGGCCACCGAGATTGAGGCGGCGCGGCTCATGGTCTACAACGCGGCCCGCATGAAAGACGCCGGCATGAACTTCGTCAAGGAAGCCGCCATGACCAAGCTGTTCGCCTCGCAGGTCGCCGAGCGCGTGACGTCGTTGGCTATCGAGATTTACGGCGGCTACGGATTCACCAAAGATTATCCGGTGGAGAAATACTGGCGCGACGCCAAGATCGGCAAGATCTACGAGGGCACGTCCAACATGCAATTGGCCACCATCGCCAAACTGCTGTTGGGCAAGTAAAATCGCCGCGGGAGCGGCTGGATCCCCTATTTCGATTGCGGGTTGAAGTGCAGTTCGATGAGTTCGCGGGATTCGGCTCCGGCCGGGGCAAACTTCCACTGGGCGATGGCTTCCCGGGCAGCTTCGATCAGGAGTGGGTGGCCGCCCGCCGGTTCGACGGACTTCACTTTTCCGTCGGGTGTCACAACCGCAAAAACCTTGACTATTCCGTAAATGTTCATCCGTCTCGCGATTTCCGGATAGCGCGGCTCCGTTCTTCGGACAACCGGCCGGACCACTTCGCTGGATGACTGCTGGGCCTGTACCATCCCTGCTGGGCCAAGGCCGTAAGAGAAAGCCAGCAATATGAACAGCAAGCAATGCATCCGCATTTTGCCCGATCCTCGGAGAAGAATTTTTATTTTCCCCAAAAATTAAGTTCCATTTTAGGCACGAAAGCGACCTCCCGACAGGTAACGGAGGTAACGCAAGGTCAGCAGTGTCTCGACGCAAGCCAGAAAAGACTGCCAGTTTCACGCGCCGGGTACCCATGCCGCTTATGCCTGAAAACCGCGCCGGACGGGCGATTTGGACCGTGCGCATGCGGCCACGGCAAATCATTGTTACTCATAATGTGCAGCGACTTGCACCTGGCCGCCTCCCGAGCGTCCTCCGCTGATCCTCTAACCGGCGTCATATCAATCACTTACATCCAACGCTTCCATTGGCTGGCGGGGTGCAGTTTTGTTGGTGCCTGGCAGCTTGAGAGGCAAAGATCGGGGTGACGTTTTGACGACTCTGTTCCCCAATACCGCCATCACCACTGCAACACCCATTGATGCCCCGGTTCCGGCCAGAAGGCGTGGCTGGCTGCCGCTATTGACTGTGCTTTTTTGCCTCTCCTACGGCTTGATGACCATGCTGATCGTGGAGCAGGGTGCGACCATCGAATCGCAGCGCGCCCTGATTCGCGAACTGTTCCGCGACAGCACCGAACTGACTTCTTTCAAGATGAAGGCCCAGCAGGAGAGAAATCTGGCTGGCGCACAGCTGTCTCCGTCTCCCAAAACCCAGGCTCCAGTGACCCGGAGCCCGTCAACCCAAGTCCCGTCGCCCCAGATCCCGTCAACCCAGGCACCAACGCAGCACGCCCCGTCTTCCCAGGCGGCGCCACAGCATTCAACGCAGAAACAGAACCCGTACCAGATGCCGTCGCGGCCGGCCGCGGACTTAGGCGACAACCGCCGGGCGCTGATCACGATTTAGCACGGCTGCGTCGCTCGAAGTGGTTCTGTGAGTAAGAGGTAAGGAAAGTACGGAAGGAAACGATGAAGGCCTTGACCCTAGCCTTGTTGTTGAGTTTGCCGGTTCCACAACTGGCGCCGAAGCCGATGCGCCAGCCTTCCACTCCGATATCCAAGCACGCAAAAGGCGGACGCTGGTATTTTGCCGCCTCCGGGCATGCCGTGTATTGCTATGGCCCGGTCATGACCGTGCCCCGCGCCAACGGCGACCTGCAAAGAGTCGCCACCTTCTGCCGCGATGGCAGCGCCGTCGTGCCTTTGAAGGACTAGCCTCAGACTAACCTCCTAATCGCATATTAAAGGTTAGGGGCGGCCCGCTTCAGTATGATCTAACCCTTGAATTGAAATTTGCCGGTTAGTGTGGCTTTTTGGGGACGGCGCGGCCACCCCGCTGCGCAACCCTGGCGAGGCCCACACGAGCCGTCGGCCTGATGCGCACAAAACTCCCCGTGAGCACGCTGGTTCTTGTGGAAATTGCCGCCTCAGCGCCTGCATCTGCAACGAGCGAACTGTCTCCCGCCATTCAACCCGCCCATGTCAGGGGCCTCACCGGCAGATCAGCGGGGCCGATTCATCAGAAATTCACTTTCTTGTAATTGTCATGTAACACAGCGCCGATAGAAGGGGAGCAGCACTCAGCGAGGCCGATTTTCTCATGTGGATGGTCAGCGATGATCAAAACCTGACCTGGGCTCTTTCCTGCGCGCCGTTGCCGGATGAAATGGTCGCGAAGGAGAAGGAAACGATTAAGCAAGTCAATCAGGCCCCGGAAGCTCGGGGTTTTTTCATTCACATATCAAAAAAGGAGAGGACGATGAAGTCTCGGTGGAAGCTGTGTGTAATTCTGTTTCTAGCGACGGGCCTGGTGGCGCAAACCGCCAGTGCTCCCACTGCACCGAAAAAGAAAGCGGCAACCATAACGGCCGCTGACGTTGAAGAACTCAAGGTCGCCATCGCTGCGCAACAGGCGGCGCTGGCGAAGCAGCAGCAGCAAATCCAGGCGTTGCAGGACGAACTGCGCCGGCGGGATCAGGCAGTGCAGCAGGCGCAGACGGCAGCCAGCGACGCAGCGGGGAAGGCCGACGCCGCCCAGGCTCAGGCCTCGCAACAGCAACAGACGGTAGCTGACTTGAGGAGCGACGTAATTGATCTAAAAAACACCATGACCAACACGGTGGTGACGCTGCAGGAGACGCAGAAAAACACCTCGGAGCCTCCGACCGCGATCCACGTGAAAGGCATCACGATCACGCCGGGAGGTTTCCTGGCGGCTGAAACTGCGTGGCGGTCGAGGGCTCTGGCTGCCGACGTCAATACTCCATTCAATAACCTGACCATGCCCGCCGCTTCGCAGAGCGCGATGACGGAATTCTACGGTTCGGGACGCCAGTCGCGCGTCTCGATGCTGGTGGAAGGACGGCTGAAGAGCGCAAAGCTGTCCGGTTACGTGGAGAGCGACTTTCTGTCGGCCGCGGCCTCTTCGAACAATAACCAGAGCAACAGCTACTCGCTCCGCCAGCGCCAGGCTTGGGGGCAAGCGGCGTTTGACAACGGCTGGAGCTTCACCGGGGGCCAGATGTGGAGCCTGGTCACGGAAACCAAGCACGGTGTGGACAACCGAAGCGAAGCTTTGCCCATGACGATCGACGCGGCCTACAATGTCGGCTTCAGCTGGTCGCGGCAGTACGGGGTACGCCTGGCCAAGAATTTCAACAACCAGGTATGGTTTGCGGTCTCGCTGGAAAATGCGCAGGCCACGCTGTCGACCCACAACAACGCCGACAACTTCCTGGTGGGTTCAGCGGGAGCGGGTGGCGGACTCTACAATCCCACCGTCACTGCTTGTTCCAGCACCTCCACGGTCAACTCCACCACCGGTGCAGTAAGCACAGCCACCACATGCACCCCCACCTACCCTTACGCTTTCAACCCGTCGCCCGACATCGTGGCCAAGCTCGTGTTCGATCCCGGTTTCGGCCACTATGAGATCTTCGGGGTCTTAAGCCGTTTCCGCGATCGCATTTTCCCTTGCGCGGAAGCGTCGGCAAGCAGCGCCACCAGCGGCGCCCCCTGCGGCACGACGATTGTGGCGCCCACCGCGGCGCAAGCGTATGACGCCTCCAAGACTGGCGGAGGTTTTGGGGCCAACGCCCGCTGGTCGTTCGCCAACAAGCGTCTTGATTTTGGACTGCACGGTTTCGGCGGGAACGGAATCGGCCGCTACGGCTCGGGTGGTCTGGCGGATGCATCGGTGCACGCCAACGGGGCGCTGGATCTGATTCAGAACTATCAGGGACTGGCAACCCTGGAGTGGCACGGACCGAAGCTGGACATCTACTTGAACGCGGGCGCGGAATACAACGGCCGCACGTACGATCTCGATCTGATCTCGGGCAAGTACGTTGGCTACGGGGCGCCGAAATTCAACAATACAGGCTGCTATTCGGAAACTCTTCCCCAGAATGGGGCGGGATTCCTTCCCGGTTCACTCGCCAACTGCACTGCCGACACGCGGGCGCTGACAGAGGGCACCCTCGGCTTCTGGTACCGGGTGTACAACGGGACGAAGGGGCGGGTGCAGTGGGGTCCGCAGTTCTCCTATGTGAATCGCCAGGCGTGGTCGGGTGTGGGCGGGGAACCGCATGGCCTCGATACCATGATCTTCACCTCGTTCCGCTATTACCTGCCGTAGCTCAGCGCGGAGCCCAAACTCTGGGACTGATGCGGCTTTAACCGCGCCCGGACAGAAACTGGTCCGGGCGCTTTTGTGTTGCGTCATGGGTAAGAGCCAACCTGACCTTTCGTCCCGTGCTGTCGGACGGGGTCGTTACCGTGGGGCCGTAGCAGGGGTTTTGAGCGTAATGGCTGAAAGGCGACAAACGGCGCAAGCTTGCGATAACGCAGATTGATGAGCACGGCGCGCACAATGCGCAGTTTGCCGGAGAAACTTACTTCTGCCCCACTCCGGGGGACGAGTACGTGCGGGTTGAAGGTGAAGAGAAACTGGGACGGGCCCAGGTAAGCGATGCTTGCATCGTAATTGAACCCGGACATTTCCCGGTCTGCCGACGGAGGCAGGTACCCTAGTCCTTTCAAGGGGAAAGTGATCTGTGCTCCTTGAATTTCCTGGTCCACCGGACCGTCCGGGGGGGCCACGGTGCAGTCGGGAGTGACGCAGACCTCCCTCTCGTCGGCAATGTTTGGAGGAGCGGGTTCGGCTGCCTCTGGCGTAGCATTCCCAGTGGCTGCATTGGGATCGGCACTCTTCGCGTCGCCTGTTGCATTGGGCTCGGCTCTAAGATTCGGAACAAGTGCGAGCTGCGTTCCAGCGCTGAGCTGCACATTGTGTCCGGTAGAAGAGAGGATGGAAGCACCATCTGCCCCTTGTCCCACCGAGATCGCAAGATGAGGAATTCCGACCACCTGTCCCAGCGTCACCGGAATCGAGGCTTTGGCGGGCCGCGGTTCGACGAAGACGGTCGCTGACGCTTGGCTGATACTCCGCACGTTGGAGTTCAAGTTGAGACCTACCGCCGTACTCAACGGCTGCAGATTCTCTGCGTAGGGAAAATCGGAATCGCGGGCGGGAGACGGAGCCACTATCGCAGCAACGGTCAGAAACAATGGCTTCATATCAGGGCCACCGCACTGGCCAGCGTCAAAGACGACGCCGATTTCTGAAGTCTTTTCGGTTTTAGAATGGGCCTTCTGGGTCACCACATGACCTTGAATGATCGCGCCATGCCGCAAATCGCAAGAAGGACACTTCCAGGCCAAGGCCAGCTTCGCTAGAATCGGATCTCCGGCTTTGACCTTCCTGGCGTCCAAGGGCCGGACTAGCTCTGCCCATACCGGTGGGGGTGTTTGCGCGAAGAGACGGTGCGGCGGGGACCAAAGTAGAGCGAAGCAGGGAAAGACCAGTAAGCGCTTACACCACGACATAATGCGCGCTGCTCCTTGCATACTGCCTGTATGCGACTGCCTGCAGAAGACGTCCCCAAAAGCTTGGCTGTTGCTTCTCAACCTCGAACAACCTGGCGGGTCCAAGGAAGGATACTCCACAAAGGCTGCGTGGGACTAGAGTTGCTTTCCGGCCCCAGAGCAGCTATCGGTTAGGCTTGCGTCCAACGACCGATTGTTCAAATCTGCTCTCGTCAGCCCGCAGTTTTCCTGGCTTCCAGCGGCACCCTTCGGCTCCCCCTCGTTCCTCGGGGTCGCTCAGGGCAGGCTGAAAGCTGAAGCCCTGCCCTTCCGCAAACCATTTATGAGACCAGTTCTAATACACGTCATGGGATGGCAAATCAGGATGGCGAGTCAGGATGGCGAGGCGGGACGGCGAAGCGGCTTAGCGGGTCGGCTCAGACGCGTGGAGGGAAATTAACGCTGGCCGCTCTTTGTGACGAGCGGGTGAGGGATGGTGGCGAGGAGTTCGTCGCGCAGGCGAGGTCCTCCGGCCAGCAAACCCGGGAGCAACGGGTTTCGTTCATTGCAGCGCAACTCGGAGGCATCGGGCTGGCAGACGAATCCTCCGGCGGAGAGGACCAGCGCCGCGCCGGCAGCCACGTCCCACTCATGCTTCGGAACGAGGGTGAAGGTCACGTCGGCCAACCCGGCAGAAACCAGGGCTAATTTGTAGGCGACCGAACCCAAGGCCTGAATACGGAAGGAAGCGCCTTCGAACTGCTTCCACTCGCCCCGTTTGACCTCGCTGCGGCTGGCCAAAACGAGGGCGCCGGCCAGGCTGGTGCGCGGGCTGGGAGCGGCAGGCGTGCCGTTCAAGAGCACTCCGGCGTCGATCGCGCCCAGGAAACTCTGATTGGTGGCCGGGTTGTAAATGCCTCCAGCGACGGGCTTGCCGTTCTCGACGAAGCCGATGGAAACGCAAAACTCCGGCAGACCCTGGACAAACTCACGCGTTCCGTCCAGAGGATCGACGATCCACACCCGCTCTTTTTGGAGGCGGGAAAGATCATCGGCGGTTTCTTCGGAGAGCCAGCCTTCGCCCTGGCGCAGCAGGTTCTGGCGCAGAACGGCGTCCAGAGCGCGATCGGCTTCGGTCACGGGATCGTGGCCGGCCTTGTATTCGGCTTGGATTTCGCCCGGCGTGAAACGGGCGAACACGGCCCGGGCAGCGTCCAGGCCGGCCTGGATGCGCTGCAGAATGTCGGCGTAACGAGAGGAAGTCATTTTTTTCCAGCCGCGAAGTTCAGTTCCAGACACAAGGACTAGAACTGGTCTCACAGATCGTCTTGGCGAAGAAAGCGTTGGCCCTCAGGGGCTAAAGCCCGCAGTCTTCTTGGCTTCTAGCGGCACGGCTGAAGCCGTGCCCTTCCCCTAACCATTTATGAGGCCGGTTCTAGTGATCAGTGGTCAGTGATCAGTGCGGCATTCGGGTCAATGATGGCTCCTACTGGTCGCTGACCACTGGCCACTGACCACTGGCTCAATCAAGCCCACAACATTCGGGCTCCGGTGATCAACAGCAAGGCGCACAGGATGCGGCGCAGCCAGACCATGGGCATGCGGGTAGCCAAATGGGAACCGAGCAAGCCTCCGGGAATCGATCCAATCAGCAACGACAGGACCAGGCGCGGATCAATGTTGCCCAGGCGGAAATGAAGGAAGCTGGTGACGCCGGTGAGGATGACGGCGTGCACGATATCGGTCCCAACATTTTGCTTGGGGGGAAAACTGTAGAACAGCAGGAGCAGCATCATGATGATGCTGCCCGAGCCGACCGAGGTCATACCCACGAGGAAACCGGCGACGAGGCCGATCAGCGCCATGCCGGCGAAGCCTTTCAGGGTAGGCGGGCGATGCTCGACCCGCTCTTCGATCCGGCGCTGGAACAGCATCAGCATGGGAACTACGATGAGCAGAAAGCCCACGGCAGTCTTGATGAAGCTGTTGACTCCGTCCCCATAAAGATGGCGGATATAGACGAGCATGCCGACGCCGCAGATCGAGCCGGGAATGCTGCCGACTGCGAGTGCGCCGACCACCCTGCGTCGGACTGTGCCCCGCTTCAGATGAAGCAAGCCGGCCGGAATCTTGGTGAAGAAATTGAAGAGCGCGTCGGAACCCACGGCGACCCTGGGGGCATATCCCAAGCCAAAGATCAGTATGGGGAGCAGGAGCACGCCGCCCCCCACGCCGCTCATGCCGATGAGCAGGCCGACGACAAAGCCCACCAAGATTTTGACCGCTAGCAGTGGCATGGTCGTTCCGTTTTCGTGTTACGCTGACGTTCCGTTCACGCCGATGAAGCCTTCCCGCTCCAGGTGCAGAATGATTTCCTGGGCGGCTTCCTCCGGCGACAAATCGGCGGTGTTGATGGTGACTTCGGCATCCGCCGGGGCTTCGTAGGGATCGGAAATCCCGGTGAATTCCTTAAGGATTCCGGCGCGAGCCTTGGCGTAGAGGCCCTTGCGGTCGCGCTGCTCGCAGACCTCAACCGAGGTGGCGATGTGCACCAGGATGAATCCTCCGTAGGGCTCGATCATCTGGCGCACGTGCTTGCGGGTTGCGTCATAGGGCGCAATGGGCGCGCAGATGGCGATGCCGCCGTTCTTGGTGATCTCGGAGGCGACGTAGCCGATGCGGCGGATGTTGATGTCGCGATGCTCTTTGGAGAATCCCAACTCCGACGAGAGATGCTTGCGCACCAGGTCGCCATCGAGCAAGGTCACGGGACGTCCGCCGACTTCCAGGAACTTGGTCATCAGCACGTTGGCGATGGTGGACTTGCCCGAACCCGAAAGTCCGGTAAAGAAGATGGTCACGCCTTGCCGGGAACGTGGCGGAAAACTGCGCCGCAGTTCGTGAACGACTTCGGGATAAGTGAACCAGTCCGGAATCTCGCGGCCTTCGTTCAGCCGCTGCCGCAGTTCGGTGCCGGAGATGTTCAGGACGCGATCGCCGTTCTTCACTTCATCATCGGGCACGTAGCGATCTTCGCCCTGCAGGTAGACCATCATGTTGAACGGCACCATGGTGACGCCGATCTCCGCTTCGTATTTCTGGAAGAATTCCTGCGCCTCATAGGGGCCGTAGAAGGGTTTGCCGTCAGTGTCTTTGCCGGGGCCGGCGTGGTCGCGACCCACGATGAAATGGGTGCAGCCGTGGTTCTTGCGGATGAGACTGTGCCAGATAGCTTCGCGCGGTCCGCCCATGCGCATGGCCAGAGGGAGCAACGAGAGCTTCTGGGTTCCTTGCGGATACTTCGAACTCAGCAACTGGTAGCAGCGCACGCGGGTGTAATAGTCCACATCGCCGGGCTTGGTCATGCCCACCACAGGATGAATGAGCAGGTTGGCTTCGACCTTCTTGGCGGCGCGGAAAGTGAGTTCGACGTGAGCGCGGTGCATGGGATTACGCGTCTGGAAGGCAACCACGCGGCGCCAGCCCAGACGGGCGAACTCAGCGCGCAATTCAGCCGGGGTGAAGCGCAGGGTGCGGAAATCGTAATGCGACGGCGCTTGCAGGCCTTCGACGCGCCCGCCCACATACCACGGGTTCGCTTTGTTGATGGTGTAATCGGCGCCAGGATGAGCTTTGCTGGTGCTGTTAAAGACGGCCTTCGCTTCAGCGGTACGGTCAGGCTGCCAAACTTCTTCGACATGCAGCACGGCCAACATGACGCCTTCGGGATCGCGCAGTGCAACTTTGCTCGTGCCGGGCGTGAGCTTCCTGGCGAATTCTTCCGTGACGTCGAGAGTAATCGGCATAGGCCAGAGAACTCCGCTGGCCAGTCGCATGTTATGGCACACGCCTTCGTAGTCGGCTCGGGTCATGAAGCCGCGCAGCGGAGAAAATCCTCCGCTCATGAGTAGTTCCAGGTCGCAGATTTGCCGGGCAGTGAGATCCCAGGATGGCCACTCACGCGAATGGCCCTTCCTTTCTGCCGCGGCTTCGGGCGCGATAAGCAGATCTATGAGTTCGCCGCCGTGCGGCGCGATGAGATGGCTGGTCGAAACGGTCAAGCGGCTATGCCTCCTTAGGAATTCATGTAACCAGTAACTCTATCACCATTATCTGGATTCACCGCCAGACTGCGGGCAAGCTTGGCACGAATTGGCTGAAACAGAACGAGGGGAGAACTTAATTTCGTTACATTAACACTTTTCTGTTTCGCTTGAAAGCCCGGTTCACCGGGCTGCGTAGCATACAAAAGGAGCAATCCGCGGACCTTCCCAGGCGCGTGCACTTGCTCGTAACTCATTGACAGGCATTCAATTACCGGTGCATCCATGGCCACCGGCCAGGTTCATCCCGGGAATGTGAAAAGACTTGCGTTCCCAGGCCATGCATCTTTCCCATGGAAAGAATGCGGGCGTCCCGGCGAGGCTCGACCCACAGGCGATCCGGCGACGGCCCAAGAAGGCATACCCGGGCAAACATGCTCGGGTAAACATGACGGCTGCGAACCTGCTCATGGATCTGATTACCGCCACTCAAGCAGGGAGAATCGTGTAATTTATGCCGGGCGCTGTGGGTCAGGCAGGGATTTTCGTCTAAGGTTTTCACCTTAGAGTCGAGCTTCGGGACGTGTGCCTTGGGCGGGCATTCTTGGGTTGGTTCAGCGGCTGGGTTCGACGCCATGGGATCGCGGCCGGAATTGAGGCGTCGAGCAGAACCGAGAGAACGACCGCAGCGGCACATGGCGGCCAGCGCGATTCCGGCGTTTTTGCACGCGTTTTCGTTATTGTCAGGTGCCGGCATATGACGCTGCAACTGCCCCACAAAGCGCTTTGCCGAAGCTGCCGCACCGTCCCCGACTTGAGAGCCGATAGGTCGCAAGTGGCTGTGGAAAAGGCTGTTCAGCCGTCACTGCTAAGCCTGTCTCAAAATGGCATTGTGGATGCAACGATTTCTCGCAATATCCAGCCGTGCGCCCGGCTGACGTGACAGGCGATGCCAAGAACAGGGGGGAAGGTCTGATGAAGGAGCAGACCGTACGGCTGGGTCCGCGCGAACAGCAAATCGTCGAATTGCTCTTGCAGGGCTGCGACAACGCTGAGATTGCCACCGAACTGAAAATGGCACGGCGCACCGTGAAGGCCCACTTTAACCGGCTGTTTCTGCGCTTTGGGATCAGCGGCGGCATCAAGCGAGTGAAACTCGCGACCCTTTTATACCGGAGGCAATCATGTCTGCAACTGAACGATATGGCAACCGTGTCCCCAGCGAGCGGGAACAGAAAGTTATCCAACTTGTTGCCCAAGGCCTGAAGAACCGCGAGGTCGCGGAAGCGATCGGGACGACCGAGCACGTGGTGAAGAACTACCTGCGGACGATCTACGACAAGCTTGGCCTGTGGAACCGGGTAGAGCTGGCACTGTGGTATGAAGCGAGGCGAAATCCATCTGTGCTGATGACGCAGTAGAGGTGAGGAAGCTGGCGCGCGGCTGGTGGGGTGTCGCAGTGAAAGCGTTAGCGGCGAGCCATGAGGGTACGCCTCGCTGTGCTCGGCGGGGCGTACGAATGCGTCCGCCCCTACATCGCCCGCGGTAATGCTCTCTTTGCGACAGTCCGCTAGTCGCAGGCTTTCTGGTAGGCGGGCTCGAACTGATCCAACTGAGCGTCCCGCTGGGTGGTGAATTTTCCTTTCGGAGTTTTGCCGTAGAGGTCAGTTCCCGGACAGTAATAGAGCGCGGTGTGGAGATCGACCCAGACCTGGGTTTGGGGATTTCCCTTGTACGCAGGCGGCTCCGGGGCCTCCGCCAAGCCGAGACTGACGAGCATCCGGTCAAACAACGAAAGGTCAGAATTGGGCGCAGGTTTGCGATGGGCAGCCGCCGCAGTGGCCGGACTGGCGGTGGCGCCGACCGAATGATTGGACCAAATCCCCCAGCGAATTACGCAGGCGACCAGAATTACGGCGATGGCCAGGTAGAAGTCTCCGCGCCGTGAGTGCCAGAAACGGGCTAACGCCCCGGGAGGTTTGTCTGCCGCCAATTGATCGAGGAATTCGCGAGCCGACGCGGCCGAGGTCCAGGCTGACGGGGGTTCTCGCCTGGCCGACGTCGCAGCTGAGGGTGAGCCGGGTTCCTCCGCACCGTCTTCGCTGATTTCCCCTGAAAGAGCAGGGCCCGCTTCGTGGGTTTTTCCGATCTCAGCGCCGACTGCAGGCTTGGGGAGTTCTGCGGGTAGAGGCGCCTCTGTGATGCGTAGTCCGGGCGCGGCAAACAGCTCGGGCATTTCCTCTTCGATCGAAGCCGCCAGGGTCTTTTCGGGCCGGTCTTTTTCGGGCCGGGCTTGGGCGACGCTTGTCCGCGGACGCGGCTGAGGCGGGGTACCATTGGTTGGGGTGGTGGCCGCGTTTTCTTGGAGCACCGGTTGCAGGTGCGACACTGCCGGATCAGGGTCGCTCGTGCGCGGGGCTCCGCAGTGGCCGCAGAACTGTTCTGCTCCCAGCAGTTCGTGCCCGCATTTGCGGCAGGCACAGGTCTCGGATGCTGGGGCTGGAGCCGCAGTCTTGGCGGAGGAGCCTTTGCCGGCGGGCGTATCCCCCAGAGCCGCAAGCTGGGGCTTCAGCTTCTCCAGAGCCTGCCGCATGACTTCGTGTTCGCCGGCGAAAGACTTTTTCCAGTTCAGTTCCTCATTGCGGGCCAGCGCCTCGGTCACCAGGCCGGCCATCAGCTGGCAGGTGTGAACATCCTGCTCGGTAAAGGCATGTTGGCTGGCGTAGTAAAGTTCCAGACTGCCGGCAACGTCGCCAACGTGATAGACCGGAACGGCGATCATCGCCCGAATGCCGCGGCGCTCGAATTCTTTCGCGTCGACAGGAGACGCGGAATTGACGTCGACGCAGCGTACGACCTGGCCAGTCCGCAGACACTCCCGGCAAAGGGCTTTCTCCATGGGAATCTCAGTGCCCGCGGGCAGGCTCATGGCACCGGCCGCTGCTTTGTAGCGGATGCGGTTGCCGTTAGCGACGGCGATGGCAGCACCCGCTGCACCGGTGATCTCAGCGGCGCGCTCGGCCACCAGCGCGATTGCAGGGTCCACTTCCAGATGGCATGATTGAATCTGGTGCTGGGTCTCGATGATCTCGGCCAAGATGGAAGTGTAATCGCGTTGGGCGACCGTCGCGGGTTGTGAGGGGTTCCCTTCGTTCTCGGTTCGCGCAGGGATCGACGGTGCTTGCGGGGAAGGCGATTCCTTGTCAAGCAGGTCGCGGTCAGGCAGGTCGCGGTGTTCGACACGCAACCCCTGCGCCGGCAGTTTGCGGTTATGCTCCTGCACCACATAGGCCGCTTCCAGCAGCTTGGCGAGAGTCGTTTCGTCGAAAACGGGTTTGTCTTTTTGTTCCGACACAGTACCTTACAGCCGGCAAAAACCGCGCTGACGGACACTCCTTCCTCGAACCACGGCTTCGATGGCCTATTCTAATGCACGTTCCACGCCAACACGGAGATCCAATGCCAGTCCAGGCAGGGGAGGCAAGGCGCAAGGGCGAGCTCGCCTGAAAGCCCTGGCTGGACAGAGCTGCCCGTTCTGCAATAGTTTACAACCGGGAAGGCCCGTGGTGTGAGGGAGGTACAGGAAGTTGTACTGGCAGGGTGCGGGGCAATGGGGGCCATGATTACCGGAGTAACGCGCAGGAATCTGCACAACAGTTCCCGGGCTGTTCCGCTGGCATCGCGAGCCCCCGGCTAAAGAGGACGCGGAAAAAGTCCGTCGTCGATCGGTGAATGACCACCGGGGCTGAAGCCCGCACTTGTTTAAAACGCTTACGCGGCGCTGAAGCGCCGCTCTTCCACAGCGGCGCACGCATTCGCGACTTTTTCCGCAGCCTGTAAAGCCGAGGGCCTACCAGAAAGCAGCTGCGCTCGGGATGACGCCGTCGAATAAGGTGAAAATGGTCAAGATTCAGCCTGGGGCAGTAGCGGCTCTTGGTTCTTTCCAGGCGTACTTGATGAGACACCAGAGGGCGCGGAAGCCATCTTTCCAGCCGATCTTCTTGCCCTCGGCATAGGTTCGTCCCCAATAGCTGATGCCCACTTCGTAGACGCGCAGGTTGCGTTTGGCGATCTTGACGGTGACCTCCGGCTCAAAGCCAAAGCGGTCTTCTTCCAGATGAATCGCCTGAATGACCTCGCGACGGAAGACCTTGTAGCAAGTTTCCATGTCGGTCATGTTCAGATTGGTAAGCATGTTCGAGAGCAGGGTCAGAAACGAGTTGCCCACGGAATGCCAATAGTAGAGGACGCGATGAGGTCCACCGCCGAGAAAACGGGAACCATAGACGACGTCCGCCTGGCCGGCTTCCAGAGGGCCGAGCAGCCGGGGATAGTCCCTGGGGTCGTATTCGAGGTCGGCATCTTGGATGATAACGTAGTCGCCAGTCGCCTGCTGAATTCCGCGGCGGAGTGCAGCTCCCTTGCCCATATTGCGGGGCTGAAGGAAGAGGCGAATTTGCGGCCAGCGCTTTTCGAGGTCGAGCAGAAGCTCGCGGGAACCGTCGCTGGAGCCATCATCGATGCAAAGGAGTTCGATCTCCAGGCCGACCGACAGAACGCGCTCGACCACCTGGGGCAGCGTCGGACGTTCGTTGTAGACGGGCATCACCACCGAGAGTTTCATAGCGAGAACCTCCTACTTTACCAGAGGCCAGAGGCGGTCAGAGTTGGAGGGGAGCGCGCAGGGCAGTGGATGGTGAGAGGTCTTGAGGTTGGTTCGTCGGCACGCGGGAAACCTGCTCGTTTACGGCAGGTTTCCCGATCACGCCCGCGGTACACCTGCGGCGATAGAACACAACTACCAATGGACAGCCCTGTGCTTCGGGTTTAGGGCTGCGGGATGCGATCACCGATGGCCGTAGCTCGACAAGTTTATGGGTTGGCTGGATCGTGGGTTGGAGCTTTCGGCTCCTGGCCCGCAGGTCCTTTGGGAGGGCACAGTAGTCCTACCTGCTTCAGCACCGAGAGCATGCTCCAGGCGTTCCATTCTTCCGAGATCTTTCCCGCCCTGAAGCGAAACAGGGTCATTCCTGAAACGTTGACCGGTTTGCCGGTCGCAGGAAGCCCCATTCCCGGCTGAGTGTTCGTGCCCCACACTGTCCAATGCACGACGACCAAGTCGCCCTCGGCCACCATGTGGTTGACCGCGAACTGCATGTCGGGCAGCGCAGTGCGTTCTTCCCGCGCCATCGCCAAATCTTCCGCCAGAGTGAAATCGCGCTCAGTGCCATGGGCCACAAAGTCGGCGGTATGGGATTCAGAATACCTTTCGAGCTTCCCCTGGCTGAGCACTTCCTCAACGAATTCGCGCGCCACGCTCTTGTTTTTCTCCTGATCGCTTGCCGGTTGAGCTTGACCGTGAAGAGTCATGGCAACGACTAGTAGAGATAAGACAAAAGCACACTTTTTCTGCATATAAACCTCCTTGCACAAGTGTCTTGGATCGGCCTCTTATTGCCGACAAAGTCAGTGTCCGGCCTATACCTAGGTATAGAGTCAAGGAAAAAATTCAGGAGGCGGCGAGTGCGGCGGATCTGGAGGACTTAGGCCGGTCGGACTGATCTTTCTGCGGCGGTGGAGCGTTGAGTGCAGCACGGAACTGGCGCAGTACTTCTTCCAGCTCATCACGAATTTGAATCGCCGAGCGGATTTGCTGGTTCATGGATTCCAGCTTCTTCTCCCCAAGTTTCAAGCCCTCGCGAAGGCATTCCTGTGAGCCTTGGTGATAAGGAGATGGCGCACCCGTGTCGCTGGGCAAAATCCATAACTGCAACACGCGCCGGATTTCCGCCAGCTTGAAACCGAATCGCTGCATCTTCTTGATCACGGTGACGATCTCAAGCTCGGCCTCAGAGTAAATGCGATATCCCGCTGCCGTCCTGCGTGGGGTGCGCATCAAGCGTCGCCGTTCGTAGAAGCGTATCGCCTGCACGCTCACACCCCCACGCTTTGCAAGTTCGCCGATTCTCATACGTAGATGTTAACCATGGCTGATAGGTTAGCAATGCCCAGCACGGAACTGATCAAGATGGCAGCAACGAGTCTCTTCCCACGGACCATTTTAGACCCAGCAGCAATACACAATACATACGAGAGCGCTCCAGCCACGACACCGAATAAGAGTTTGCCACAGATGTCGCGACGGGCGAACACGCGCCGTTCATTTACGTCGATAGTAAATGTTTACATTTTTCAGTTTGACAATGCTGTGACCGATGGGAGGGACGGGTGTCAAGCTGTGGTCGGCAGGATTGAAGGGAGAACACTACGGCGCGGTTCTCTTCTGCAGCGCGTTCTCCGTACAATAAACGTACAACGAAAGCCGATTGTGGGGTATTCGGGCCTTCAGGCCGAACGCAAAATCAATAAGTTACGTGTTATCAGCGTGGTTATCAGCGTGATGGAGTAGTTCACTCCCGGTCGTATGATTTCGGCGGCAGCAGGATCTGCACTCCGAAGTAGCCGACGAAGAATGGCTGGTTACTCTGCGCCGGCCGGACACCGCGTCCAGCCATCAGCAACAGGATGATAGGCCGATGTATCTTGTAGCGGGCGCCCACGTCGAGGGTGGGCTGCGCGAAGGAGGGATGAAACGTTCCGGTGGCATAGAATTCGGCGTCCATCTCCAGTCTCTTGGTAAAGTCGTGGCCCACCACGAGGCCGGTCAGCCAGCCGTCCGGTCCCAGGTGGACGAGGTTATATCCGGCCTCGGCATTGAGATCAACGGGCCCGAACTTTTTCCGGAATTCGAGGGGAATAAGCAAACTGGCGCCGGGCGGCGTGATTCCCCGTTGCACGGCGTGATTGGGATTGTTGACGGAAAGCTGGGGAAAGACCGAGAACGCCATGCCTTCCTCTCCGCTGTCATAGAAGCGCCACTTGACGCCGAGCTGGTCCTGCCCCATTCCATATTTTGCCGGCGCGGGCAGGTCCCGCACGCGCAGCCAGGCATCTTCATAGGTGAGCTGAATGCGATCTCCCACACCGAAATTGATGTCCACATCCGGGGTATGCGAGATCGACTGGCCAGTGAAGAAAAATGGCATGTAGCCGAGATTGATTTCCCAGTCCTTGTTGCCGGGAGTGCCGGGATCATTCGTGTAGTAAGGGGGGCCACCCTGGGCGAGAGCAATACTCGAAGCAAAGAACGGCAGGGCACAAATGACGAGGAAGATGCGGCGCAGCATGGCTGTGGAGTGTTCAGCTGACATCGGTGACGGTCCTGGAATGGGCCCGAAATCTCCTTACGGGATAGTCGAAAAACGGCAATAGATAAATATACCGATTTCACCCCGACCTGCCGAGATCGGTGATCACCGAGGAATGTCCTAATTTAGTCCTTTGACCACGGAGTCACAGAGACACAGAGAAACCCAACTGCCTGGCAAAATCCTTCCCCGCTGATTCTTACAGGTTCAAGCTGTCCTCCGTTGCTCGGTGACGCTGTGGTGAAAAAAGGCAGATTAGGGAATCTCTGAACAAGTAATCTTCACAGCCAAGCGAAGGGCAGAGACCCCGAAGTAACCGCTGGATTGGTTCTCCCCACGAGGGATGCCGGTTGCTTTTGCCGCCCGTGAGAGCGGTT
>Ga0181524_10000819_pt1 | contig 37153 bp, 44 predicted proteins | sample PEATcosm2014_Bin_34_FD_119761 | JGI IMG/M metagenome (GOLD analysis project Ga0181524, IMG submission 119761) | Peatland microbial communities from MTU Mesocosm Facility, Houghton, MI, USA - PEATcosm2014_Bin05_60_metaG | ecosystem: Environmental > Terrestrial > Soil > Wetlands > Peat | place... | reverse complement strand
CGATCATCCAACGCTACCTCTTTGAAGCTGAGCCCGAGGAAGAGAGCATTCTCTAACTCGTCGAAAATGTTGTTTGCCGACAAGCCCACCCTGTTCCTCGCCTATGCCTCGGGCTGGTTCGAGGACCCGTTCCTCGCGTATCTTGAAGGCCGACTAAAGCGTCGAGACGTCTTGCTCTACGGACTCGCGCGGGATCGCCGAGTCGGCGAGGTGTGGACCCGCGCAGCCGCCGAGAGAATGCTCGCTGCCGACGGAATACTCGCGGTGTGGACTCACGGGGGTGCGAAGGCATCGGGAGTCGTCGCGGAAGTGAACTTTGCTCTCGATCAAGAACTGGAGCTTTGCCTTCTGCGCGAACCGATGGTCAAGCCCCCGGCGAAGTGGCCCGATGAAAAGCTGTGGACTCTGCTTCGCGGAGTCGACGGTCTGTTCTCCCTTAACTACAACATATTCTCGAAATGGACGTGCGTCGACACGGGACCTATGGACGATCTGGTCGACGAGATCACGACCTTCGCTTGGAGAGCGAAAGTTAAACGAGCGGCATCTCAGACGCCTTGACGTCGCCCCTTATGGACAGCCCGGGAACATTTAGGCCAGCACCCATTCCAGCGTCTTGATCTTCCCTTCGAGTTCGGCAATCGCTACTTGAAGTTCGAGGACACGCGTGCCGCTCTCCGAGTTGTGGGCCTTTTCGAGACGACCTTCCAACTCCGCCTTCCAACGAACGGCCTCGGCCAACTCCTTGCGAATCTCGGTCTCGGTCCTCATCGACATGGCTGACCTTCGACCGCCTCATGGCTTCTCGCCCCCTCGGGGGTGCAGGGGGGAAGGGGTGCGGCAGGAAGAGGGGGCGCAGGGGGAGAAACCCCACCCCTGACGGGGTGTCTCCGCCCTGCACCCAAGGATCGTCGCCACGGCCCCAGAATGCGACGCTGAGCCACTTTCGGGCTGCAGATCGGGTGGGAGGGCCTCTGCAGGGGTCCTCGGGGAGGGTTTCGGGGTGGATCGGGAGGTGTGCGGGGGACGGACGGCCGGGGTTAGGGTTCGGTGGGCCTGCCCCGCACACAAGCGTTTAACAAGAAGACACAAAGGCTAAGTATCCGTTAAATTCTGTTAAACGCCGTGCGGAACGCTCGGGCCAACGCTCCCGCGACCCGCTTCCTCGGTGTGCGCCTCACGATCGAGGAGGAGGCCCTTCTCGACCAGTTCCGTCAGACGCGCGAGTTCGCGAGCCGCTCGGAAGCGGTGCGCGCGCTCGTTCGCGAGGCCGCGAAAGAGCGGCCGGGCGGTGCCGAGCTCCCCGCGACGCTGCGGAACGAGCTCGAGGAACTGGTCGGAGAGGGGTATGCCCCGGACTACGACGGCGCGCTCGCGCTCGCCGTTCACCTGGGGATCTCGGAGCTGGCCCGGACCCACGGCGAGCGGATGTCGGCGCTGCGGAACCACGCGCGCGCGACGAGCGAGCGCCGCGAGGGACGACGACGAGCGGACCGGGAGGGTCGGGGGCTCCTCCGGCGGTAGCCTTCGGGAACAGGGGATGGCAGCGATCGAATCGGGGATGGGGATCGCCTGGAGCGAGCGGAGCGGGTTTATCTGCCGACTGTGCCGTCAGGACGCCAAGCATAATGAGGTGCTCCACATCTCGTATTGCCCCGTCCACGGGCTGAGCTCTCCGCTGGATCAGCTACCGTGGCGGCCGGAGGCGAGAGTATCCCGCGTCTCTATACCCGCACGGGCGACCGTGGGACGACCGGTCTCGCCGGTGGTGGCCGCCTAGCGAAGGACTCGGCGCGGACCCGCGCCTACGGGACGTACGACGAGCTGGGGGCCCACCTCGGCCTGGCGTGCTCGTTGCTCCCCGAGTCGCTCGGGGAGATCCGCGGGATCGTCCGCCGGCTTCAGGACGAGGTGTTCGTCGCGCAGGCGGAGCTCTCCGCCGACCCGAAGGGACCCGGCCCGAAGCACCGGATCGGTGCGGCGCACACCACGCGCCTCGAGCGGGACATCGACCGGTTCGAGACGGAGCACCCTCCCACCCGGAGCTTCGTCATCCCCGGGGGCTCCACGGCCGCGGCGGCGCTCCACGTCTGCCGGACGATCTCCCGGCGGGCGGAACGCGAGCTCCTGACGCTCCACCGGGACGAGCACCTCTCCGACGACCTCGTCGCCTGGGCCAACCGGCTGAGCGACCTGCTCTTCGCGCTCGCCCTGGCGACGAACCATGCCCTGGGCGTGGCCGAGGTCCCGCCCGACTACAACGCGTAGGGACGGTCGGCGAGGTCCGCGATGGAGGTAGGGGTCGTCGGAAAACCGAACGTCGGCAAATCGACGTTCTTCAACGCGCTGACGCTCCTCGACGTCCCGATGGCGCCGTACCCGTTCACGACGATCACGCCGAACCGCGGGGTCTCGGCCGTCCGGGCCCCGTGCCCCCACGCGGACCTCGGCCGCACCTGCACACCGGGCAACGCGAAGTGCCTCGACGGCACCCGATGGGTGCCGGTATCCCTCGTCGACGTGCCGGGGCTCGTCCCGGGGGCCCACGAGGGGAAGGGCCTCGGCCACAAGTTCCTCGACGATCTCCGCCAGGCGGACGGGTTCGTCCAGGTCGTCGACCTGAGCGGAGCGACCGATGCCGAGGGGCGCGTCGTGGCGCCCGGGACGCACGACCCGGCCGTGGAGGTCGGCTGGCTCGAGGAGGAGCTGATCGCGTGGATCGCCGAGGTCCTCGGGAGGGACTTCGAGCGCCAGGCGCGCGGGGTCGAGCTCGAGGGCCGGAAGGTCGAGGAGTTCCTTGCCCAGCGTCTCGCGGGGCTCTCGATCCCGACCCCGGCGATCATGACGGCCCTCCGCAACTCCCCGGTCGAGCGCGACCACCCCGCGCGGTGGTCGACGGACGAACGCATGCGACTCGCGCGCGAGCTCCTCCGCTCGTCGAAGCCGAGGCTGGTCGCGGCGAACAAGTGCGACCGGGCCACCCGGGCCGAGTCGGCGGCGCTGGCCCAGGAGATCGGCCCGCTGCCGGTCGTACCGACCGCCTCCGATGCCGAGCTCACGCTGCGGCGCGCGGCCCGGGGCGGGCTGGTCGACTACCGGCCCGGGGAGACCACCTTCACGGTCCGCGAGCCGACCCGGCTCAACGCGGCGCAGACGGCCGCCCTCGGGGAGATCCGCCGCGTCGTCCACGATTGGGGAACGACCGGGGTCCAGGAGGCGCTCGAATCGACCGTCTTCTCCCGTCTCGGCCAGATGGTCGTCTACCCCGTCGAGGACGAGACGCACTGGACGGACAGCCGCGGCCGCGTCCTGCCGGATGCCCTCCTCGTCCCCGCCGGCCTCCACGCGCGGGCGCTCGCCTACCGGGTCCACACGGACCTCGGCGAACAGTTCATCCGAGCGATCGACGGCCGGACCCACCGTGCCCTGGCCGCCGATCACCCGCTCGAACCGAACGCCGTGATCCGGATCGTCGCGCGCAAGTGAGCCGGGGCGGGCGCCCGCCCTAGCGCGGCGGCGCCGCTCCGAGGAGCTCCGCGCCGCGTTCGGACGGACGGACCACGAACGGCAGCCCGCCCGCGCGGGCGAGCCGCCGCACGAGGTCGGTCTCCCGGCCCGGGACCGGCAGCGCCACGATCGACCCGCCCCCCCCGGCGCCCGTGATCTTGGCCGCCTCCGCCGCCGGGGCGGCGGCCGCGAGGAGCGCCTCGAGCCGCGGGTGGGAGACCCCGACCTCGACCAGGAGCTCCTGGTTGCGACGCATGAGCTCGGCCGTGCGGACCCGGTCCCCGCGGCCGACGGCCGCGATCCCGTCGCGCGCGACCTCGGCGAACTCCTCGAGCCGTCGGGCCCCTCCCTCGGCCGCCAGCCGCTGGGTGACGGCGCGGACGGCCTCGGCCGTCGACCGTCCGACGCCGCTGTGGGCGACGACCCAGACCCAGCGGGGGTCCGCGACCCGTCGCACCTCCCAGGACCGCTCGGCGGCCGTGACGGTCCACAGGGGGTCGCCGGGCCCGCCGTTCAACGCGACGTACCCGCCCGCGACGCTCGCCGAGGTGTCCCCGGGGCTCCCGACGCCCTGCGCCGCCCGCTCGACGTCGAACGCGCGCTGGGCGAGGCGCGGGCGGTCGATCCCGCCGGTCGCGGCGGCGAACGCCGCCGAGAGCGATGCGGCGAACGCGGCGGACGAGCCCAGTCCCGCCGCCCGCGGGATCCTCGAGACGGTCCGGACCTCGACCGGCGGACCGGTCGCCCAACCCCGGGCGAGGGCCTCCCGGAAGTAGGCGTTGTGCTCGCGGGCGTCCGTGTCGGCGTTCAGGACCGGCGCCCCGGTGCGGGTCGGCAGAACGACGGCCTGGGTCGTGAGGTCGATCGCGAGAAGGAGCTCGGGAGCGCCGTGGACGACGGCGTGCTCCCCGAAGAGGATGCACTTCCCCGGCGCGACCGCGGAGACCGGGAGGGTGCGAGCGGGGATCGGGGCTAGGAGGTCCATCGGCCATCGCTCCCGCGCGATACGACGCGCTTCCCGCGGTCGGTCGGGACGATGCGCCGGCGGGCGCCGGGGAGGGCGGTAGGGCCGGGGAGGCCGCGCAACCGCTCGAGGGCGACGGCGAGCGCGGCGACCTCGCTGTGGGGCTGGTGGCCCACCGCGACGTTCACCCCCGCGAGCCGGTAGAGGTCGGCCGGCACCTTCGCGCCGCCGACGACGAACAGGATCTCCCCGCCGCGCCGGAGCCGGGGGAGGACCCGGGCGAGCGGCAGCCCGTACATCGTGAGGTGGACGACCGTTCCGCGGTGGGAGCGCACGACCTTCCGCCAGTCCGGGGCAGGAACGATCTCGAACGACCCGCCCCAGCCGTCGACGACGCGGCGGAGACGCTCGGCGAGCGCCGGGTCGGGAGGGTGGAGGTACATCCGGGCCGCCCCGAACGCGCGGGCGGCCAGCGCGAGGTGGGTCGTCAGCCGGGGGTCCCGGCCGGGCCGGTGGCCGACCCGAAGGACCGAGACCTCGGGGAGGCGCTTACTCGACGGCGTCCGCCTCGAACCGCTCGATCCGGTGGCCACGGTACTCCAGCTTCTCGGAGCGCTTGACCAGTCCTTTGAGGCGCGTGGGGGACATCCCGAGCTCCTCCGCGACGTCGGAGAAGAACCGTCCGTCGGTCCCGACCGCGTCGTGGATCCGCTGCTCGAGCCGGGAGTACTCCTTCGTGCCCATCGTCGCGATCGCCAGGACCTCGGAGATCTCGACGAGCGGGCTCGTGGTGTTGATGTTGATCGTCGAGTAGTAGAAGTGGTAGCTCTTGTCCGGCTGACGCCGCCCCTCGCGCGCGACCCAGCGGGTGTCGATCAGGCGGAGCTTCTCGAAGAACGCGAGCGCCTTGACCCCGTCCTTGCCGAACTGCCGCTCGACGTCCTCGAGCGTGAGCCAGTCCTCCCCCAGCCGCTGGACGAGCTTCAGCTTCACCGGGGAGTCGACCGCCCGGAGGATCGGCACGAGGTCGCTGACGTCGTTCACGACCTTGATCCGGTGGATCGTAGCTGCCATCCGAGTTCACCCCGTTCGCGCCGCGGGCGCTGTCTCCGCCAGTAGGCGTCGGCGGTACTTCCCGTACCGGTCGCTCGCGTCGAACCGCGCCGGGTGGGGGGTACGGGTCGGGCCCGAGCACTCCGGGCACTGCGCGCGGAAGGTGTACCGGCCGCAGGGTCGGCAGACCCGCAGGATCGATTCCGTCATGCCCGCGCGAAGCTCCCCTCGCCGCCGGCGGCCCGGATCGATTTCAGGGCCGCCTCGGTCGCCCGCTTGAGCGTCTCCTCGGCCTGCTTGTACTGGGACGCCTGGACCCGGATGCGGTACCGGGGCGCCCCGACGTACTGGACCTCGACCGACGTCGCGTCGACCTCCTCCGCCGCCATCAGGGCGGCCCGGACGTGGTCGATCCCGTTCGGCGCGCGGTCGGAGACCTCGAGGGTCCCGAGGATCGTGACGTGGGGCGGGACGATGTTCTCCCCCGCGACCGTGAGGAACGCCGTCGCCCAGGCGGACTTCTCGTTCTCCTTCTGGAACCGCTTCGGGTCGGCCGAGGCGATCTCGAACGCCGAGAAGAGCGAACCGTACCGTTCGATGAGCGGGGGCCCGATCAGGTCCGTCGTCTCCTCGGTCTTCTTCCCGAGCGCGGCGGCGACCTGGTCGACGAGGCGCATCGCGCGCTGCTCGTTCTTCCACCCCTGGACCTTCTCGCGTCGCTGGTGGTCGTTGATCCGCTTGAGGGAGAGGTCGATCTGGTTCTTCGACGGGTCGACGCGCAGCACCCGCGCGACGATCTTCTGGCCCTCCCGGATGTGGTCCCGGATGTACTTGACCCAGCCCGCGGCGACCTCGGAGAGGTGGATGAACGCCTCCCGCTTCCCGTACTCGTCGAGGGTGACGAACGCCCCGAAGTTCCGGATCGATGTGACGGTCCCGATGACCAGCTCTCCCTCCTCGGGGAGCTCCGCGCGCAGGGGCATACCCGCCGGCCCTCGCCTAGGCCTCGACCGACCGGACGCGTTCGCCCCGGAGATGCGCCTGGCCGCCGGTCGGGGTCGCCAGCGTGGCGCCGCAGACCCCGCAGTTGACGATCGTCGCCGGGCGGCTGAACATCGTCTGCTCGGTCGAGCAGTCGGGGCACTTCACGACCCAGAACGGCGCCGGTCCCCGCATCGGCCCACCTACTTGTGTTGCTCCACGAGCTCGAGCTGGCTCGCCCGCCAGCTCCTCGGCTGGACGGTATACTTGCACTTCTTGCAACGGAACTTGAGGTAGACGCGACGGACCGCCTTGGCCCGGCCCTCGGGCTTCGGCCGCGGGAACCCCCCGTACCCTCGGGTCGCGCGCCGGAACCGGCGCTGCCCCCACTTGAGCTCGGAGGCGGGACGCTTCTTCCCCTTCTCGACCTCGTGGTCGGTGTGCGTCTTGCACTTGGGGCAGTACGTCGAGATGGTCTTAGGGTAGTGCATTGGCGGCGCCCGAGGTAGATTTCGTATATAGGTATTGGGGCGACCGGCGGGGCGGCCGCCGCCCGAAGGAACCCCGGACCGGCCGTTCGGCGCGGCGAACCCCCCTCTCGCTCGCCGGACGGCGAGCGAACGCTCATATAGGGAAGCCTTTTCGCCGCGCCGCGTTCTCACCTCGGAGACAGCGATGCCCGACCGACCATCAGTGGAGGCAGTGACCGAAGCCCTCGGCAAGGCCCCCGAACGGAAGTTCACCGAGACCGTCGAGATCTCGGTGAACGTGAAGGACCTCGACCTCTCGGCCCCGAAGAACCGGGTCGAGGACGAGATCCCCCTCCCGAACGGACGGGGCCGGCAGGTCCGGGTCGCCGTCATCGGCTCCCCCGAGCTGTGCCAGAAGGTACGCAACGTCGCCGACCTCGTGATCACCTCGGCCGAGCTCGACGAGTTCGCGAAGGGCGCGAAGAAGGCCGTCGCGTCGATCGACTTCTTCCTCGCCGAGGCACCGCTGATGCCGACGATCGGAAAGCGGCTCGGCGTCGTCCTGGGTCCCCGCGGCAAGATGCCCCGGCCGGTACCCCCCGGGACCGACCCCACGAACCTCGTCAACGCGCTCAAGCGATCCATCCGCATCCGTTCGAAGGGAAAGCGGACGTTCCACGCGCCGGTCGGCACCCGCGGCATGAAGCCCGAGCAGATCGCGCAGAACGTCGACGTCGTCCTCGCGCGGATCGTCGGCAAGCTCGAGCGGGGCCGGACGAACATCGAGTCGGTCTACATCAAGACGACGATGGGCCCTGCGGTCCGACTCTGGTGAGGCAGGTTCGATGCCGGGACGCGGATCGGTTCGACCGGAAAAAGTGGTCCGGGTCGAGGCGCTCGCCAAGCACCTCCTCTCGCGCCACATGACGGCCGTGGTGGGGCTGCGCGGGGTCCCGGCGGTCGCGCTCCAGTCGATGCGGCGCGAGCTGCGCAAGCGGGACCATCCGATCGTCGTGGCTCCGAACAGCGCGATCCTGCACGCGCTCGAACGGGCGTCCGAGTCCCGCGCGTCGCTCCGCCCGCTGATCGACCAGGTCGAGGACCAGACCGCCATCCTCGCCGCCGAGGGGAACCCGTTCTCGCTGTTCCAGGAGCTGTCGCGCACCCGCTCGCCGACCCCCGCCCGCGGGGGCGAGATCGCTCCGAACGACATCCTCGTCCCGGCCGGAACGACCAGCTTCAAGCCGGGCCCGATCGTCGGGGAGCTCCAGCACGCCGGCTTCCCGGCGGCGATCGAGAAGGGGAAGGTCGTCCTCAAGAAGGACACGACGATCGTAAGGGCCGGCGGGACGATCTCGCGCGAGGTCGCGGGCCTCCTGACCCGGCTCGACATCCTGCCGCTCGAGGTCGGGCTGACGCTCCGGGCCGTCGTCGACGGCGACACGTTCTATCCTCCCGCGGTGCTCTCCGTCGATCTCGACGCCCGCCGGGCGGACGTCGCGCGCGCGGCCCACGTGGCCCTCACGGTCGCGCTCGAGCTCGGCATCATCACGCCGCAGACGATCCAACGGTTCGTTGCCCGCGCGCACCGCGCCGCGCTCGCGGTCGCGGTCACCGCCGGATTCCCCACGCCCGAGACGATCGGCCCGCTCTTCGCCCAGGCGATGCGCGAGGCGGCGGCGCTCGGCCAACTGACAGGTCACTGAGGGTTCCCCCGAAGTCCACGGAGTGAGAGAGATGGAGTACGTCTACGGTGCGCTGCTGTTGAACGCCGCGAAGAAGCCGATCGACGAAAAGGGGCTCACGGGAGTCCTGAACGCGGCGGGCGTCCCGCCGGACACGGCGCGCGTGAAGGCGTTGCTCGCCTCCCTCGAGGGCGTGAACCTCGTCGAGCTCCTCACGAAGGCCGAGACGTTCGCTGCCCCCGCTGCCGCCCCGGCCGCCGAGCCGAAGGGCGCGAAGGCCGAGAAGAAGGAAGAGGAGAAGAAGGAAGAGAAGGGCGTCTCCGAAGAGGAGGCGGCCGAGGGTCTCTCCGCCCTCTTCGGCTGAGCGCGGCCTCCCGCACGGCGCTCGGCTTAAGACCCGCAACTCGGTAACGCGAGCGGGGGCGCCCGTACGCCCCCGACCGAGCGATGCCGGCGCGCGAGTTCTGCGGCGTGGTGGGGGTCTCCCTGCAGGGCAAGGGGGCCGCCCCGTACCTCTTCCGGGGGCTCCGCGCCCTGCAGCACCGGGGCCAGGAGTCCGCCGGGATCGGCACGACCAGCCACGGGAAGCTGTTCCACCGCAAGGGGATGGGCCTCGTCCACGAGATCTTCACCCAGGAGATGCTCGAGACGCTCCGGGGGCCGGTCGGCATCGGCCACGTCCGCTACTCGACGACCGGCTCGAGCGACCTCGAGAACGCGCAGCCGATCGTCGTGAAGATCCACGACCAGGACGCGGCGATCGCCCACAACGGCGACATCGTCAACTTCGAGCGCGTCCGCCGGCGGCTGCAGGCGCAGGGCGTCGACCTGCTCGGGAACGCCGACACGGAGACGATGGCCCAGATGATCGCGCTCGAGTACGGGCGCACGCGCGACCTCGAGGCCGCCATCCGGCGCGCGTGCACCGAGCTCGTCGGAGGGTACGCGGTCGTGCTCCTCGTCGGGCCGAGGGTTTACGGGTTCCGGGACCCGCTCGGGATCCGCCCGCTCGTCTTCGGGACCGTCGACGGGGGGGTCGCGATCGCCAGCGAGTCGGTCGCCCTCGAGATGATGGGAGGCCGCGCGGTCCGGGAGGTGGGCCCCGGGGAGGTCGTGGTCCTCGAGAAGGGCCAGCTGGTCCGCACCTCGCACATCCCGGGCAACGGCGAGCGGGCCCACTGCATGTTCGAGTGGGTCTACTTCTCGCGCCCCGACTCGATCGCCGAGGGCCAGCCGGTGTACGACGTCCGCCACCGGATCGGCCAGCGGCTCGCGGAGGAGAGCCCCGCGGAGGGGGACCTCGTCGTGCCGGTGCCGGATTCGGCGCGGCCGCAGGCGCTCGGGTTCGCGGAGCGGTCGGGGATTCCGTACGCCGAGGCGCTGATCAAGAACCGGTTCGTCGAGCGGACGTTCATCCTGCCGGACCAGCGCCGGAGGGAGTTCGAGGTCCGGGTCAAGCTGCATCCGGTGCCGGGCCTCCTCAAGGGCAAGCGGGTCGTCCTCCTCGACGACTCGATCGTGCGCGGCACGACGCTCCGCGAGATCGTTCAGATGGTGCGGGCCGCGGGGGCGGCGCGGGTCGAGGTGCGCGTCGGGTGCCCGCCGATCCAGGCGCCGTGCTACTTCGGGATCGACATGAAGGAGCGACGGGAGCTCGTCGCCCACGGCCGGACCGAGGAGGAGATCGCGGCGGTCGTCGGGGCGGACAGCGTCCGGTACCTTTCCATCGCCGGGCTGGTGCAATCGATCGGGATCCCGGCGGACAGCCTGTGCCTGGGGTGCCTCACGGGCCGGTATCCGATCGAGGTCCCCGAGGAACGGCATCGGTTCCAGAAGTCGCTCGCGGAGTTCACTTCCGCTGAGCCGTAGAGAACCCGTGCGTAGGCGAAGGAGGGGCTCCGCTGGATGACCTCCTTCTTGCCATGAAGGCCGCGGCGTCGCAGGGGCGCTTCCCGGCGATGCCCTTCTAAGGACGATATCGGTCGGTATCGGGAGCCCCGTCCGCCGAGGAGTGTAGGCTTTACGGCAGCGTGGCGTGCACCAAGCGCGGTGGGCAGGGGTGGCCCCATCGGACCCGGGTTCCGAACTCTGATCGGCCTCCGACGGGCCCTCGCTGCTCCGCAGTAGAGGGAACAAACGCATGGACGCCAACGGCAAGCCAAGGAGGAACTCTCTCAGACGCTGGCGGTGGTACATCGCCGGAGGCGTTGCGGTCTTTGCAATCGCCGCCATGTTTGCCGGGACCGGCGTGCTGTCGGCTTTGACCACCCACCCCAGCAATGCCGCCGCCCCGGACCCAAAGTTCACGTGCCCCGGGGACAAGATCCTTACAGTTTCCCTTACCAACCCGCCAACCAGCTACCACGCCACAATCGCAATGTCGTTGACTTGGAAGGTTGTAAACGACGAGGACCGCGGGTTTGCCGGCTACTGGGCCATGGATACCAATGTGAGCCTGCTCCATGTCTGGTTCCTGAAGGCGGGTCCCTTTGCAGGTCTCTATTACGCCCTGGAGACCTACAAGGGCAACTTCCAGGTCCCTCAGGGTGCGCTGAGCCCCGGGGTAACCGGAACGACACCGAACGCGATTCCCGAACCTGCTCCCGGGTACGGAACCCTGGTGGGCGGATGGGCCGGCTTTGTCAACCCCGACGGGGGAACGTTCAACGCCGCCGGGCTCCAGACCTTCGGGAATCTGGGCACGATGAACTATGGCGGGACTACCTCGGACCTACTTCTGACGACCGGGCAAACGGGAGATGCAACCCCCTTCGACTGGGTCACCGCCTACTTCGGTGCTTCGGCCTCGTCGTACTTCGGCGACAGCGGCTACGCGTGGGGATGGGTCTACACCCTCAACAGCCTCTTCCAGACGAATCCGGCCGGATCCACGACGTCCGTCAACCAGTGGTGCATCTTCGGCACGGGCAACTACGGGGACATAGTCACCGCCGCCTAGGTCGCGCGCCTATCGGCGGGTCGGGCCCGCGCTGCCTCCCCGACCCGCCCCCAACCCCTTCCATTCTCCTATCCAAGGCGCAGAGGGACCCGTGTTGCCGAGTGACACCGGCCCTCGGGTTCGCGGTTTCGGACAGATGAACCGAAAGGGCGCGATTCGGGGGCTTACGCTGTTCAGCCGACGACATGACCCTTTCCAAACGAGGGGGTTCTGTAACCCGCCTCTAGGCGGCTCAACGCGACAGCCAGAGAACCACTCCGATTGCTCGTCCCGCACGCGAATCCGTTGAATCCAAGCCCGTTTGGGGTTAAATGCGACTGGGCCAAGTCTTCATCTCTACGGGGGCTCTCGAGGTCGATACAGGGGACCCGAGTCACCATCGGGACTTCAGAGACTTATGGCTACATCGGAATCGCTCGCGGAGTTCTAGCGCGTGAGCGCGGCGCTCGTCATCCCGTTCGGACCGACGCTCTACCTCTTCTCCCCGGGCATCGACCGACCGACGGCCTTCCGCGTCCCCGCCGGCGGGGACCCCCCGCGCCCGGCGGCGAGCCTCACCCCGGACGCGGTGCCGGCCCCCCTCGCCTCCGTACTCGCCGGGCTCGCCGGGGGCATCGAGATCCACGCGGCCGGACCGGTGGTGGTCCGCGCCCTCGCGCTGCGGACGGGCCGGCCGGTCGTGCCGGCATCGCTTCCGGAGTGGCGACGCGCCCGCCGGATCGTCCCGCGCCCCGGGGCGGCCGCCGAGCGGGCGTACCTGCGCGAGGTCGCTGCCTCCGACCTCGCCCGGGCCCTCCGGTCGCCCGAGGAGGTTCTCATCACCCTCGCTCGGGAGGAGGAGCGGCTCGAGCGGGCCGTCGGCCGCGAACAGCGGGCCGCGGAAGCGATGGTGGCGGTGCCGGGCTCGCCGCTCGTGGAGTACGCCGACCGGTGGGCGTCGACCCGGGCAATGCTCGAGCGGCACCACCGGGGGCTCGTCGAGGCCGTCGAAGACGCGGCCCGCGAGCTCGTCCCCAACCTCTCGGCGGTCGTGGGCGCACGGGTCGCCGCGCGGATGGTCGCTGCGGCGGGCGGCCTCGGCCCGCTGGGGCGGATGCGCGCACCCCGCGTGCAGCTCCTCGGATCGCGCCGTCGGCCGTCGCCCGACCGGGGGCCGAGGTTCGGGGTGATCTTCCGGGCCGAACGGATGGGGGACGTCCCGCCGGACCGGCGGGGAGCGTACGCACGGAGCCTCGCCGCCCTGGCCTCCATCGCGGTCCGGGCCGACGCGACGACGCGGGCGACGATCTCCCCTCTTCTCGTCCGACGACGGGACCGACGGGTCGACGACCTCCGACGGAGGGGAAGGTGAGGACCTCCCGGCAGTTCGAGGCCGACCGTCGGTCGCCCCGCCTCTGGCGGCGCCGGTCGGGCGAACGTGTCGAGCTATGGACGGAGGCCGCGGGAAGCCTCCCACCCGTGTACGGCGAATCCTGGATCGAACGCGACGGCCGGAGGTTCCGGCGGTTCGAGCCGGCGCGCTCCAAGCTCGCCGCTGCGGTCGCCGCCGGTTGGACCGGCCCGCTCCCGCGACCCGGGGAGCGGTGGCTCTACCTCGGGGCCGCGAGCGGGACGACCGCCTCCCACGTCGCCGACCTGGTCGGACCCTCGGGGAGCGTCTACGCGGTCGAGCGGAGCGTGCGTCCGTTCGCCCGGTTGCTCGCGACGAGCGAGCGGTGGCCGAACCTCCTTCCCATCCTCGGCGATGCACGCGACCCCGCCGGCTACGCCGACCTCGTCCCGGTCGTCGAGGGGCTCTACGCCGACGTCGCGCAGCCCGACCAGGTCGAGATCGTTCGAAGGAACGCGGAGCTCCTCCTCTCGGGGGACGGGGCGGCGCTCCTCGTCGCCCTCAAGACCGCGAGCATGGGACGCGAACAGAGCGCAATCCGGCACCGGGAGGGGGCGGAGTCCACCCTCGCGGCGGGGGTCGACCTCGAGCCCGCCGTCCGGCTCGACCCGTTCCACCGGGCCCACTACCTCATCGGCGGCACCCTGCGATCCGGCCCCGGGGTCGTCCCGGGCCCCGTCAGTCGGTCGCGCGAGCGGCCCCGCGGGCCACGACGACAGTGACGACGTCCTCGTCATCGAGGACGTGGTCCCGGCCGACGGTCTGGCCGGGGAACCGGGCGCTGGGCCCCCAGACCTGGGCCGCCTTGAACGTCCGGTCGAGCTCGCCCGGGAGCCGTCGAAGGAGCTCGGCGATCGTGTCGCCCCGCCGCAGGATCACCGGCTCGTCGCGGTCCGGGGGACGGCCCGGCGGCTTGACGTAGATGCGGATGAACCGGAGGGCCCGTCCGATCCGGTCGACGAGCTCGCTGAGGCCGGTCCCGTCCCGCGCGCTGATGAACGACGGCTCGAACGGCTTGGTCGTGGCGACCAGACGGGCCCGGTCCTCCGCCGGAAGGTAGTCGGACTTGTTCACGGCCAGGAGGGCGGGCACGTAGACCCGGTTCCCAGCGAGCACGTCGATCAGCTGGTCGGCGGTGGCGTCCTCGCGGAAGACGAGCGAGCCGTTGTGCAGGCCGAACTCGCGCGCGATCGGGGCCGCGAGCCCGCCCGAGAGGTGGGTGAGCCGGACCGTGCTCGACACGGTGAGCCCGCCCCGGTCGGAGCGGTGGACGACGATGCGGGGCGCTCGGGAATTGATCCGGACCCCGGACCCCTCGAGCTCCTGGACGAGCGCGCGCAGGTTCGGATGCTCCGGGTCGAGCAGGAAGAGGATCAGGTCGACGGCGCGGACGACCGACAGGACCTCCCGGCCGCGCCCCCGCCCCGTGGCGGCCCCGGGAACGAGCCCGGGCATGTCCAGGATCTGGATCGAGGCGCCGCCCCAGCGCAGCATCCCCGGGATGATCGAGACCGTCGTGAAGTCGTAATCGCCGGTCTCGCTGTCGGCGGAGGTGATGCGGTTGAGGAGCGTCGACTTCCCGACCGACGGGTAGCCGACGAGGCCGACCGTCGCGTGGCCGCTCTTCCGGACGGAGTATCCGGTGCCCCCGCCCTTTCCCCTCGCCCGGAACTCCCGCTCGATGCGAAGGACGGCGAGCTTGGCCTTCAGGCGACCGATGTGCAGCTGGGTCGCCTTGTTGTACGACGTGGAACGGATCTCATCCTCGACGGCGGTGATCTGCTCCTCGAGGGACGGCATCGGTGACCCGCGCTGGCCTGCGTGGGGGGCCGGCTACTTGAGGCTGACTGCGGGGCGCGTTCCACCGTTCGCCCGCGTCGCGCGGGTTATCGGTCGGCCGACGCCCCGGCTGCATCGTGCGCCTCCGGAAGAACACTGCTCCGGTCGGCCCGGTCGTCACCTGGGGCTTCGTCCCTCGGCCGGACGGGACGCTCGGACGGGAGGAAGCGACCCGCGTGTCGTCGAGGCTGGACGCGGCGGTCCGGGCCGGCCATGGGCTCGGGGTCTCGGTCGACCTCGTGCTGCGGAGCGGGCCCGAACCCTCGATCCGCCTCGAGGCGACGGATCCTTCGACCCTCCGCTGGGTGGTCCGGGTCCTCGCGGGTGCCTACGAACCCGGGCAATGGCAGCGGGTCCCCGGATCCCCGGCGCTCCCGGGGCACGAGACCCTGGTCGCCCGACGCCGGGCGTTGCCCGGCGAGAGCGCCGTTCCATCTCCCGAGGTGGGCAGTGTGGCTCGCACGGCGGCGTTCGCCCTCTCCGCGGTGCGACCGGGGATCGAGCTGGCCTGTCGCCTCTCGCCCGTGACCGTTCGGCCCCGGCTCCGCGGTCTCGCGGAGCTCCTGGGCGTCGGGAACCGCCCCCTTCCGTACCGTGCCCCCGAACGGTGGGGTCCGCCTCGACCTCCCCCCACGACCGCTGTCCCCACCCCGGCCGAACCCGGGTGGACCGCCGCCGTCGAGCTGAGGCTTCCCCCCGGACTTCCGAGCGGTGATCGGCGTCGGGCCGTGGGCGCCGCCGAGGCCGCCTGGCAGCGCCTCGACGGCGTCGGGGTCGCGTTCTCCCGACGGCGTCCTCTCCTCGGCAGCGCTTCCGGATTCACGGTGACGTCGGCCGAGGTCGCGGCGGTATTGCCGTCCCGGGACGGCGCCGGGTCCGACGCCGGGGCTCGGGCGCCTGCGCCGGACGGCCTCCCGCTCGGCCGCACGGCCGCCGGTGTGGTCGTCCGCGCGCCGGTCGAGCCCGGCCAGGGCCGGCATCTCGCGATCCTCGGGGAGACCGGGATGGGCAAGAGCTCGCTCCTGGTGGGGCTCGCGGTCCGGGCCGCCCGCCAGGGCGGGCTCATCGTGCTCGACCCCCTCGGCGATACCGTTAGAGAGATCCGGGCCGAGCTCGGGGAGGACGGGGGACGGGTGCTCTGGGTCGCTCCCGGGGCGAACGCGCCGTCGATCAACGCGCTCGACGGGATCGGGGGATGCGAGTCGCCCGACCCGGTGCACTCGGAGCGACGGGTCGCCGACATCGTCCACGCGCTCCGGCGGGTCCGGTCGGCCCGGTACGCCGACTCGGCGTTCTGGGGACCCCGCCTCGAGGAGATGCTGACCCGCGCCGTCCGCGCGGCGTCCGAGTTCCCGGGCGGGACGCTCGTCGACGCCCACACCCTCCTTTCGACCTCGGGCCTCACCCGCCGGCCGGTCCCGGCGGGCGCGGGGGAGGCGCTCCGGGAGCTCGCCGAGCGGATCCGCGCGCGGCCCGACGACGCCGACGGGGCGCGGCGGCTGCTCCACGAGGTCGTCCGGAACCCCACGCTCGCCCGAATGATCTGCGCGCGGACCCCGGACCTGACGGTCCGAGAGTTCGTCCGACCGGGCCGGGTCGTGCTGGTCTCGGGCGACGCCGCCCGCGTCGGGGAGGCCACGGCGCGCTACCTGCTCGCCGTCTACCTCGCGCTCGTCTGGTCGGAGCTGCTCGCCTCCGGGGCGTGCACGAAGACGTTCGTCCTCCTCGACGAGGCGCAGTGGTTCGCCCACGAGAGCCTCGGGGAGATGCTCCGGCTCGCGCGTCGGCGCAACGTCCACGTCGTGCTGGCCACGCAGTCGATCGCGTCGCTCCCGGAGAACGTCCGGGAGGCGGTCTGGACGAACGTCGCCGACTTCGCGGCGTTCCGGGGCCTTCCCGAGGAGGCACGCGAGTTCGCCCGCGCGGCCCCGGGGGCTACCGCCGAGCGGATCCTCCGGCTGCCGCGCGGGGAGGCCGCGGTACTGATCGGCAAGGGTGCGTCGGTCCGATGGATCCGGACCGCGAGGATCCCCCGACCCTACCGGGAGACCCCCGACCCGCGGTCTTCGGTCGAGGGACCGGTCGCACCGCCCGAGGTCGGGGACGCGCCGAGCCCTCGGGCGCGCGGGGGACCGGAGGCGGGCGCGGTCGGGACGACGATCGACCAGGTCGTCGAGTGGCTGCGGGACCGGTGCCGGTCCGCCGGACCGGGCGAGTCCGTGCGCGTCCCGCTCCAGGAGCTCCGGGGGCAGTTCCCGGGGGACCCCGAGGTCGTCCGTCGTGTCGGGGCCCGGCTCGGGAGAATCGGCGCCCTCCGACGGACCGAGCGGACCGGAGCGGGGGCGGCCTGGTGGCTCGACCCCGCCCGCCTCCGGGGATTCTTCGAGGACGATTCCGCGTCCTCCCCGGACGATTCCTCGGGGCCACAACCCTCTTAGGCACGGAAGGGCCTGATTTTCGCCGATGGAAACGCCGCCGGGGTCGGTCCCGATCGCGGGGGACCGGGAGCTCGCGAGCCCTCGGAACACGCTCGAACGGTGCATGACGGGCATCGAAGGGCTGGACAGCATCCTCGAGGGAGGGATCCCCCGCGGGAACTTGGTGCTGGTCGCCGGCAGCGTCGGCACCGGCAAGACGACCCTCTGCCTCGAGTTCCTGGTCCGGGGCGCGGAGAAGGGGGAGCGTTCGCTGTTCCTCTCCGTGACGGAGTCGACGGGCAAGCTGATCCAGAACCTCTCGACGTTCGACTTCTTCCGGCCGGAGCTGGTCGCGAACGGATCGCTCGTCTTCGTCGACCTCCCGGTGATCTACCGCAAGCTCGGCCTCGAGCGGGAGGAGCTCGCCCCGGAGGAGGTCGACATCCTCCTGCGGACGATCAGCAGCCTCGTCCGCTCCCTGGGGATCCGCCGACTCGTCCTGGACAGCCTCACCTCCCTCTGCTACCGGATCCGGCGGGACGAGCAGATCCGCGACTTCCTCCTGCGGCTCGGAGGGGAGCTCAGCGACGCCGGCTGCACCTCGTTCCTCGTCTCGGAGATCGGGCCGCAGTCCGGCCGCTACTCGACGCACGGCGTGGAGGAGGCGATCGTGGACGGGGTGATCCTCCTGTGGAACAACCGCCGGATGGGCGACATCCTGCGCGTGCTCCAGATCGTCAAGATGCGCGGGACGGCCCACTCCCGGACCCAGTACGTGATCGAGCTCACGCCGATCGGCCTCCTCATGGCGCCCCACTTGAAGGGCGCTCGGGGGGCGGACGGGGGCGGCTAGCATGCCCCCCGTCGACATCGGCGACCGGCTGCGCGCGCTGCCCCTCGGGAGCGCGGTGGCGCTGAAGCTCGATCCCCGGGAGTACGCCGACCACTACTTCGCGGTCCTGAACGCCACCCTGCGGGACGTCGGCGCGGAGGAGAACAACCACACCGTCTACGTCGCGGTCACGAACCCGGCGTCGTTCGTCTGGTCGCTCGCGCAGGCGCTCGACGTGAGCCCGGACCGGATCTCGTTCGTCGACGCGATCAGCCACCTGATGATGAACTACGCGAACCCGCTCACGAACGCGACGTACGTGGAGAGCCCGCGGGCGCTCGAGGAGATCATGCTGCGGGTCGAGTACCTGCTGCGCCGGTACCCGCATCCGCGCACGACCGTCGTGATCGACAGCGTGAACTCGCTCGCGATCCACAACCCGCCCGAGCTCCTCTCCGAGTTCTTCCACATCCTCCTGAACAACCTGAAGGCCCGCCAGGTGCTCACGCTCGTCCTCGAGACGACGGACGAGGAGGCGGCGGCGATCGACCAGATGCTCAACCTGGTCGTCGACGAGACGATCGACGTCGCGCGGGCAGGTCGGTAGCGATGTCGGAGTCCCAGCGGATCTTCGATATCCCGGAGCTCGACCAACCGATCGCCCCGGCGCTCCGGCCGGGGTGGCTTGCCGTGCTCTCCGGCACGTCGGGGTCGGGCGCGCCGCTGCTCGCCAAGCAGTTCGCGAAGGCGGGGGTCGGGAGCACGCCGGTGCTGTTCTACACGACGTACGAGCGGACCGACGACGTACGCGGGGCGTTCGACGATTTCGGCTGGGACCCGGCGGACATCAAGATCGTCAACCTGGCGGACGAGTACTACGAACGGGTCCTCGTCCGGGGGCTCGAGGTCGCCCGCGTCCGGGAGCGCGGCCTCTCGTTCGAGGAGCTCCGCCGGATCGAGCCCCTCGACCGGACCCGGACGTCGTTCAGCCTGACGGACCGGATGCTCGCCGACCTCGCCACGATCGACGCCCCGTTCCGGATGGTCGTCGACTCGGTCGACTTCTTCTTCGAGGTGCTCGAGCCCCGGGACGTGATCACGGTCGCCCGCCAGATCCGCCACCGGTGCCAGACGATCGGCGGCCAGGCGCTGGTCGCGGTGCACTCGGCCGCCCACGAGCGGGCGACGACGACGCGGCTCGAGGACCTCGCGGACCTCGTGGTGACGCTGCGCGCGGAGCCCCGGGGCGACCGGCACGCCCACACCCTCTCCGTCGAGAAGGTCGGGAACCGGCCGGACCTCACCCGCATCTGGCGCGCCCGGCTGGAGGAGCACGGCTGGCAGGTCGAGGCGCCGTCGGGGCCCCCGGGATAGCGGCCTACGCAGACGCCACCGAACCTTTATCGGCGCGCCCCCGGTCGTTGCGGGGAGGGAACGCCGTGGAAGACGTCGTGATCCGCACGGTCGAGAAGGTCCAGCTCCGTGACCCGATCCTGGTCGAGGGCCTTCCCGGTGTCGGCAACGTCGGCAAGCTCGCCGCGGACTACCTGCGCGACCAGCTGTCGGCCAAGCCGCTCGCGACGATCTACTCGAAGTTCTTCCCCCCGCAGGTGTACGTCAGCGAGACCGGCGTGATCCGGCTGGTCTCGAACGAGCTCGTCTACTGGAAGGCGCCCGCCGCGTCGCCGCACGACCTCCTCGTCCTGGGCGGGGACTACCAGGGGATCAGCCCCGAGGGGCAGTACGAGATCACCGAACGGGTGCTCGACTACTGCGCCGGGCTCGGGGTCAAGGAGGTGTTCACGCTCGCCGGGTTCGCCCAGGGGCACGCCGTCGAGCAGCCGCGCGTCCTGGGGGCGGCGACGATCCCCGCGCGCGTCGAGGCGATGAAGAAGTTCGGCGTCGTCTTCTCGCGCAACGACCCCGGAGGCGGCCTGATCGGGGCGAGCGGGCTGTTCCTCGGCCTCGGCCGGATGTTCGGGATGGAGGGGGTCTGCCTGATGGGCGAGACGAGCGGCTACTTCGTCGACCCCCGGAGCGCCGAGGCCGTGCTGAAGGTCCTCGGCAAGATCCTGCGCATCGAGATCGATTTCACCGCGCTGCAGTCGAAGGCCCAGGAGATCGACAAGATCGCCCAGAAGATCCACGAGGTCGAGCAACGCTCGGGCGAGGCCCCGGGCGGCGCCCCGGCGCCCACGCGCGAGGACCTCGGCTACATCGGCTGACCGCCCCGGGGGGTCGCCGCGCGTGGCACCGGGTCCGGGACCGGATGCAGCACCGCCCGCCGGTCCGGGGGACCGGGCGTCCAGCCTCCGGGCACGGATGCGGGGTCGCGCCGACCCCGACGGGTTCGTTGCCTTCGACCGGTTCATGGAGACCGCGCTCTACGCGGAGGGCGTCGGCTACTACGACCGCGGACCGTCGCCGTTCGGCCCCCGGGGGGACTTCTACACCGCCCCGCATGTCCACCCGCTGTTCGCGCGGACGGTCGCCGCGCGGATCCGCGCCGCCTGCGACGGGCTGGTCGGACCGGGACCCGTCCGCGTCGTCGAACTCGGACCGGGCGACGGGACCCTCGCCGAGGGGGTGATCCGGGCGCTCGGCCGGGCCGGGCCTCGGGCCCCGGTCGAGTACGTCCTGGTCGAGCGCTCCGCCTCCCTCGGCCGCACCGCCCTCGAGAGGGCCGGCGCCGCGGGCGAGGAGGTCGGCCTGCCGGTCCGGCGGGCCGCGTCGATCGCAGCGGACGGGCCGGGGAGGGGGGTGGTGCTCGCGAACGAGCTCATGGACGCGCTGCCGGCCCGACGGCTCCGCTGGACGGGGAACGGCTGGGCCGAGCTCGGGGTGAGGGTCGAGGGGGACCGTATCGTCCCGGCGGAGGCACCGGTCCGGGAGCCCGTTCCGGCCCCGCCCCTCCCCGACCGGCCGGAGGTCGGCACCGTCGTCGAGATCTCGGCTGCCGCCGAGGCGTTGGTCCGAGAGGTCGCCGACCACCTCGTCGAGGGCCTCTTCATCATCCTCGACTACGGGATGGGCCAGTCCGAGCTGATCGCGGCCCACCCCCGCGGCACCCTCGGGGCGGTCCGCGGGCACCGCACGGTCGACGACCCGCTCTCCTCCCCGGGCGAGACCGACCTCTCGGTGTTCGTCAACTTCGACCGGCTGCGGGCCGCCGCCCGCGCCGCGGGATGGGCCGAGCTCGCCTACCGTTCCCAGGCCGAGGCGCTCGGCGCGTGGGGGTTCCCGGAGCTCCTGGCGGCGGCGTTGCGGGAGGCCCGGTCGGCCGAGGAGGAGGTCCGCCTCCGGCTCGCGGCCAAGAACCTGCTGTTCGGATTCGACCGGTTCCGGGCCCTCGAGCTCGGGATCCCCCGGGACGGCGGCGCCGGAACGGTCAGCCCGGGGCCGGGGGCAGGGGCGCGGCCTTGATCGGCTCGGCGACCTTCGTCTCCACGAGGAGCTTGCCCGTCGCCGCGGGCAGGGAGACGACATCGTCGGCGCGCAGGTCGATCGTGTCGGCCCCGACCTCCACGGTGTGTCCGTCCTCGAGGATCCGCACGTAGGTCGGCGGAGCCGCCGACGCAGCGGTCCGCGCCGGGGCCGCCGCCGGTCGCGGAGCGGCCGCGGGCGCCGGGCCCGGGGATGCCGCCGGGGGCGGTGCGAGGGGGGTGGCGGCCACCGCGCTCGGCTCGAGGTACGGCGCCGCGGTCCGCCGCAGCTCGAGCAAGGTCCCCAGCAGCTGGTCGAACATCGCCCGCTCCTCGGGGAGCGCGTTCGGGAGCTCGTGCGCGCCCCCGATGCTCGCCTGGAACGCGAGCGACAGGATCTTCTGGACCCGCCCCTCCAGGACGTCACGGGCGATCTGGCTGGCCCGCTGGTACGTCTGCCGGGAGATCTCGCCCTTCCGTCCGGACGGGTTCTCGCGGAGGTCCGACTCGTACGACCGCCGCAGCTCGCGGAGGTACACGCTCGTGCTGGTGTAGTAGTCCGCGGGGAGCTTCGCCAGGCCGCGGCCGGCCGCCTCGTTGCGTCGCCACTCGAGCAGGAGGGTGAACTGGTCGGGCATCGCGGGAACCCGCCGAGGACGCTAGGACTATAGGAGATGTGCGGTCTGGAGGGACGCCGAACCGGGGCGTGGGGCGACCGTCGGACCCGATGCAGCGCGAACGGAACCCCGCGGCGACCTTCGGGGAGTTCGTCGACCTCTGGCAGAAGCTCCTCGCCGAGGCCGGCCGACCCGGGACGGCCGTCGTCGTCGAGGGGGAGCGCGACCGCCGCGCCCTCCGGCGGCTCGGCTGGGCCGGGCCGATCGCGATCGTGCACCGGGGACGGACGCTCTCGGCGACCGCGCAGGCCCTCGTGGAGGGGAGCCGACGCGTGATCCTGCTCACCGACTGGGACTCCGAGGGGGGCCTGCTCGCCCGACGGCTCCGCGGGTTCCTCGAGGCGGAGCGCATCGACCTCGACCTCGACTACCGGCGGCGGCTCGCGCGGACGCTCCGCGGGGAGCTCGTGCACGTCGAGGGGCTCTACGGGTGGGCCCGGCGGAACGCCGAACGGTTCGGGATCCCCCTCGAGACGGTGGTCGCCACCGCGGACCCGGACGAACCGGCCCGGACTACGGGATGACCTTCGACTGCGTGCGGCGGATCGGGCGGCGGTTGCGCGCCCGGGACGGGCGGTACCGCTCCGTGCCCTTCCCCTTCCACCGGAGCCCGCGGCCCTCGGTGCCCGCGCTGGTCAGCCCGCGGTAGACGCGGCCGCGCTGGGCGGGGGCGCCGATCCACGCGATCTTCGGGTCGCTGCGGATCTCGGGGTGGTCGGGGTCGACCAGGATCACCTCGTAGAACTTCTGCTTCCCGTCCTCGCCGACCCAGTACGAGTTCAGCACCTCGAGGTTCGGGTAGTGCTTCTGCGCCCGCTCCTCGGCGATCCGGCGGAGGCTCTTCGAGAGCGTCATCTGCAGGATCCCCTTGTGCTTCGGACGGCGGCCCGCGATGATCGCGCGCTTCCCCTGGCCGCCGCGCCGGACCCGGACCCGCACGACGTAGTAGCCCCCCTTCGCCCGGAACCCGATCGCCCGGGCCCGGTCGAGGCGGGTCGGGTACTCGAGGCGGGTGACGGTGTGTTCCCGCCGCCAGGTGAGGAGCCGTTCGTGGCGGACGACCGCCCCCTCGGGGCCCATCGTCTGACGGAACGCCCGCGCCATGTAGCGGTACGAAGAGGTCGACATCGAGCGCGGCGCGGGGGACCCGGGCTCCGTTTATAAGGCTGCCGTCGGCGCCCTCCGCCGAGGGGCCCGCGACCGCTCAGATCCCGAAGAACCTGCCGGCGCTGCGGAGGATTTCGGTGAACGTCAGCCCGAGGTGGGAGAGGACGGACGCACCGACCAGTACGAGACCGAGAGCGAGCACTGCATCGAGCAGCACCCCGCCGCGGGCACGGCGGAACCGACGACGAGGCAGCATCGGTGAACCCTCCGCAGACGACGACCCGAGGGCGGCGTCCGCGATATAGTACTCCTCCGTAGAGTTATACAACTTCCCCGGGGGCGCGGCGCGGGACCGTCAGCCGCCGGCCGTCTTGGGGGCCGCCCAGGGAAGCCGCGGATCGGCGGGCCGCATGACCTTGGCCGTCGCGTGGCTCTCGGTCGCGATCGCCCGCTCGAGGTGACTCGTGATCTCCCGCACGAAGCGGTCCATCCTCGGCAACTCCTCCGTCGGGATCGCGAGGGGCGTCTCCCAGACCACCGCGGCGCCGCCGCTCGTCGGGTAGAGCCGGAACCCGACCGAGCTCGCGGCCGGTGGAACGGCGGGGTTCATCCGCTCGAGACGCCCGCGGACGCGGCTCGTCGACGGCTCCGCCGACTCCTCCCGTTCGACCGTGTACCCGAGGGTCTCGAGGTAGTCGGCGAGATACCCGGCGAAGCGCTCCCGCCCGATCCCGCGCACCCGCAGCCAGTCACCGTCTCCGTTTGCCATCCAGAACCCCTCGGTCCAGCACGATGCCGACGCTCCGCAGGAGCCCCAGCATCATCCGGTACTCCGCCTCGGTGGGCGTCGCTCGGCCGAGAACACGACGGAACAGGAGGATTAAACCCCGTCGTTTGTGCGCGGGGTACCGGGTCCGGGCGACGAGCGCCCCCAGGCGCGCCAGAAACAGCTCCTTTTCGCGGCCGTTCATCTCGAAGAGCTCGGGGGCGGGCGTCGTCTCGGGGTCGTCGGGTCCCCGGGCCCGGTGGACCGCGTACAGGACGATCCCCGCGGCGTGCGAGAGGTTGAGGGTGGGGAACTCGCGCCGGGCGGGGATGTGCACGAGGAGGTCGCACCGCTCGAGCTCCTGCCGGGAGAGGCCGTTGTCCTCGGGACCGAAGACGATCGCGAGGTGCCCTTCGAGGACCCGAGCGATCTCCCCGAGGCGCTCGGGGCTCACCGAACGGCGGAGGTACGCCGTCGAACGGCCGGTCGACAGGTCGGTGGTGCCGACGACCAGGTCGGCCTCCGCGACCGCGCGGTCGAACGACGGCACGCGGACGGCCGCCGTGAGCAGCGCGAGCCCTCCCATGGCGCGGCGCCGCGCGACCGCCCCGACCCTCGCCCGGGGAGCGACCAGGATCAGGCGCTCCGCGCCGAAGTTGCGGGCGACGCGGGCCGTCGCCCCTACGTTCCCGTCCTCCTTGGGCCGGACGAGAACGACGTCGACGTGGGCCGTCATGCGGCCGCGCCCTCCGCGAACAGTCGCCGGACCATCCAGTCCGCGTCGAAGGGGGCGAGGTCGGCGTACCCCTGGCCGAGCCCGACGAACAGGATCGGCTTCTTGGTGACGAAGGTGGCACTGAGGGCGGCCCCTCCCTTCGCGTCGGCGTCGAGCTTCGTGAGCACGAGCCCGTCGACCCCGAGGGCCTGGTCGAACAGTCGGGCCTGCTCGAGGACGTCGTTCCCCGTGAGCGCGTCCCCGACGAACAGCGTGAGCGACGGAGCGGCGACCCGACGGATCTTCTTCGCTTCCTCGATGAGGTTCTCGTTGGTGTGCTGGCGGCCGGCGGTGTCGATCAGCACGACGTCGATCCCCTTGGCCTTCGCGTGGGCGATGGCGTCGAACGCCACGGCCGCCGGGTCGGACCCCTCCTGTTGCCGGATCACCCGGACCCCCAGGCGCTCGCCGTGGGCGAGGAGCTGCTCGATCGCCCCGGCCCGGAACGTGTCCCCCGCGGCGATCGCGCTCGAGAACCCCTTCGTCCGGAGCCATCCGGCGAACTTCGCGATGGTGGTCGTCTTGCCGGTGCCGTTGACCCCGACGAAGAGGATGATGTACGGTTTCGGCTCGTGGGACCGGATCGCCGCGGCGAGGTCGACCGAGGTGTGGCCGAGGATCGCCCGGACCGAGCGCTCGAGGCAGACCCGGATCGCATCCTCCGCGTCGACGCCGAAGCGCAGTTTGCGTCCCGCGAGCTCCTTGAGCAGGTCCCGCCGGAGCCGGTCGATCACGGGGAGGGCGACGTCCGACTGCAGCAGCACGATCTCGAGGTCGTCCATGACGTCCTCGATCGTTCCCTCCTTGAGGCGACGGCCGAACAGCCCGCCCCCGAAGAGCGCCTCGTCCGAGGCGGGCGCGGGCGCCGGTCGATCCTCTGCCGGGCGGGAGGTCCCCTTCGGGACCGCCCCGGAGACCGGGGCGCTCGGCGCGACGGCCGCCGACGCCGGGGGCTCGGGAGAGGACGGGTCGGGCTCCGTCGACCTGCGAAGCCGGGCCTTAATGGCGGCCCACATCGGACGGCGCCCCTGAGGCGCGCGACGCGGCGTCGAGCCGCCGGGAGAGGAGCTGGATCCGTTCGTCGACCGACTGCATCTGGCCCTCGATGTCGCGGATCGCCTGCTCGATGCGGGTGACCCGCTGCGCGATCATCTCGGCGGCCTTCGACCGGTCCATTTCCGCGGCGATGCCCGAACCGACCCCGATGAGCGCGGGGGCGTCGCGGCGGACGGTCCCGCGCACGAACGTCTCTCCCCCCAGGGGGACGAGCATCTCGTCCCCGGCTACCGACCGGTCGATCCCTTCGAGGCTCTCGCGGGCCCGCAGGTGGTCCTGCCGGGAAGCGGTGAGGATCTGGTGCTGCTGGACGAGGGCGTTCAGCTGGGAACGGTAGGCGTCCAGCCGGATCAGGTCCTCCTGGACCTGGTCGGCCGTGGGATCGGTTCCGCCGGACGCCGCCATTCCTTCGCGCTCCCCGGGGCACCGGACTAACGGGCCGACTTAACGCTTCCTCGGGAACGGCCCGGTCCGGATTCCGCGGGACCGGCCCCGGCCCCCGCCGCGCCTCCCTCAGGGCCGGGGATGGCCGCGAGACGGCGAGGAGCGACCCTCGGGAACGACGTTCGACAGTTTCAGGACGGGGGCGGGGCGGCGGGCGCGGCTCACGCCGGGGCCGTCACCGAGTCGATCCGGATCTCGTGGCGCTTCACGTGGTGGCAGCCGCCGATCTCCGACACGGCCCACTCGCGGGCGGTCGCCTCGGTGTCGGCCTCGTGCCGCTTGGTGAACGACTGCCAGTAGCCCCGGCGGGCGTAGAACGACCCCGTCACCGTGAATACCGGCATCGCGAGTTCCCTCGACGGGTCGGCCCACTCGGGAGGGCCTCTTAAACCTAACCGCTCGGCGGCGTCGACTCCCCGTCGTCCGCGGGGGGAGGCGACTGCGCCGCGTCGAACCGGAGGCGTTCGAGCAGCCAGCGCCGCTGGCGCTCCCGGAGCGCGGCGCCGGAGCCTTCGGGAAGATCCTCGGGCGGAGGAGGCGCGGGCCGCTCGGCGGGCAACGGACCGGCGGGCGGCGCCTCGTCGGGGGGCTCGGGGGCCGGGTCGGGCTCGGCCTCGAGGCGACGCTGGCCTACCCCGCGAGCATGGCCACGCGTTGCCATCGGGCGTCCACCTCCTCGTCCGTCAGTCCCACCGTCGGGGAGAAGAGGACCCGGTCTCCCCACTCGACCCGGGCGGTCGCGAACTCGTCGACCCCGAGGGGGAGGACGACCCCGTCGGCCCGGCACCGCTCGGCGAGCTCGACCAGGGACCGGGCCCGTCCCTCGGGACCCGGCGGGACGCGGTCGACCGTCGCGGCCGGGTCGAATCGTGAGAGGACGTTCCGGACGAGCGGCTCGCCCGGGTCGGCGGCGACCAACGCGACCCGGCAGCCGCGCTTCATCATCATGAAGGCGCCGAGCGCCCCCCGCGGCCCGTCGACGAGCGCCACGAGGTGTCCGGCGACGCCGAGCGGAAGCCCCCCCGGACCGTCCGTCCGGTCGAAGTACAGGTAGGTGCGGGGCCCGCGGACCTCGACGAACAGCTCCACCGACGGGCGGTCGAGGTCGACCGTCAGATTCCGGTCGGCGAACCGTTCGAGGATGTCCCCGCCCAGGTCGCGCGCGAGCTCCTGGCTGGTGAACGGGTGCTGGCCCGTGCGACGGGCTCGGACGGCGAACGATGCTCCGGCCGGCAGCCGGGGCTCCGCCAGGGCGAGGAGCCGGTCGCGGATCTGCTCCCGGTCGGACGGCACCTCGTGCACCACGCTCACGGAGGTGACCCCGAAGACCCGCCGGACGAGGCGCGTGGCCGCCTCGGGGTCATCGGCCTCGACGTAGAGGTGGCCCCGGTCGGAGCGGAGCCGGGCCGCCATCCCCTCTCGGACGAACTGGTCGAGGATGTTGCGGCGCAGGGCCGACTCGAACTCGCGTCGGACGGGAGGCGACTTGAGCGCGAGCTCGCCGTACCGTACGAGCAGCATTCCCGCCATCGAGAAGGGTTAAGACGAACGGCCCGCTAAAGCGCTTCCCGCGGGCGGGGCCATGACATCGGAACCGGCGAGCTCCGCGGCCCCGTACGACCCTTGGGAACCGTTCCTCCGGGCGATCGCGACCGGTCTGGCCGACGCCGCGCGCTCGGCCGGCGTGACGCTGGATGCCCCGGGCGCGCTCGCGCGCCTCGACCTGAGCCCCGGACCGGAAGGGGACATGGCGTTCCCTGTCCACCGGCTCGCGGCCTCCGCGAAGCGTCCGCCGGCCGACCTGGCCCGGGCGCTCGCCTCGGCGTTCCCACCGACCCCGGGGATCGTCTCCGTCGGGGCGGTCGGGGCCTACGTCAACGCGCGGGTCGACGGGCCGTCGCTCGTCCGGACGACCCTCGACCTCGTCCTCGGTCGCGGCGAGCGGTACGGCCACGGGCCGGGCGCGACGACCGCGGCCTGCGTGGAGCACACGAGCGCGAACGCCACGGGGCCGTTCCACATCGGCCGCGTCCGCAACGCGATCATCGGCGACACCTTCGCGCGGGTGCTCCGGGCCGCGGGGGCGCCGGTGACGACCCAGTACTACGTCGACGACATGGGCCGGCAGGCCGCGATGATCACCTGGATCTGGTCGGTGCCCCGGGAGCAGTGGCCGGGGCCGATCCGCGAGGCGGTCGACGGAAAGGAGGTTCCGGGCGAGAAGCCCGACGCCCACCGGGGACGACCGTACCCGGCGATCAGCGCGTACCTCAAGGAGCACGCCGACGCGCAGGCCGAGGTCGCGGGGGTCGTCCATCAGATCGAGACGGGGCACCCCCCGGCCCTCCACCACGAGCTGACCCAGTCGATCCTGGACGGCATGCTCGCCTCGCTCGCCCGCCTGAACATCTCGTTCGACGAGTTCGTCTGGGAGTCGGGCTTCGTCGCCGACGGCGCGGTCGACCGGGTCCTCGGCCGGCTGCGGGACGCCCCCCACGCGGTCCGGGAGGAGAACGGCGCGCTCGCGATCGACACCTCCGGCTACGGCCTCCCGAAGGAGTCGACGCGCGTCGTCGTGCAGCGGGGCAACGGCACGAGCCTCTACGTGACCCGCGACATCGCCTACCACCTCGCCAAGTTCGCGCGGTTCGCCCGGGTGATCGACGTCCTCGGCCAGGACCACCAGCTCCACGCCCGCACGCTCGACGCGCTCCTCGCCGAGATCGGCGAGAGCCGGCGGCCGGAGTTCGTCATCTACCAGGACATCACGATCCCGGAGGGGGGTCGGATGTCGACCCGGGGCGGTTCGGCCGTCTGGCTCGACGAGCTGCTCGGGGAGGCGGTGGAGCGGGCGCGACGGGAGGTGATCGCCCGGCGCGAGGACCTCGCCGACGACGAGATCGAACGGATCGCGGAGGCGGTCGCGACCGGCGCGGTCCGGTACCACATCGTGCGGGTCGCCCCGGAGAAGTCGGTCGTCTTCCGATGGGAGGACGCGCTGTCGTTCGAGGGGCGCAGCGGCCCGTTCCTCCAGTACTCCTACGCCCGGGCCTCGAGCGTGCTCCGCAAGGCGGAGGTCGGGGGACCCCCGTACGCGTACGACCCGGCCCTGCTGTCGCACCCGGACGAGCAGGCGCTGGTCCGCACGATCGCCGGATTCCCGCGCGCGGTGGAGTACGCCGCGCGGTCGACCCATGTCCACGCGGTCGCCGGGTACGCCCACGACCTTGCCGACCAGTTCAACCGGTTCTATCACGCGGTCCCGGTACTGCGGTCCGGGGTCGAGCGGGCGAGCCGGATCGCGCTGGTGGCGGCCGTCCGGCAGACGATGGGCAATGCGCTCGAGCTCCTGGGCATCGCCCGGCTCGAGACGATGTGACCGTCGCTCGCCCCCGCCGCCGCGCAACCCCCAAATAGCGGGCCCTGAATCCCGTCGGGCAAGGTGCGCAGATGGCGACCATTCGAGAGGAGTTCGGGAAGTTCATCCGGCAGGGGAACCTGGTGCAGCTGGCGGTCGCCTTCGTCATGGGCGTCGCGTTCAGCACCCTGGTCACGGCGCTGGTCGCCGACCTCTTCACCCCGCTGATCGGGGTCGCCGGGAAGTTCGATTTCAACGCCTGGAGGTTCTCCGTCAACGGGAGCCTGTTCCAGCAGGGCGCCTTCCTGAACGCGCTGATCACCTTCGTCACGGTGACCGTGGTCGTCTTCTTCGCCATCGCGCTCCCGTACCAGCGGTACATGGACCGCCAGGCGGCGAAGGCCCCGAAGGCCACGCCGACGACACGCCCCTGCCCCGAGTGCCTGTCGATGATCCCGCTCGCGGCGAAGCGCTGCTCGTTCTGCACCTCGCCGGTGACCCCGGTGAGCTAGGTTCGGCGCTCTCGGGCGACGAGGGGGTCCGGGACCCCGGCCGAGCGGAAGCCCCGGGCCCGCAGCCGGCACGAATCGCAGCGACCGCACGGTCGGCGACCGCCGGCGTAGCAGCTCCAGGTGAGCTGCCAGGGCACGCCAAGCCGTTCCCCCAGCCGGACGATCCCCTCCTTCGAGAGCCGCAGGAGCGGGGCGCGCACGCGGATCGCCCCCCGCCCCTTCCGACCGGCCCGGGTCCCCAGCCGGGCGACCTTCTCGAACGCGCGCAGGAAGTCGGGACGGCAGTCGGGGTAGCCGGAGTAGTCGATGGCGTTCGCTCCCAGGTAGATCTCGTCGAGCCGGCGGCTCTCGGCGTATCCGAGCGCGATGGAGAGGAGGATCGTGTTCCGGGCCGGTACGTACGTCGACGGGATGCGGCCGGCGCGCGGACCGCCGTGCGGAAGCGGTCGGTTCGGACGGGTCAGCGTCGACTCGAGCAGCGGCCCGAGCGCGAGGCGGAGCTCGGTGTGCCGCGCGACCCCGAAGTGCCGCGCGAGCGCGCGGGCCGCTCCGATCTCGCGGGCATGGCGCTGGCCGTAGTCGACGGTCAGGGCGTGCACCGGAGGGTTCCGCCGCGAGGCCAGCGCGAGGCACGTCGCCGAGTCCATGCCGCCCGAGAGCAGCACGACGCTCCCGCCGCGGGAGCGGGGCGGCGTCACCCGATCCTCCCGAGGACGGCGACCAGCCCGAGCGCGATGCCCACGGTCGCGAGCATCGCGACGAAGTTCGTTCCTCCCTTCCCCAGGAGGCGCCGGTTCTCGAAGAGCTCCCCCACGACCGAGTCGACCTGGCAGCCCGCGAACCCGGCGACGGCCACGGTCGCCGCGAACACCGCCACGGGTCCGACCGGGGTCCGGAGCAGGTCGAAGAGCAGGAACCCGACCGCCGCGGTGACGACCGCGCCGACCAGCGCGAACGCCTCGCCCCGGCCGGAGACGCCCCCGTTGGTCCCGGGGGGGACCGGCCGGAGCGTCAGGATGCTGCGGGCGTGGCCGGCCAGGACGCCGAACTCGCTCGCGAAGGTGTCGGAGGCTCCGAACGCGAGGGCGCTCGCGTAGAGGAGGGCGACCAGCTGGAGCGAGCCGGGTCGGAGGAGGGCGACGACGGCGAGCCCCGTGGGAACCAGGATGTGGGCGAGGACGTTCGAGACGCCCCGCTCCCCCGAGACCCCTTCCTGGACGCTGTTCCGACGCTTCTCGTCGAAGCGGTACCGGGTGGCGAGGGCGCTCGCCGCCACGAAGAGCGCGAGCAGCGCGAGGAACGGGAACCCCGCCAGGACGACGATCACGCTCCCGAAGGCGGCCGAGACGATCCCGGCGGGGGGAGTGAGCGCCCGGCCGGCGACGGCCGCCGCCGCGAGCCCGACGGTCACGGCGACGCCAATCCCCGCGGCCACCGCTCCGAGAACCACGGGCGTTCGTCCGCCGAAGGTACGGTGGGTTTAACGGCTTCGACGCCCGGCGGGGTCAACCCCGGGCCAGCACACGGAGGACGGCGCCCGAGAACGAGTCGGAGCTGATCTCCGGGACGAAGTTGCGTTCGGCGACCTCCGCGTCGACCTCGGCGGAATGCCCCGGCCACCGGACGATCGCCGTCAGCATCCCGAGGCTCCGGCCGGCCTCGGCGTCGTGGACCCGGTCGCCGACGATCGCGCTCGAGGCGAGGTCGATCGACCACTCTCGGCGCGCCCGTTCGAAGAGCTCCGTCCCCGGCTTGCGACAGGCGCACCCGTGCTCGGGGGCGTGGGGGCAGTAGTAGAAGGCATCGATGCGAGCCCCCTCCGGAACCAGCAACGCGTTCAGGCGGGCATGGATCCGTTCGACGTCGGCCTCCGTGAAGAAGCCGCGCTCGATCCCCGACTGGTTGGTCACGCAGATGACCGACCAGCCGCGCTCGCGGACGAGGCGGAGGGAGTTGCCGACCCCGCGGAAGAGCACCACGCGGTCGGCGTCCTTGAGATAGTGAAGGTTCGGATTCAGGGTCCCGTCCCGGTCGACGAACAGCGCCCGCCGCCATCGCGCGGGGGCGGTCGTCCCGGCCGCCGCAACCCCCATGACCGCCCGAGGTTCCCCGTGGGATAACGGTTCGGCCCAAGGATGGCGACAGGCACGGGTCCCGGGGAACGCGCCGGGGCGGACGCTCCGGCCCACCGGGAGCTGCTCGATCGGGCGCTCGACGACGTGCTCGCGCCGTGGAAGGTGCACCACGGTCCGCTCGTGATCCTCTTCTCCGGGGGCGTCGACTCCGGCCTGCTCGCATGGGAGCTCCGGGACCGGCCGTCCACGGCGCTGGCGACGATCGGCCTCCGGGACGCGCCCGACCTCCTCGCGGCCGAGGCGGCCGCCCGGCCCGTCGGGCTTCCCTGGTCCGGAACGATCGTCTCGGAGGCGGATCTGGGCGCCGCCCTTCGGCGAATGTCGGAGGAGCTCGCCGGGCTCCCCGTGTCCCGGCAGAGCATCTTCCTGGCGCTCGCGGTGGCGATCGACCGTGCCCCCGCGGGCGACCTCCTCTGCGGCCAGGGCGCCGATGAGCTGTTCCTCGGATACGGGCATTTCCGGGGCGTACCGGTCGATGTCGCGGCGGCGCGCGCCGCGGCCGACCTGGATCGGCTGCTCCACGACGACTGGCCCCGGACGGTGCGGATCGCCGGCCGCCTGGGCCGCCGCGTCCACGCGCCGTTCCTCGAGCCGGGGTTCGTTCGGGCCGCTCTCGGGATCCCCGTCGTCGATCGGATGCCTCGGCCGGTGCCCAAGGCGTACTGGCGGGCCTGGGCCCGGAGCCGGGGGGTTCCCGCCGAGCTCGCCGACCGGCCGAAGCGGGCGCTCCAGTTCGGCACCGGGGTCGACGCGTGGCTGCGTCGGACGCACGCGCGCTAGGTCGCCAGCACCCGGGTGCCCGCATCCCCCTTCAGGGCGCGCGGCAGGGACGGGATGTCGGTGATGACGAACCGGCGGCCGCCCGCCCGGAGGAACTCGAGGCCGGCCTCGACCTTGGGCCCCATGCTGCCGGAGGAGAACTCCCCCCGACTGTGGTGCCGCTCGAGCTCCTCGAGGGTGATCTGGCCGAGCCACCGCTCCCCGGGGCGGCCGAACGAGACCGCGGCCCCCGGAACGTCCGTGACGATCGCGAGCGTCGGGAGGTCGAGCTCTCGGGCCACCAGCGCGGCACCGAGATCCTTGTCGATGACGGCCTCCACCCCCTCGTAGGCGCCGCCCGCCCGCCGGACCACGGGGATCCCGCCTCCCCCGGCGACGACCGGGACCCACCGCTCGTTGAGCCCGGCGAGGAGCGTGCGCACCGCCGGTCCCTCGAGCCAGCGCACCGGCCTCGGGGACGGGACCAGGCGCCGCCACCCGTGGCGGGGGGCATCGAACGACATCGTCCACCCGAACTGCTTGCGGAACAGCCGCGCCTCCTCCTCCGAGTAGAACCGGCCGACCGGCTTGCTCGGGTGGCGGAACGCCGGATCGCGCGGCGCCACCTCCATCCGGCTGATCACGGTCAGGACGGAGCACTCGATCCGGGCCCGCCGGAGCGCCGAGCCCATCTCGGTCTGGATGAGGTAGCCGATCTGCCCCTGGGTCTCCGCGCCGAGGACGTCCAGCGGGCGGCGGGGGACCTCCCGGTCGGCGAGCTCGTTCTGCCGGAGCGACAGCCCGACCTGGGGGCCGTTCCCGTGGGTCAGGACGAGCTCGTCCCCCCCGCGGAGGATGGCCACGAGGTTGGGCACCACGGCCCGCATCCGTTCGCGGGCCTCGTTCCACGAGTTGTCTCCCCCGGATCGGTGGAGCGCATTGCCCCCGAGCGCGACGAGGATCCCACCGGCCATCGCCCGGCGGATGCATGGCCGATATCATGAGACCGTCGGGTGCCTCCGGTCGGGACCCGGGACCCCCCGACGATGCGTCGGTCGGGGGCGTTGGGGAGGGATTGGCCCGGAACGGACGGACCCTTCCCCGAGCGGCGATCCGCTCGCACGATCCGGGGTTTCAGGAGAGGTGCGAAACGATCTCTCCCACCACAGTGTCGATCGGGCGGGTCGCGTCGATGCCGATCCCCCAATCGAAACCGGTGGAGATGGCGTAGACCTCTCTCGCCGCCTCGGCTCCGTACGACTTGTCCCGGTGGCGGTCCCGGTCGATGCAGACCTCCAGCGGCGCCTTCAAGGTGAACACGTAGTGGCGGCAGTCGAGTCGGCCGATCAGGTCCTCGATCTGGGCCGCATAGTAGAAGTTCCCGTCGAAGATCACGGCCCGGCCCTGGGCCAAGAACTCCCGGGCCAGGTCGGCCGCGAACTCGTTGGCCCGCACGAAGCTCTTCAGAGAGACGTAGTCCGCCTCCCACTCCTCGAGGCCGCGCTCGTCCAGTATTCGATCGATGCAAATGTGCTCGGCCCCGATCTCCTTCGCCAGTCGCTCGGCGATGCTCGACTTGCCGACCCCCAGCGGCCCCCGGATGACGACGAAGAAGGACATCCCCCCGCCCGTGCCGTGGGGACCATCAATGGACCTGGTGGATAGCTCCGATGGTCGGACCGGGCCGCCGGAGCCCTACCGGGACGGGGTCGAGCGCCCCGCGGGGTCGGGAATGCTTTCGCAGAGACCACTTTCTTCGCCCGGCCTCGGCCGGGGGTGTACCTGAGAACTAGGTTCGGCCCCCGTGTTCCCGTGCGCGCTTCCCGGGTGCCGTGGAGTCGAGGAGGCGGGAGCAGGTCTCCACCGACCAAGGACAGCCCCGGAGTACCGGGTGCTTCATCTCGGGCTGGGTGCGGGGAAGGCAGAGGACCGAACGACCATCGCCGGGATCCGGTTCGGGCCGGGAATCAAATCACCGCAGTGCCGTTCACCGGGCACGCCACGACAGTCGCGTTGAGGGCGAGCTCATCACCGGTCAAGTTCCATGTCGAGGGAGCGACCACGACCAGTTGCTGATTGCTCGCGAACGCCACGTTCGGGACCTCCCAGGAGGTGCCCCCCGGGGTCGAAGGGTAGCTGTCCAACCAGGCACCGCTCTCCGACTCGAGGACCACGTACCACCCCGTGGCGCTCGCCGGGCAATCCTCGATCGAAGGGACCCATGCGGGACACCCGGGCGCCCCGCTCGCAAGACGCTGCCCAGCGCTGTCCGTGAGATTCAGAGAGGTCATCCAGCTCACCAGCCCGCTGGCGTCCGTAAACTGGTGTGCGCTGTCGTAGGCGACCTGAAACGGTACTACAGCTTGGTGACTCCCGGTAGCGTTACCCGGTTTGGGCGAAGAGAAAACGAGAAGGAATCCATCCAGGACTGGGGGCGGTCCAAGGGTAATCACGTCCCCACAGCCCTGGGTCCCGTTGAAGGACATCAACCAGGAGCCGTCCGGGTTCAGCCCCACGTCCATCACCGGTTGGACGTCGGTCGCGCCAATCAGTCCACACCGGGCGTACTTCACGATCACACCGATCGGATTCCCCGAGCCCCAGTAGCTGAACCCGAAGTCGTACGCCTCGAGGGACGGCGGGTTGTGGTTCATCCACGCCTTCCCGCCGCCCCGAATCCACGCGGTCTGGGCCAGCTTCGGAGTGTCCGTGGGCCACGGCATGAACGCCGGCTGCCATATCCATGGGTCCCATCCCAAGGCGGTGCCGTCGGCGCACGGGCTCGACTCGGACATCGGGGCGTAGACGTGGGCGACCCCGAGCACGTCGGTGGCGATGAGAATGGAGGCGGAGGTGTTGGAGAAGAACGCGAACTGCCAGAAGGGGGCGGTCCCGGAGTTGAAGGTGCCGTTGAACAGAGGGATCGACCCGTTCCAGAGGGTGAGGCCGTTGAACTGCGCTTGGCAGGCGTTCGCCGTGAGATTGTTCCCGGGCCATCCGAGCGAACCGGGGGCGAACGGGAGGGTAGTAGCGATTCCCCAGACGGCGTAGAGGGCCCAAGGGCCGCCCGAGATGGCCATGACCGACGCGTTCAGCGCACCCAGGGCCTGGTAGAACGTGGGGCCATCGGCCTTCGAGTAAGGGGCCGTCGTGACCGAGTGGTTGACGACGTACCCGAGGGTGAGGCAGCCGGCGGCAACGACCACCACGACCAGTCCGGTGGCGAGGACGATACGGGAGCGACGAGGTCGTCTCAGGTCGGTTCTCAGGGGGTCTCGCGGGAGCGAGTCGTCAGTGATTGGTCGCGTCATCGACCATCACTCTGGAGAGGGCTTCCGGGACGATAATGGCTGGTGCCGGGACCGGGCACAGGGAACGTGCCGGTCGCATGCGATGGCGCGCCCACCAAGTTGGAGTTGAGTCGATTCATGGCCCTCGGTTCTCAAGGCGAGGGCGGGCGGCGAACGTCGCCCGCCCCCAATGGGTTGGAGATCCCTCCATCGACTTCGGAGTGTCGTTCCGACCTCACCCACCAACAGTCGGGTGGGGGCACGTGTACTGCGTCCCGTCCCATGTCGGTGCGTATTCCCAGATCCCGATGGCGTCCGCACTGTTCACCGACTGTGATCCACCCACTCCATAGACGACGAAGCAGGTTGGCACGCCAGTGTTCCCCAGTACTGAAGCCGTCCAGGTCAAGGTGTACGATGAGGTCGATGAGCCGGCCTGCGACCAACCTAGGGAGGCGATTCCGGGCCCGAGCCGGACCACCGTGCCGGCATTGGTTCCATACCCCACTTGGATCGAGGTCTGGAGCTGCTTCTTGACAAGCCAGGCGGGCACCACGGAGCTTACGTTAACTGCTCCGCCCCGTGGGTGGTCGTAGAAGACCCGTACGCCTGACCCGTTAACACCTCCGGTTTCGCCCCAGGTCGGAAGGAGGTAGATGCTACTGTTGTTGACGGCGTTCTTTGGGGTGAGGTAGTCCGTTATCGCTTGGAGCGCAGGGGATTCCGGGTTGCCGTACGTCTGGTAGAATTTCACT
>Ga0181524_10000817_pt1 | contig 37209 bp, 29 predicted proteins | sample PEATcosm2014_Bin_34_FD_119761 | JGI IMG/M metagenome (GOLD analysis project Ga0181524, IMG submission 119761) | Peatland microbial communities from MTU Mesocosm Facility, Houghton, MI, USA - PEATcosm2014_Bin05_60_metaG | ecosystem: Environmental > Terrestrial > Soil > Wetlands > Peat | place... | reverse complement strand
GCCAGGCGCAGGCATTGGCCGAGTTCAAGGCCGCGGACGCCGAAAAAAGGGCCGCCATAGCCGAGCGCATGGAGGCCAACGCGGACAAGCCCAATCCCAACGCGGTCCCGATCGATAAAGACACCAAGGAAGCCTTGAAAAACCAGATCGAACAGGCCGTGGCCGAAAAAAAGCAACTGGCCGACCAAGCCGCTCAGGGGCAACCGCCCATCCTTCCCGACCTTTCCAGAACTCTGGCCGATCCGAATCATATCTATCCCGTGTCGAAGACCGTCCTGGTCCTTAACGCGGCAGATGAAAAACCGGCCGGAGCGATTTCGGAAGGCGATCTGTTGAAGCTCGAGCCGAGCCAGGCGGACACGCTCAAGGATGCGGCCGAGACGACGCTCGTCACCATGCGGGTCATGACCTCGAAAGGCGAGGAGGGCGAAGTCATCGCCGGCACCGTCGTGAAGGTGTCGCTCAAGGATCTGCAGGAGTTTGACAGCGAGTTTCGTGCCAAGCTCGACGTGGGTCTGGCCGAGGCGGAGAAGAACAAGGAACAGTTCAAGCATGGAACTTAGCAGAGCCGCCAGCCCCATCACATTTAGGCAAACGGACCTCGACGCGCGGGCGGTCTTCGCCGGCGCGCTCGAGTTTTTCGTGGAACTCGCCGCACATCTTCCCAAACTTGTGGTTTCGACCGCCACCCACAAATGCAGCCCCTGTTCGTCCAGGCAATGCACCAACACTTTAAACCTCCGCGCAATCTCTTCCTGGGCGCAAGCCCCAATGAAAGAGTATTCCGCATCCCCCAATCTGCTCAACTTATCCTTGCCGGGTTACTGACGATCAGGCCGTCAATTTGAACCGATTGGCCCTCAAGCCGCTCAAACACAAATTGGGATAACCAATTGTGCAAGATTCCGGCATCGGAACCGTATAGGCTATGGGAAGCGCGCAGGAGACGCGTGGGAACATGAGAAAAGCAAAGCGATTGAAACGGAAAACATCCGCATGAAAAAACAGAACTTGAGGAATTGGAAGGCGACCACAGCGGTGGTCTTGGCTTGCGTCACGCTGGGATGGGCTGGCTTGAACCTGGGCGGCATTTGCCAGGCTCAAACCCCAGCCAACGCGCCGCAGCCGCCAAGCGATTTGCCACCGGCGGTGACGGAGTTGGTGAAACTCGCCAAGGCCGGACTGAGCGAGGACGTCATTCTGGCCAAGATCAAGAACGACGGCTTGGGTTACAACCTGACAACCGACCAGATCATCTATTTGAGCAGCGCGGGCATGTCGCAGAACGTCATCGCGGCGCTGATGCAAACCAAATCCGGCGGTGTGCCGGCAGCCCCCGCTAACGCGGGGGTGACGAATCCGGCGCCGACAGCGGCGGAACCGCCGCCGTTGGACGCTGCGCCTCCAACTCCGGCCGCGGCCGCGCCCGCCCCGGCGGTGGCCCCGGAGCCTGCCCCGGCGGTAGCCCCCGCGCTTGCCCCGGCCCCGGCGATGGCGCCCGCGCCTGCCCCGCAAATGCCCGCCCAGGCGCCTGCCCCGGCCGGCCTGCTCGACAACTTCGCCTCGGACGCCGGCCTGAACCCGGCATTGTGGACCGCGCAATCCGACCTGCTGATGCGGTTTGCCGCAGTGAAGGGATGCCGGTTGGTGTTGCCGGCACTGGCTTTCGGGCCGGGCGGCATGCAGATGTCCGGCCTGAACTTCCCGGACCAGATGATGGGCATCCAGTCCGTGGGCGGCTTCATGGCGCCCTTTACCTTCAGTGCCACGGCGGTGGGCATGGCGGATCACGGGGTTCCCTTCGAGGTCAGCCTGGTGAGCGCGGATATGCGGCAGTGGGTCACTATCTCCGGGCACCTGGGCGGGCCGGGGGCCGGCGGGGAAGTGCGGGTGGTCGGCGGCCTGGGGCGCGTGATTCGCGGAAGGCTTGAGGTTCCGCTGGGCGGGCGTTCGCCCTATTACGGGGTCTGGCTTAACTACACGGGCAGCGGCCAACCCATTTCCAGCCTCGGATACAAGCTCTACGAGGTTCCGTTGGCCGGCGTGCCTTATACCGTCCAGGTCGCGGCCGGACCGGATGGCACGGCATCGGTTGCGCTGCTGGACGCTGCGGGGCTTTCCCTGGCCGCGCGCAACGGCTTGCCGGTCGGCTCCGGCCCGTTCTACGTGCTGCTGGCCGGGCGCGATGGCCCCGCTTATGCGAATTGGCAAGTAGCCCAACTGACCCCGCCGGCGCCGCCGGTAGCTCCGGTGGCGGCGGCCGTGCCCGCGACCCCCACGCTCGATTACTTCCGGGAGCAACTCACGCCTTACGGTCAGTGGGTGGAAGTGCCCGGCGCCGGCCTCTGCTGGCAACCCGTCGTGCCCCCAGGCTGGCGGCCCTATTATGACGGCGGACATTGGGTTTATACCGATGAGGGATGGTATTGGCAATCCGACTATCCTTGGGGCGACATTGCCTTTCACTATGGGCGCTGGAGCTACAACCCGAGTTACGGTTGGATTTGGGCGCCGGGTTTTGAGTTTGCCCCGGCCTGGGTAGTATGGCGTCACACCGACGAGTATTGCGGGTGGGCCCCCTTGCCGTTCGGCACAGTCCTCGTCGATGGCGAGTGGCGCTTTCGCGGAGCCCGAGTGGCCGTGGATTTCGATTTCGGGTTGTCGGCGGGGTTCTTCAGCTTCGTGGCTTGCGACCATTTTTGGGAGCATGATTTCCGGCATTTCATCGTGCCCAGGGAACGTTTGGTGTTGGTCTTTGGCCGGAGCGAGATCATCAACCGTTATCACATGGATCACGGCCGCTTCGTCAACGAGGGCATCCGCGTGGAACGGATGGCGCAACTCAGCCACCGTGACATCCGGGAAATCAAACGCGAGGTGGCCCGCGACGTGAGAGCGCAAGAAGAGCACCGCAACGTCGAAGTAAGGCGAGAGGACCACAAGCTCGCCGCCTCCGGTCACAAGGTGGAGGCAACCAGGCACGTGTCCGAGGCTCGCACGGCGGCCAGGCCTGAGGCCGAGCGTTCCGCCACCAAGGAGTCAGCGTCCAAGACTGCCGCCAAGGAGTCAGCGTCCAAGACCGCCGCCAAGGAGTCAGCGTCCAAGACCGCCGCCAAGGAGTCAGCGTCCAAGACCGCCACCAAGGAGCCAACGTCCAAGACCGCCGCCAAGGAGTCGACGTCCAAGACCGCCACCAAAGAGTCGACCTCCAAGACGGCCACAAAAGAATCAACGTCCAGGACGGCCACCAAAGAGTCGACGTCCAGGCCTAAGTCCGGCCAAGGCGAGGGAGAAAAAGAGAAAGAAAGAGAGAAGAAATGACGCGCAGCACTCTGCCGTGAGGCCGTGGAGCGTGGGAGCGTGCTGCGATGCCCTCACGCTTCCACGCTTCCACGCTTCCACGCTTCCACGCTCCCACGCTTCCACGCTCCCACGCTTCCACGCTCCCACGCTCATCAGGCCGGGCACGCGCGCTCGCGTGTATGCACCAGGCGAATGACCTTGGCAGCCAGTTCGCAATTCTCCTTGATTTGGAAATCGAACATGCCGACAGCGATGAAGTCCGCCCCGTTTTTGAAGGCGTAGGGGAAGGCCTCGCGCGGATAAATCGCCCCGGCGGCCAGCACCTTGAATGCGAGCCACGGCTTGGTCACCGTCTTCATGAACGCGATAGTCTCCTCCGGATTGATGCACCACATGTTGTCATACCAACCCTCGCCGCCGTCCAGCCAGATGAACTCCTTGCGCAACGGCTTGGGGGTCGCGGAGGGATAATTGTCGCTATGGAGAGTTTTTACGTAGAAGTCGCAGGGCACTTGGTTTTTCTCGCAAGCCATCGGCACGAGCAGCGAATGCCCGCCCACACCCACCGGCAAACCGTGGGCCTTGGCCATTTCGACCGCTTTGCGGATGCGGTCCACCGCCCCGGCCTGCACCAGGTGGTCAGCCGAAACGCCCCAGACATATAAGGCCACCGCCCCCGTATCCACCTGCTGCCGGATGTGGTCCGAGAGCGCCTGATCGCTCTGGCCGGGCTGCACCTCGATATGCGGAATAATCTGGAGATGCCCGCGAAACTCGCGGTTGTAACGCTGCACGTAGTCGGCGCCGGTCTCGAAAACAGTGTTGATGCCGTGCTGTTCGGCCAGGTGGAGTGTCTCCATGAGCTTCCGCTCGGTCACGTAAGCCCGAAACAGGGCGCCGCTGTATTTGAGGTCGCGCGCGTGCATCCAACCGCCGATCAGGTTCCCGCCCAGCAACAGGCGGCTGATGCTGGCCTTGCCGATTCGTCCGCACGGTAGCGTGGCTGGAGCGGGGGCGGCTTGGTTTTCGGCGGCGGGCGCCGCAGCGGCGGCGGCGTGGGTGACGCTGGAAATCGCCGCCACCGCTCCCGTGGCCGCGAGGGTGGACGCCTGGATGAATCCCCGGCGGCTCAGCGCGCGGGAGGATTGCGCTTGCTCGTTCATAAGCGCGGATAGTGCGCCGCTTTTGGCGCCGCGTCAATTACCGACTGCCACGGGGGATGGACGACGCCACCCCTGAATGGAATAGCCACGAAAAAGCACAAGAGGCGCAAGAACCAAAAGTCTTGTGCCTTTTGTGCCTTTTCGCGGCTGCTTGGATTGTGTCCCATTCCGCTAACTCCCATTCAACAACCGGTGTCATGGCTGACCGGCCGGACCGCAGGATAGAATGCCGAGATTTCTGAAACCTTCCTGCCTCGGCCAGCGTCTCACCCGGTGTCGGCATACGACCGACAGCCTTCGCGGGCGGACTGGTTGCGGCCTAAGCTTAGCCGCAAGCGGTTTCCGGCGCGAAGCTCGACCCTCTGACGACAATCAGAGATCATCAAAAACAAAACGACCAAAGGAACACAACATGAAGACCAAAATCCTTACTTATGCATTGGTGGCCGCGGGCCTCCTCTGTGGCGCCACCTTCCAGGCCGCCGCTCAGCAGGGTGGCGGCGGGGGCCGCGGCGGCATCCTGTCCCAGGAAGACCGGACTGCCATCACCGAGGCGACCCGGGACCAACTGACCCAGTTACGGACCGACCTGCAGGCGGCCCAAAAAGCGGCCGTCGAAGCCGCCTTGGCCGAAAACGCCAAGGACGAAGACATTATGGCCAAACTCCAAGCCGTGTCGAAGATCCAGCATCAGATGGCGCTGGTGTATTGCAAGGCGGTGAAAAAGAACGTGAAGTTCACCGACGACCAGGTGAGCCGGATGAAAGAGACCCCGGCGATTGGATACATGACGCTTTTTGGCCCAGGCGGATTTGGTGGCGGGCGTGGCCGGCGCGGCGGTGGCGGCGGCGGCGGTGGCCAGTAATTGTGCCTCACCATCCGAAGAGGCCATAGGGATCATCCCGCTCGACAGGCCCTGTGAATTACAGGCTGTCGAGCCAGCGGCCGAGGGCCGGGGCACGGATCGGTTCGAGACGCACATCGGCGACCCAGAGTTTGCCGGTTGCCTGAGAACCAAATCTGGAATCTGGCGCCCTTGGCCGCTGTTTGTTTAATGTCCTTATGGCTTCACTCGCGCTGCCTCGGGTAGCGGAACATAGCCGCTGGCTTCGACAACTCGTTGGCCGGCATCGGATAGAATCCAGTCAATGTACGCTTTGACCGCGCCGTGGGGCTCGCCTAAGGTGTAAACCTGAAGGGAGCGGGCAAGCGGGTACGTCTTGGCCAAAGTAGCAGCCACGGTAGGCTCGTATGCAGCGTCAGTGGCCGTCTTCTTGACTTTGAGCAGTTTCACCGCCTGCGTGGCGTAGCCCATGCCACTATAACCGATGGCCGTGGGGGTGGAGGCAACCAGTTCGACGACTTCCTTCGAGCCGTCCATATCGAGCGAGCCGAGCTTGAAGTCCTTCTTATTCAATACCTGCTCGCGCAGAAACTCGTATGTGCCGGAGTTCGATTGGCGGTTGACTCGGACGATCTTATCGCTGTCAGTGTCCGGGATTTTCACGCCCAGGTCAGACCATCTGGCGATGGTCCCGCCCTCCGCGTATATCTGGGCAATCTCGTCGAGAGTGATCTCGTTTAGGGGGTTGCTTTTGTGAACGTAGATCGCCACAGCGTCGTAGCCGACGATGGTCTCTTTAGGTTCCTTGCCCGTGATTTTCCTGACCTGTTCAATTTCCTCCGGCCTCATCCTGCGGCTGGCGTTGTAGATGTCGATCGTGCCCTTGACCAGGGCCGGAAAGCCCGCCCCCGAACCCCCGCCCGAGACCTCCACATCCACGCCCGGCGCGACCTTCCTGTATTCCTCGGCCCAAGCCTGGGCGAGGCTGACCATGGTGTCCGATCCCTTGGTGCGGAGGGTGACTGTTTGAACCGAGCCGCTTTGGTTGCAACCGGCAGGCAACAAGCAAAAGGCCAGAAAGCCCCAGACGATGCCAAGCTGCGGAATGAATGAATATCGCCTGAGATCGTTCATCCCCGCAGAGTGACACGTTTTGGCTCAAACTCAAGCCGGAACTTCGCGCTCTTCTTTAGCCAAAACCAGGGCCGCTCCCTGCGTGGCCGCATTATTCGGCCGAACTCGTTGCGTCAGTCGGATTTGCGGAAGTCATAAAACCCGTGACAGAACGAACCGCGGTCACGTAACCTGTAGGTCGTTATGTTCTCGCTGCAAAAACTTTTTAGCCGAGACGAACAATTCTTCGAACTGCTCGAGGCAAGCGCGGAGGAGTGCCGCGCCAGCGTTCAAGCGCTGAAGCGCGCCATTGCGAACAAATCGCGCGCGCCTGCCCTGGATGAATTCATCGGTCCACGGCGCAAAGAGAAACAGATCAGCGCAGAGCTGACGGAACTGCTGGCCCGTGTGTCAGTGACGGCCCTGGAGAGGGAGGACATTGAGGCCCTGTCCAATGCGTTCTACAAAATCCCCAAGACACTGGAGAAATTTGCCCAGCGATACATTTTAGCCGCGAGCGAGCTTCGCGACGTTGATTTTTCGAGGCATGTGAATCTCCTGGAGCAAGCGACAGACATCACCGTGCAGATGTTGAAGGAGCTTCGGCACGGATTTCACATGGACAAGACTTCCGAGCAGAATGCCAATCTGCAGCGCATTGAAGGGGAAGCCGACGAGCTGATTCTGGATGTGCTGAAGACGGAGCTCTACAGCCGCAAGCACGACGCGCTGAAGGTGATTATTCTGAAAGACCTTTACGAGCTTCTGGAGAAGGTGGTGGATCGCTGCCGGGACGCGGGAAACGTGATCTCCCAAATCGTCCTGAAAAACACTTGAGGCGATGCCGGACCTGGCTTTTCTTCTCCTCGCTTTGGCCATGGTGCTGGTGTTCACCTACACCAACGGGTTTCACGACGCAGCCAACGCCATTGCCACCGTCGTCGCGACGAAGGTTATGACGCCCCGGCAGGCGGTCCTTTGGGGCGCCTTCTGGAATCTCGTCGGCGCGCTCGGAGGAACCGCGGTGGCCAAAACGGTGGGCGCGGGTTTGGTGGATACCAGTTATGTCACGCTGGCGACCATCTTCTGTGCGATGACCGCCGGGGCCATCTGGAATGTCACGACGTGGTATTTCGGATTGCCGGCCAGTTCCAGCCATTCGCTCATCGGAGGGTTGTTCGGCGCGGCCCTGGCTTCCGCGAAAAGTTGGAAGGTGCTTAAATGGTCCGTCGCGGACGCCGATCCCAGGACGGGCCAGGTTGTGATGGACGGCATCTATCATAAAGTCGTCATTCCCATGATTTCGTCGCCCATTGCCGGATTCGTCGGGGGTTTTTTCATCATGGGACTTCTCTTTTTGCTGACGCGTCCGTTGCGGCGCGCGCTGGTGACCGCTTTGTTTGGAAGACTCCAGATACTGAGTTGCACCTACATGGCCTGGTCGCACGGCTTCGCTGACGGCCAGAAAACGATGGGCGTGATGGCTCTCGCGGCCTTCGCAGCGACCCAGGCAGGGCAGCTCGAGCATCTGCCGCCCTGGCTGCATTTCCTGCGCACGCCAAAGTTTGAAATCGCGACTTGGGTCAAATGGTCGTGCGGCCTGGCCATGGCACTCGGAACTTGTGTCGGCGGTTGGAGGATAATCAAGACCCTCGGCCACAGCTTGGTGAAGTTGAAGCCAGTCAACGGCTTCGCGGCGGAAACCACTGGAGCAACGATCCTGCTGGTGACTGGGGTCTTCGGCATGCCTGTGTCCACCACGCATACGATCACCACGGCCATCATGGGCGTTGGCTGCGCCAGGAGTTTTGGGGCAGTCGATTGGATCATCACCGAGCGCATCTTGTGGGCCTGGGCGATGACCATCCCAGCCGCCGGAACAATTGCCTATTTGCTCGTGCGCTTGCTGGGCGCCTTGGGGATGCGCTAATGCAGCTAGTTTCATCGCCCGCCTGCCGCTGCCGGGGGCAAATAAAGCTGCGGTGCGAGGCGGCGGCGCTTCGAATGGCTTCGAGTTCGGCGTAGAAAGCCGGATGGAAAAGATCCACCAGAGGCTTGGCGTGTTCGGGACGGACGGCGGCAACAAAATCAGCGTCCGCTGTCGCCCGATAAATGCCATGAACCGTCCAGTGGATTGAGCGCCCCCGCGCAAAGCTCCGCCAGCGTCACCACGCTCATCCCACCGCCCTCCGCCGCGACCGCGTTCTCAATTTGTTTCTTCGCCCACTCGTGGTTCGCCTGACTTCTGTCCAGGGCATCCACAATCACGTTAGTGTCAAGCAGGGTCATGGTTCGCGCGTAAGTTCGCGCAATTCGTCCCACGACATGTCGAGTTTCAACCTGCAGTCGGCAATGGCTTTCCGCACCTGCGCCCGGGTTTTCTTCCTTGGTGAATCAGGCAGGTTCAAGCGCACCAAATGAAAATGACCGTTGCCATGATCTTCGTAAGCAAATACGTCCCCGGGGTGCGCATCAGGCACCACCACCCGTTTCTTGCTGTCCGCTCTGACCGTCATAGTGGGATGATCCCACATTTGTCCTTTCCTGGCAAGCGGTACCGCCGGCACGGGAGGTAAACGTCCGCTCGCCCCGGCTCACCAGCCAAAGAACCGATATGGGTCATCCCACTCCGTAGGCCGGGTGAGGTAGAGGCCATCGAGCCATCGCCCAGCGGTCGGGTCCTGGATCGGTTCGAGGCGGACATCGGCGAGCCAGAGTTTGCCGGTGCCGTTGAACCAGAGCTGGAACTTGGTCCCTTTGGCCGCCGTGTCCTTGGCTTGGAGCACGAACGACGTGGTCTGCCATTGCGCTTTGGGCGCGAGGTTCTCGTAGTCGAAGAGCGCTTGCCAGTTGGCTGTGTTCTGCACGGTCCAACTGATGTTCTTGGCGGTCAGGCCCTCGGCCCGGGTTCTTAGCGACAAGCGATACCACTGGCCGCCTTGGATGGGCAGGTCGTGTTGGGCGATCATGATCTCGGGCGCCTTTGCCCCGGTGGCGGCGGGTGGCACGGTGATGAGTTGTGCCCAACCACCTGCCTGCCCGGGCAGCGCCTCCCGGGTGCAGGCTGCGCCTGTGGCACTCGGGCTGAACTCCCATTCGTCAGCCAGGCCCTTGCCCTTGCCATCGGCGCTGAAATCGCCATTCCTTACGACCGACGGCCCCTTGGAGCCGCCCACCGGCTCGCCGAACCGCTGCAAGAGCGGCGTCGAGGCGGACACGCCGAGATTGCCCAGCAGCCGGCTCACCGCGAAGGAGGTGCGGCCGAAGGTGCGGCGCAGGTTGAATTGCTCCGGGCTGTGGTTGAAGGACCACGACGCAAGGCCGGCCTCGAAGTTCGCGTTTTTGAACAGATTGCGGCCCGGCGTCTCTGTGGCCGCCGATGCGGGGTCGCCGCTCGGGACAAAAGGGCCTTCGTAGAGCCGCATCCGGTCGATGCGGAACCTGGCGCCTTCGCCCGAGCCGTTGAGGTAGGCCTGCCAGCCCTCGGGATAGGGCTTGTCGACCGGGAACGTGAGGTGAAGCTCGGTCCAGGCGCCCGGGCTGACGGTGGTGTCCTGTCCCCGCGCCGCCCGATCCCATGGCCGGCCCGCACGCTCGACCTCGAGCCGCGCGACGACTGGCACGTCGAGGGCCTTCACGCAGGCTGCGAAGGTATAAGTCTTGCCGAGCTGGCCTGCGGGCAACTTCTGCCCGAACTGGGCATAGACCAGGCCGCCCATCGAGATGAGGGCGCTCTTCCTGTGCGGGCCGCTGCCGCCTGAAGGCGGCGTTCCGGGGGTGTCGTCCTCGGTGAGGGCGAGGGAGCTTAGCGCCCCCATGGTCTTGCTCACTTGGAAGGGCGGGAGTTGGCAGAAGACGACGTTGCCCGTGGCTGCCAGGACGCCGTCGCCATAAGCCGTGGCGCCGTCCACCACCAGGGGCAGCCTGCGCGGGTCGCGGTTGTGAATGTCGGCCGGCGATACCCCGGCCAGCAGCGAACTGGCGCTGAATGGAGGGAACCAGGCGGCGATGTGCTCGGCGGGCTGCATGGTTACCTTGGTTGGCAGGAATGAGTCGGCCTCGGCCTGGTCGAGTCCGAGGGCCAGGACGCGGCCTCCCGCCTTGACCCAGTCACCGGTGGCCTGGGTCTGGGCCGCCAGCTCGCGGCCCCCGCCCGGACCCACGACCAGCACCTGGTCCGCCGCGGGCGGCTGGCCTTTGAATGGGGCGGCTTGGATGCCGCAGGCGGCCAGCCAGTTTAAGCCGGCTGATTCGCCGGCGTACATCGCATTGCGCCGCGGAGCCGGGCGCCAAGCATCCACATACCGGAGGATGTTGCCCGCCAGCGTCTCGGCTGCCGGGTCGCTCTCGGTCCGCGCGGTCACGTCCATCTGGCAGAAAAGGACGAGCCCGCGGCCCTCGCGGTATTCGAGGAGGGGGCTGTACTGGAGGGCGTAGCCGCCGTCGAGGATGGGCAGGAAGTCACCCCGAGGCGGTTTTTCAATGAGCACGGAGGCTACGTTGCCCCAGTTGCCGCAGCGCCAGAGCCGGGTGACCTCCAGCCCGCACCAGGTTACGGTGGGCGCCCCGTTGTAGCGCGGACTCAACTTATAGGCCAGGGTCGGAGGCAGCAGGGTGGAGGAGCCGCGCCAGTCGCGCAGGGCTTCAGCCTTCAGGCCGGCCAGCAGCGGGCTGTCGGGCACGCGCGGCCAGACCTGGCGCAGGCCGTATTCCTCGACCCTGAAGCCCAGGCGCTTCTCGAGCACCTCGGCGGTCTGCTCGAAGACGACCACTTTGAGCCCGTCGGGCACCCGGTTCAGGGCAGGCGCCGGGCTGTCCAGAGTGAGGGCGCTCTTGCCGATGAGCAGCACGTCGAAACCCGAAAGGTCCGCGGCGGCGCCGACCGGTTGGCAGTTCACGCCCAGGCCGGCCAGCAACCTGGTGGTCTGGCCGGGCGGGTCGAAGAGGGCGATCTTCGAGACCGGGCGCGGGGGCGGCGAGCGCGGGATGACCTGGAGCGTGAAGGAGTCATCCTGGCTCTCTCCGGTGCTGAACTTGAAGGTCGCGGTGAGATGGTAGTTGCCCGGCGCCAGGTCGGCCGGAAGCTTGAGTTGGACGGGGACGCGCGCCTGGTCCTTGTCGCCGGTCAGTATGACCACCTCCTTGGCGCCACCAACCGCCGGACCCATGTCGGTCGACCATGTGGCCTCGCAGGTCACGGACACGCGGGAGTTGTTGATGACGATGAGTTGTTTCTCGACGGTCTCGCCGGGGTAAAAGGTGTGGTCCTTGGCGGTGAAGTGCTCCGGCTTGCCGGCTATCCAGGCCAGCAGCGGCATATTATTGCGCAGCAAGGATTTGGCCGTAGGCGTGGCGACCCAGTCGGACCGGTCGTAAGCCAGGTCGAAGCGGGGGTAGGTGAGGTCGATGAAATCCGGGCTGTAGCCCGGCTGCTGCAGATCGTCCCAGTCGACCTGCAGCTCCTGGCGGCGGTGTTGGAACCCGTCGCGCAATTTCCAGAAGCGGTCGTGCTCCCAGGGCGAGTTGCCAGAGAGGCCCCACGCGCGGAAGGCACGCCAGTTGTCGGTCGTGTAGGCGGCTTGGACCGGCTGCATCTCGTCCAACCGCGCATCGCCCACCGGGTAGGGGTAGTCCCAGCGGAACCAGGAGCGCCCCTGGCGGAACTGCTGGGCTTCCCATCGGAGGTTGCGTTTTTCGCGGTCACTGATCTGGTAGGCGGCATCGCCCAGGAACTGAGCGTTCCATTCGGCGAGACAATACTCCCAGGGCACGGCGGCGCTGCCGAACTCGCGATGGCCCTCGTACCAGCCGCGGTACATGGCCCAGTCCCAGCCAAAGGGCACGCCGTACTCAACCAGGACCATCGGTTTGCCCCCCGCGCTGGACCAGTGCTCGAACCAATCGTCGAGTTCCTGGATGGGCACGAAGTTAAGGTAGAAGTTGAGGGTGTACATCGCGCTGAGGTCGCCCGAGGAGTGATGATAGACGATTCGGGCCGGGTCCAGGCGCTTGACGATGGCTTCGCAGCGCAACGCGCGGGCGACGTTGCGGTCGGACCACTGGTCCCGAGGGTTGGCAAGCCCGTCCATCATCTGCGGGTTGGTGTCCTCGTTGTAACCGGTGGCATTGTGGCTCATCGCGTAGCAGACCACCGAAGGGTGGCTGCCCGCGACGCGCACGTAAAACGCGGCGTGGCGCGCATAGCCGTTGGTTTGGTCGGCCTCCGGCGTCTGCCAATCGTAAACACTGAAGTGCGGCTGCGACAACGCCACGAGCATCCCCGTGTCGTCGGCGGCGCGCAGGATTTCGGTGAAGCTAAGGTGCGAGCCAGGCTCGCAGCCGTAGTTGTGGGTATAAACGAAGTTGATGCCGAAGCTCTTGAGGCGCAAGAGGCTCTCCCTGGCCCCCGCGTAGGTTGACGAGGCCGCGCCCACCGAGGCGTTGTCCAGGGGCACCAGCGAGAGGTACAGCCGGGTGCCGTTGAGGTAGAAGTCACGGCCCTGTATCCAGAACTCCCGGAAGCCGAACCGGACCGGGTTTGCAGTGTCCGCCGCCTGGCCTTCGGCATCAAGCAGCGACAGCTCGGCGGCGTACTGATTCTGCGGCGTGTTGATGTCCCAGAGCTTCGGCGGCTTCCACGAGGCCGTGAAGGTGGCGCGGCCGTCTTTGACATCGCGCGCGGAGAAGGTCGGGCCGGTGAACTCCGCCACTTGCCGGCCCTGGTCGTTGATGCGGGCGCGCAACTTGTAGCGTCCCTCGGGGGCCAGCCCTTGAAGGCCGGCCTCGAAGGTGATCTGGCCCTGGCGGAACGAGGTGTCGATCCTCACGTCCGAGAGGCGCGCCCCGGCAGGCTCACCGATGAGCCAGAGGTCGCCGCACAGGCCGCGGCGTTCGACACTGCCCTTCTTCTGCCTGGCGGTGTTGGTGTCGTTATAGGACTCCATGAGGGCTTTGAGGGGCATCGCCACCACCAGCAGGCTTAGGACATGCGTGCCTCCCGGATGGACCACTGCCGAGAGGTCCACCTGGCCGGCGGGGAAGCGGACCTGGCCCACCCTCCGGCCGTCGACATAGATTGCCGCGTAAGAATTCAGGTACTCGAGGTCCAGGGCGATGCGCCGGCCGGCCCAAGCCTGGGGGATGGTGATCATGCGTTCGTACCAAGCGCTCTGGACCTCTTTGAGGTTGGTGTTTTTCCAGCTCGGGTCGGGGTAGAGGGTCTGGTAATCGCTCTGCAGGTAGTCCTGGGTGCCGGGCCAGCAGGCGGGCACCTTGTAATAACCCCAAGCCCCGGTGGGCACTTGGACGGCGGCGTCGGCCGCCGGTTGCCAGCGCCACAGGCCGTTGATGCAAAGGCGTTCGCGGGTGGGGGTGGTCTCGTGGCTGGCCTTGCCCGGGTCCCACACCGCTCTAACGCCCGGCGGCAACGGCGCGCCAAATTGGTCCTGCGCCGGTGCCGGGCAAGGCAATGCGGCAATCCCCCACGCGGCCGCAAGCAGCAGGGCCGAAGGGAGGTTTATGGATGGGCGGTCCGACGGGTGGGAACTCAGAGTTTGACGGTTCATGCGCTGTATCTGCAGGCACAAGGGTTGCCAGGTCGAGCTGGAAAGTCAAGGGTCCACAGGCCACGGTCCACAGGCCACGGTCCATAGTCCACGGTCCGCAGCCTCGATCCTCGGATTCGCCGACTGGCGGCCGAGGATTCTCCCTCTCCCTCGGGGAGAGGGCCGGGGTGAGGGGGAACGGTTTGCGGAACACCCAATGTCACCCGGAGTCCAGGGCAGTGGGCCGGGGGGGAGGGGGTTAAAATTGGTCATAATTACTTAAAAGGCGCCGGAGATTGGCTTGTCCCGGGTTTCAACGGGCGGTTTGATTGGGCAGGCATCCATCCCGCGGGCAGGCAGGATGCCTGCCCCACTCCGGGACGGGGCCGATGCAGGAGGGCCATGGGCTTGGACTTGCGGCCGTTCGGCGGACCGCTTGGGCCAGCGCCTGCGCTCTGTTCCCGGTTTTCCCATATCGATCTCTGCTTTCTCATTGGTCCTTCCTGCGAGCCGCCCCGGCAATTGCCGGCGGCCAGTGCTTGTGCGGGCCGGGGCCGGGGCAGCCTTTTACGGTTGCGCCGCCGGGCGCACCACATAGCCCTATAGTAATGCATTGATACACATTGTCAGCAGGGATTTTTGCGGGTGACTGGGGCCGGGCGTTCCTCAGGGGCGTTCGAGGCGTGGATCGAGGACCGGCCAACCTTAGGAAATCTCCAGCGAAATCAAGGACCATCTCGGAGATCTTCTGCGTCCCCATAATTCAGTTTCTCCTTTTTGCCTTGAAGCCGGATTCGTCGCCCTGGTGAAAGACGATTCTGCCGACCAATTGCTTGCCCTTTCCCTCGATCTTCGCCCAACCTCTGCCGTTCACCTCGGTTCCCTCGTCAAACCCCTCGAAGGTAAAATCCACACGATCAAGGGAATCGTCGTAACGCCAGTCAAGAGACGCATCCACGCATCCAAAATGAAACCCGCCCGAGCCACCTTTTTGGAAAGTGACGTGGCCAGACTCCTCCATGTCGATGTAGTCTTGGTCCCACTGGTCCATCTCCAGGATTCGCCATTTCCCAACAAAAGCTGTTTTCATGAATTTCAGCGATTGGCGAACCAGACGAGGCCGCAAGCTAAACACGCGAATGCTCCCCCGGTAAATTCTGTTCCCGGTCCGGACCAGATGCGTGACAGAATGCCCCGATCTTCAGGCGAAAAGACAGCCCGCCCCTCAGTACCAGCGATCGTCCCCCTGACAATGCGGGGACTATTACATTTCAAGCAGCGGTCCATAGCCAAATGGCATAACGTTCGCCAGCACCGGCTCCGCGCCAGGCGGCACGCCTCGCTTGGAACGGCGGCGTCATCGCGGCATTCGGTGCATCTGCTTGGTTAGGCATGTGAAACACCTGTCGCAGCTTCGTGTCCGCTGCCGCCAAGCGCGCTCGAAGCGCCGAGGAGAAAGCCGAAGTCGTACAGCCGGCCACGATTGTAAGTCTCGTAAATGCGCACGTTCGGAGTGAACAAACTGATGAAGAACGTGAGGGGACATATCAGGCCGTGCCATAGTCCTGCCCAAAATCCAGCGGCCTGCGCGCCTGGAACTCGGTATTTCGATCCTGGTCCCGCAACAGCTAAAACATTCATACGTAAAAGATTAGTGAACGCCTAACCTTGGGATTAAGTCCAAGGTTTTTGGACGTACTGGGAATGTCTTTTCATACCCGTACCCATCGTAAACCATTGTCCCTCAAGTGCAAGCGCAAATTATGACCCAAAACAGTGAAGGGTTCGCTTTTGTCCATACAAGCAGTGGCTAGATTCCATGGTCCGCTCGTTGGTCGCTGGGAGGGTGGGGATCAGAATCGAGCTTAGACCCGAGCAGGGCACTTTGGGGGCACAGCTTCCGCGACGCATGAGCATATGTTAGGCCTTTGCCGGACCGAATCAAGGCCCAATTGTGCCTCATCACCAACCTGAGCGACCCTCACCCCTGCCCCTCTGCCACCGGATGGGAGAGGGGGAGGATCATTGTGGGGGCGCATCTTGTCAGTACCGGCATGCGAATGACGAGGTCAGAGACAGTGCCCGCCGCCCAGGAATTCAACCCTCCGGGTTGGCCCCGAGCCGCCGCTCCTGGCCGGAGGTGGCGGTACTGACAAGATGCGCTCCATTGTGGGGACGTGACCCAGGGCGTTGCCCCACTGCACTGGACTTTGGGTGACAACGGGTATTCCGCGAACCGTTCCCCCTCACCCCGGCCCTCTCCCCGAGGGAGAGGGAGAATCCTCGGCCGCCAGTCGACGAATCCGAGGATCGAAGAAATCTCCAAGGCTGCGCGCTGCTGTTCCCTTTCCTCGCGGAGAGGGCCAGGCCCCAACGGGGTTGCGGCCCGGTGGCGGGAAAAGCAGCTCGCCTGCGTTGCCCTCCGGCCAAAACTCCGTTGCGGTTGAGGGCCCTTCCAACCGCGCTACCCAGGGTTGCCCCTTCGGTCCAACCCTGGGCTTTGTGACAGTGTAGTGGTCAGGCGCTACAGCGATGTCACGTTCGGCCTTGCCAATAAGATCATTGCGCGCCATGACAGACAGGCATTGCGGCATGTGCAATGGTAAATCCACGATGACCGACCGCGTGAAAACAATCACGTTCTGCTCACAGACAAACTCGAAGCACAAGTTGCTCGATCACAGCCAAGACTACAAATGAACACCCAAACGGAACCACCGTCACAACCATTAGCCAAAGGCCAATTGTGGAGGACCGCAGTGGCGGCCATTGAAATCGTCGCCTTGGGCAGAAGGTTCATTCACTACGAAATCACGATGCTGTTGGGACGCAAAAGAGTCAGCGCCCAAACCAGCGACATCGAGGCCATGGCGAATTATCTGCACACCCATGAGGCCCGATTAGTGAGGTCTCCTGGCTGAGGTTCATTCGACAGCCTTCGCCGGATTCCCGAAGGGGATCTGCTTCACGAAGGTTGGGTATTCGGTGGGTTCCACATTCGAGTGCGAAGCCAAGGGTGCCGGCAAGTAAAGCGCCGCATGCGGTGTCGCATTAATTTCATGCGTTTTGGCGCGCGGGCAGGCGAACAGGTGGCCGGGGGGAGCGTGAGGAGTGTCTGGAGCGTGGGGAGCGAGGGGAGCGTGGGGAGCGAGGGGAGCGTGGAGCGTGGGGGCATCGTAGCACTTGCCACGCTCCGCACGCTCTCACGCTCGACACGCTCCAGGCTCGACACGCTCCACGCTCGACACGCTCCACGCTCGACACGCTCCACGCTCGACACGCTCCACGCTCGACACGCTCCACGCTCGACACGCTCCCACGCCCCTCACGGGCGCTGGACTCGAAAGAACTGTTCGGGGCCTTGCGGGAGGGGCGTAGTGAAGGTGTAGGAGGCGCCCGGAACGTTCGTGGTCAGGACGGCGGCAGTATTAGTGCTCCAAGGCCCAGTGGGGTGGCTGGCGGTTAACAGGTTGAAAGAGGCCGGCACGCCGGAAAGGAGCGAGAAACCGATCTGCGCCTGGCCGTGGTTGAGGGCCGGGGTGTCCAGGACAATGTATGGCGGGGAGAAACCGAGCGAGACGGTGTCGTTGTCCCAATCGGCCACAAAGAGGTTGCCGGCGCTGTTCACGGCGATGCCGCTGGGAGAATCAAATCGCGCCGCGCTGCCGGTTCCATCCGCCGCGCCATAATTGCCGGCCAGCCCGCCGATAGTCGTTACGAGCCATTGGGTTTGCCCGCCTGAAACGGCCGGCCTCATCTTGCGAACAGTGCCGTCGGAGAAGTCCGCCACATAGACATTGCCCGCCCGGTCCACGGCAATACCCGATGGACTGCTGAAGAGCGCCGCGCTCCCAGTCCCGTCGGCGCTGCCGGCAATGCCCGGCGAGCCTGCGATGGTGGCCACGGTCCAATTGGTTTGGCCCGCGGACACGCTGGGCGTGATTTTGCGAATGGTGTTATTTAAGCTGTCCGTTACGTAGAGGTTGCCGGCGTCGTCCAAGGCGACCCCGCCGGGGTTGTTAAACCGGGCCGCGCTGCCGCTGCCGTCGCTGCTGCCCACGATTCCCGCCGACCCGGCAATCGTGGCGACTGTCCATTGAGTGCGTCCCGCGGACGGGGCAGAAGTGAGCTTGCGGATGACCGAGTTGCCGGCATCGGCGACGTAGAGACTGGCCGTGCCGGCGACTGCGATGGCCGTTGGAGCATTGAACCTGGCGGCGGGGCCCGTCCCGTCAGTTGCGTCGGCGATGCCTGGGGACCCTGCAATGGTGCTCACGACCCAATTGGTTTGGCCAGCCGAAAGGCTCGGCGCGACCTGGCGGATGGTGTCGTTGCCCGAGTCCGCCACATAGAGATTGCCCGCGCTATCCGCACCAACGCCCATCGGACTGGTGAAGGAAGCGCCAGCCCCAGTCCCATCGGCGCTCCCGGCATTTTCCGGCGAGCCTGCAATCGTGCTCACCAGCCAGTTGGTTTGCCCGGCCGAGAAGCCCGGCGCGATTTGGCGGATTGTGTCGTTGCCCGAGTCGGCCACATAAAGATTGCCCGCGGCGTCCACAGCCAAACCGGAGGGATTGTAAAACTGCGCCGCTGTTCCCGTCCCGTCCGCGCTCCCGCTGCCGCCGGCCAACCCGGCAATCGTGGTCACCGCCCAGACTGCAAGCCCGCCCGAGACGCCGGGAGCAACCTCCCGAACCGTATTATTGAAAGTGTCAGCTACGCAAAGGGCGCCCGCTCGCGTCACGGCGATGCCGTTGGGATAGCTGAAAAGGGCGGCATCCCCGATGCCGTCGCTGCTGCCGGAGATGCCAACCGAGCCGGCGATGGTAGTGACCACCCATTCGGTTTGTCCGGCGGAGATGCTCGGCGTGATCTTGCGGATCGTCTCGTTTCCGGCATCGGCCACGTAGAGGCTCCCTGTGCCGTCCACTGCAATTCCATAAGGGTTGAGGAATTGGGCCGCGCTGCCGGTGCCGTCTGCGCTGCCGAATCCCCCCACCGACCCCGCGATCGTGCTCACTGTCCAGTTGGTCTGGCCGGCTGCGACGCCGGGCGTAAGCTTGCGGATCGTGGAACTGCCGTAGTCGGTTGCATAGAGGTTGGCTGCACTGTCTGCGGCGATGCCGAACAGGTTGTAAAACCGGGCCGCGGTCCCAGGCCCATCCGTGCTGCCATGCGTCCCGGCCAACCCGGCAATAGTCGCGACCACCCAGTTGGTTTGCCCGCCCGACACGCCCGGCCTAATCACGCGAATGGTGGCATTGGCGGTGTCCGCCACATACAGGTTGCCGGCGCCGTCCACCGCCAGGCCGGCAGGCCGGTTAAATCGCGCCGCGCCGTTTGTGCCGTCCGCGCTGCCGGCGGCCCCGGCCAGGCCGGCAATAGTGGTCACGAGCCACTGGGTTTGTCCGCCAAGGAGGTTCGGGCCGATCATGCGGATCGTGTTGTTCCCGGTATCCGCCACATAAAGGTTGCCCGCGCTGTCCATTGCAATGCCGTTGGGATGATAGAAGCGCGCCGCGCCGCCCAAGCCGTCGGCGTTCCCGCGGCTGCCGCCCAACCCGGCAAGAGTGGAAACTGTCCAGTTGGTCTTGCCTGCTGAAACGGCGGGGGTAACGCTCCGGACTGTGTTGTTGTCGGAATCGGTCACGTAGAAGACGCCGCTGGTGTCCGCCGCAGCCCCTTGAGGACCGAAGAAGCGCGCCGCGCTTCCGATGCCATCGGCGGTGCCGTAGCCTGCATTCCCGGCGATGGTTTGGAAAGTGTAAGGCGTGGGGTAATTTACCTGCCCCAAGGCTGCGCCCTCCCAAGCCAGGGCGAGGGATAGGAGGAATGTCAGCGCCCGGCTCATAAACAACGCGACATGCAAGGGGTGAGGGCCGAGCGTCGAGCATCGAGGGGCGGCGGGCGAGGGGTGGCGCCTGGTTTCCTCGACACGCCGGGGCTGCATCAAGCTCGCTGCAGGGTCGGTATTGTCCCGGAGGGAAACTCGGCAATAGCCCAACGTGATAACGTTGAGTCCAGTCCCGAGAAGGGCGCAAGTGCCGAAGCGACGGCCGAAGCGGCCCATAGTTCTCAGCCGTCCCTTCGGGACGGGACTTGCTTGCGGGCTGATCCCGGCGTTGAAACGCCGGGCTATTATCGGATGTCCCTCCGGGACAAATGCCAGATCACGCAACGAGCCTAATGCGGCCCGGTCAACTCTCGGCCCTCGACGCTCGACCCTCGACCCTCGGCACTTGGGCCCGGATACTGTTGAACTGCGGTCTGCCATTATCGGCTCCTAACGACTCACCCCCGTAGTGCAATCGTCGCCAGGACGGTGTGCGTGGCGCCTTGAGGCGAGAGCTCGCTACGCATAATCTGGACCCCGTCAGCCGTCCATTGCCCAAAAAGCTTCTCGGCCATGGCTTTGGCCTGCCGGGCAAGGCTCTCCGCCTCGGGCCGCCCGATGCCTTTGATGCGGCCCAGCGTCAGATGCCCGCTGAACCGTTCCTCACGCTCCTGGGAGGTGAAATTGGCGGAGGCGGTCTGGATGGCGCGCTGCAATGGGGGGAGGGCCTCTTGCGCTTCCCTGACCCCCAGCCACACCACGCGAGGAGAGCGCAGATCGGGAAAGCACCCGACCCCCTCCGCCCGCAAGCGCAGGGGGGCAAACCCACTGCAGGCAGCCCGAATCGCTTCGACCAACTCGCCGACGCGCTCCGCTTGGACGTTGCCAAGAAACTTCAGAGTCAGGTGAAACTGCTCACGCCGGGTCCACGTCACCTTGGCCTGCCCGATGGAGCGGCGCAATTCCGCCTGCGCCTTCCGGACCTCCGTTTTGACCTCCTCCGGCACGCTCAGCGCCACAAATAGCCGATACTCTGGCGGGGCCGTCATGGAGCGTGGAGCGTCCGAGCGTAGAGCGTGAGGGCATCGCAGCACTCGCCACGCTCCACGCTCTCACGCTCCACGCTCCACCTCAAGGATTCGGATCTCAGAAACTGCTTTTGCACGAGCCTTAAGGAAGAGGTTCCCCGCGCGCGGCAATCAGAAGACGATACCACTCTTCGCGGGTCAACTCGAGGTCGATGGCTTGTGCTGCTTCCCGAATTCGTTCGGGGCGGATCGAGCCGATGACGGGCAGGATTTTGCTCGGATGCTTCAGCAGCCAGGCCAGTGCCACGGCGATGCGGGTGGCGCCCCGCTCTCGGGCCACGGCATCGACGACCGGCAGGAAGCGGTCCGGGCGATAGACCTTTTGGGAAGGAAGCATCTCGCCGGCGCCGTTGCCCAGCAGGCCGGCCGCCAGGGGGCTCCAGGCCATCGGTGTGAGCCTTTCAATCAGGCACTGGTCAAGCGTGCCGTCGGTGAAGGCATCGAGTTTGGCCAGACTGATCTCGACCTGGTGGGCCACCAGCGGCATCGGACAGGCCGTTTGGAGCGCCGTGAGCAGGCTCGGACGGAAGTTGCTCACCCCGAAATAACGGACTTTGCCTGCCGCCTTCAGTTTCGAGAAGGCCTGGGCGATTTCCTCCGGGTCCGCCAGAAAATCCGGCCGGTGGAGCATGTAGAGATCAATGGTCTCGATGCCCAACCGCTGAAGGGATGCCTCAGCAGCCCGGAGGATGTGCTCGGCGGAAAAGTCATAACGGGGCGGGGAACCAGGTTGCGGGTCGCCTCCGGCGCGGATGCCGCCCTTGGTGGCGATGAGGATGCGCTGGCGCAGGCCTGAAACTTCCTTGAGCGCCTCCCCGAGGATGCGCTCGGCCTCACCTCCGCAATAGATGTCCGCATTGTCGAACAGGGTGTAGCCCGCCTCGCAAGCGGCGATGATCGCCCGCCGCCCCGCCGCCCGGTTCGCAGGTGTGACTTCCGCTGGGTCCCACGTTCCGGCCACCCGCCAACAGCCATAAGCCAGCCGGCTGCTTAGCAAAGGACTGACTCCGAGAGCAATGGTTTGCATACAATCGTGACTTTCGCCGCCACATTACGGCCCCCGGCGGCTTCCGGCAAGCCCGATTACCTCCCTCCCGAACCGGCCCCATTCGTGCCTAGCGGAGTACGCAGAGCGGTCTCGTACTGCTCGGCCTCGGCCTTCTTGTTGAGCTTCTGGGCCAGCGGCAGCAGGTGGCGGTAAATGGCGGGTTTATCCGGGTAATCAGGCGCCTCCTGGAGCAGCTTTTGGTAATTCTGGTAGGCCGCCTGGTCGGCATTGGCCAGTTCAGCGCGATTCAGAGTGACCAATTTTTCGCCCAGCACCAGCCTGAGGCGCAGGCGTTGTTGGGGCGAGGGATTGAGGGCGAGGGCCTGTTCGTATTCATGAACGGCAGACAGAGGCTTGCCCAGGGCCGAATAAAGGTCCGCCAGTTTCTCAGTGAGTATCGCGCTGTGCCGGGTCAAGTCGAGTTGTTCGAGGTAGGCCTCTCCGGCAGGAAGGGGCTTTCCATTGGCCAGGTTCAGGTCGAGCAAGCGCAAATAGGCCCACTCCCGCCAAGGGCTGTCGTGCGTCTCCAGGTCCAGAAACAGTTGGTCCATGTTGCGCCCGAAGGGCCGGTAAAGGGGATCACCGACAACTGTAACCTGCCAGGAAAGGAAACGTTGGCAGGCGTAAGCCGCTTCGCCAAAACTGAACCCCGAATAGACGAGCCGGCTCACGAAGGTGGCCAGGTCCGGCGTGCCTACCAGGAAAGGCTCGGCCACGCATCCCATTGTGATGGTCGCACCTTTGGCCAGCAACGGGCCGACCCAGTAATGATCGGTGACGCGCAAACTGCATGCGCTAAAGGAATGCAGGTGATAGGCAAAGGCCCCGGGCATGAATTCCACCGCAGGCTGGGCAAAGGGCCCGCTCACGTTTTCATCGTACCAACCCAGGTAGAGGGCGATGTGGCTCATCGGAAAGCCCGCCGGGAACGTCCCGGCGTTTTCGTCCACCACCGTTTCAAATCCGAGGCGGCGGCAGATTTCCGAGGCGGTGCGAATCCACTCGTCGCCCATTTTTAGCCCAGGCTCGGTTGTGTTCCGCACGTCGAAGTAGGCCCGGCCCCACAGCCCGTGGGTCTCGGCCTCGATTGCCTTATCGACCAAGCCGCGCGCGATTGCGGGGCTGGGGCCGTCCAGGCGCGCGACGATCAACACGCCGTTCGTCGGATCGAGCGCCGCGGCGTTGGTCGCGCCATAAACCGGGTTGCGGAACCATCCGCTCAGCGGATACTTCTCTTGCGTCAACGGCAGGAGCGCCAGTTCGCTGTCCACCGCCGCCCCGTTGCGCCGCCCTTCCGGCGCCACTTTCTCCGTTCCCTCCTCCCTTAGATTAGTGTCCTCGGCGATGCGCAGCGGCACCCCGTAGCAGAGCACCGCGCAGCGAATCCGCGAGCTGACCACCAGCCGTTCCGCTTTCCCCGGATGATTGGCGGTCGCCGGCGCGCTCACCGGGCCTATGTGCCAGAGCTTCCGGCCCTCCAGGAACCTGGCCAGGGGCATCTCGAGGCCGTCGCGGTACTGGGCGCGGGAAAGCTCTTCGGTGCTCGGCAAGTCCACTGCGAAGACCTGCTCGGCGGGCACGTGCCGCCGCTGGGCATAGTACAGCGCCAACGGCTTGGATTCAGGCACGCGCTTGTTATAGATGACAACCACCTCTTCGCCGGGGTTGCCCGCCGGCGCCGGCGCGACCCCGGCCAAGCCCAGGATTGCCAGGATTAATCCAAACACGACTTTCTTCATAACTCCACTTTCAACCCATCATAAGCCAATTCCACCCCGGGCGGAAGCTCGGCCTGGGCCGCATCGTGATCATAATCGTGGGTCAAGTGGGTGAAATAGGTTTGACCGGCGCCGATGCGCCGGGCGGCAGCCAGCGCTTCATCCAGGCACATGTGCGTCGGGTGAGGGGCGGGGCGCAACGCATCCATCACCGCCACTTGCACGCCGCGCACCTGCTCGATGACATCCGGGGGCACTTCGCTGCAATCGCTCAGATAGGTCAACTGCTTCCGGCCATCCTGCACAAACAAAAAGCCGCAGCTCTCGGCGGAACCGTGAGGCAGCCGCAACGGCACGACCTCGAGGTCGCCCACCCTGAAGGGCCCTTCGATGACGTGCGGCTCGGGAATAAAGTAGCCCTTGACCGAGGCCGCCCCGTGGAAGGCATAGGCGAAGACCCGTTTGAGGTCGTTCATCGTCTCCCGGTTCGCATAGACCGGCAAGGCATGACCCTCGCGCAGGTTGCAGTATGACCGGCAATCGTCCAGGCCCATAATGTGGTCCGCGTGCGAATGGGTGAAGAGCACCGCATCCAGCCGTCGAATCTGCTCCCGCAGCATCTGAATGCGAAATTCGGGCGTCGTGTCCACGACCAGCCTGACCCCCTCGCTTGCCACGTAAATCGATGGCCGCGTGCGATGATTCTTCGGATTTGCCAGGAATTCCGGAGGATACTCTTTGCCCAGCACTGGAACGCCTTGCGAAGTGCCTGAACCCAAAAAAACAAACGAGAAAGCCATCGTGGCTCAAAGCCTAACAGCCAAGCCCGCCCAATGCAAGGCATGAGGACATACAGAGCCCGAAGTCTCCCGGCGCTCCTTGCCTGGCGGGAAGGAGTTTGGTACAAGCACCAGGTATGACACGCCGCCTGTTTGCTTTGGCCTTTTCGGCGCTGCTCGCCCCGCTCGTGGCCGCCCTTGCCGGGGGGGATGGCGCCCCAACCGCCAGACCCTTTTATGCGATGGAGAATGCCCGCGTGAAGTACACGATCTCCCCCGAAGGAAAAAACCTGGGGTTCGTCGATTGCGCGTCCGGCATCGACTATTTGCGTCCGGAGGCGGCTTCCGCCTGCGCCCTGGTCCGCCTGGATGGGAGAGATTATCCCGCAAGCTCGGCCTCGCTGTCCAACGGCCGCCTGGTCCTGCGGTTTGGCGACGCCGGCGTCGAGGCCGTGCTCAAGGTCGAGCAACGGACCTCCTGGATTGGCCTGACCGTCGAATCGGTTAAGGGCGCCGCGATAGAATCGTTGGTGTTCCTCAATGTTCCGCTCAGGCTCAAAGGCACGCCCGAAGAGCCTTTTGGGGCGTGCGCGCTTTCGCTGAACCTGGCCACTCGGGTGGACGCATTGCCTGCGCTCCAAAGCGAACTCCGTGCGGCCGCCCACCGGAAGTTCGGCATCGTCGGGGCCAAAGCGGCCCTCGTTGGCATTCCTCCACCCGGGATGCTGGCTGCCCTGAAGGACGCGCTCGTGGAGGCCGGCGAAATGCCGCTCTGCAAGGTCGCCGGGCCTTGGGCTAAGGAGGCGCCCATGAACCATGGCTCTTACCTGTTCAACTTCGGCTCTCTGACCGAAGCGACGGTGAACGATTGGATCGAAACGGCCGGGACTGTTGGATTTACCCAAATCGATAATCACGGCGGGGGCGCCTCCTTCTTCCGGTTCGGGGATTTTGAACTCAACCGCCGGAAGTGGCCCGGCGGCTGGGAAAGTTACCGCCCAATCGTCGCGCGCCTCCATGCTGCCGGCATCGCCTCCATCTTTCATACTTATGCCTTCTTCATCGACAAGCAATCGAAGTACGTCAGCCCCATTCCCGACAAGCGGCTCGATGCATTCCGCGCGTTCACGCTGGCAGGCGACGTGGCCGCTGATTCCGACACCATCCCTGTGAACGAGTCCACCGCCGGGATGAGCACGCTCACCGGTTTCTTCGTGCATAACAGCTTCGTGCTGCATATCGACGACGAACTGGCCGCCTTCGGCGGGGTTAGCCAGGAGCCGCCCTGGCGCTTTACAGGGGTCAAGCGGGGCGTGTTGGGCACAAAAGCCGCCGCGCATGAGAGAGGCTCCAGCGCCCGCCATTTGAAGGAATGCTTTGGCCTGTTCGTGCCCGACCCGGAGTCGTCTCTGTTCGTCGAGATCGCGGCAAACCATGCGGAGGTCGTGAACCGTTGCGATTTCGACGGCATCTATCTGGACGCCATCGACGGCAGTTCCATCCTCCGAGGCGGGGACGAGTGCTGGTATTGGGCGGCCAAGTTCGTGATGGAGATTCAGAAGCGCCTCAACAAGCCCGCGGGCATGGAAATGAGCGCGATGTGGCACCATTTCTGGCAGTACCGGACGCGCTGGCAAGCCTGGGACTACCCCCAAAGGGGCCACAAGCGATTCATCGATTTGCACGTCGAGGCGATCAACGGCGGCCTGCTCCTGCCTCTTCACCTCGGGTGGTGGAACTTCCAGTCTTTCAACCCGCCCCAAATCGAGCCGACTTATCCCGAGGTCATCGAATGTCTTGGGGCCAGGCTCGTCGGATGGGATGCCGGCATCTCGCTCACCGGCGGTGTTGATCGCGATCAACTCCGGACCGTTCCCCTCTTCCGACGGGCGGCGGACACGCTCCGTGCCTGCGAGGAGATGCGGCGCGCTGGGAGGTTGGACGAGGCCGCCAAAGCCAAACTGAGGGAACCTGGCAGCGAGTTTTCCCTTTTCACCGGAGCCGACGGGAAGCACAGTTTTCGCCGCTCGCATTCCGATGCGCATACCGCGGCCATCGCCGAGCCGTGGACACTCTCGTGGCCGGCAACCAATCCCTTCCCAGAGCAAGCCCTGAAGGCGCGCATCGAAGCGCTTATGTCAGCCGGCTCTGACGATGAGCCTGGCGCGATCGTCATCGGCAGCCTGGCAGGCGAAGATGCCGCGGGCTGGAAGGCCAGCGCTGCCCAGGGCGTCGCTGTTTCCCTGGGGTCCGGAGTGTCTGGTGGCAGTCTTCCCGGCGCGGTAATCACGGCCACAAACAGCGGCAAGGTCGAGCGCCGGGCGGCGTGGGCCTGTTACCACAAAGAGTTCAAGCCGGCCTTGAATCTGAAGGAACGCCAGGCGCTCGGTCTGTGGATTCAAGGCGACGGCCTGGGTGAAGTCATCGCGGTCCGCCTCCAAAGCCCGCAGCACCTGGCCTTCGGCGCTATTGCAGATCGCTACGTCACTGCAGATTTCACCGGCAGACGTTGGTTCACCCTGGTGGAAACCGAATCCGCTCGCTGGAGCGACTACACCTGGAACGACGGCAAGGGTCTCTACAACGTCTATCGTGAGACCATTGATTTCGGCGCCGTCGAGTCCGCCGAAATCTGGTGCCTTAACCTCCCGCCGGGCAAGGAAGCCAAATGCGGCATCGGTCAGATCAAAGCCCTGCCGATGTTGCCCGGCACGTTGAAGAATCCGGCCATCACCGTAAATGGCGTGACTTGGGTGTTTCCCGCCGAGTTGACGTCGGGGAGTTGGCTCGAGTGCAACGGCCCCGAGGACTGTGTCCTCTACGGCGCGAAGGGCGAGACCCTTGCCAAGGTCGTCCCGTCCGGCAGGCCCCCGATTCTTCGAGCGGGGCAAAACCAGGTGGAGTTCTCTTGCGCACCCGCCAAAGGACCCTTCCCGCGCGTAAAAGTGACGCTCTTCACCCATGGAAAGGAACTTTAAGGGCTTGTTGAAAAACGCCCTATTTCGAACAGAAATATGCCTTGTATTGGCTCGAATCTCCGCGTTGACGGGCACGCCCGGCGCGTCGGCGCGCTATCTCTGCGAACAGGAGGCTGGCTTGCCCGGGGCGGTCGTGAGGACATTCTCGATAGGCTGGGGCCGGGCCGAACAAACCAGCAAAGGTGAGTGCCGGTGGTTGTTCATCCGGGCGACCAAGGTCAATGGCCAGGAATTCCGGTTTTGGCTTCTCACGGACGGCCATCCGCCTGATACTTTGCCCGCGGCCCGCCTGCGCGCGGCCCGCTTCATCGTTCAGCAAGGAAATTCGACGCCGCTGAAGTTTCGCGACCGGGATACTGGCGAGGCGGTGTTGCCGGTCCTGGGCGGCTGGCATCGTCTCCTGCCTCGTTCCGCCGACCCCGGTGGCGCTTGGACGCCGGCGCGCGGCCGAGGTTGTCATCCTCCTGCCGCCGGGCTACAACCCGGGGCACGTCCAACTTGGCCGCGGAGGCCTTTGGGGACTGGGCGAACTCAACCTGGAGCGGATGAACCAAAGGGGTGTCAAGTATCGCGAGGTCATGGGCGGCTTCTTCACCGAATTGAGCGTCGCCTGCGGTTGGGTGTCGCTTTCGATCTCCTGTGGGATTTGCCGGGCATTCAACTCTCAGAGGAGGACTACCGTCTTCTGACGCCGCCGGAATTGAAGCCGCAGGTCGGAACGGCGGGCAGGACAAACGAGGTCATCCTCGAGTTTGGGCTTAATCGCCCTGGAAAACATCGGCTGCGCGCCGCCGCAGTGGACATGGCCGGGCGCAGCACCGTCTGCTGGACCCCGACCATCGCTACCGAGAGAGGCGCCCTTTGGCTTGCGCATACCTGGCTGGACAGGCCTGATTTTGACAGAAATTAGCGAATTTATAAAAGAACTGTAAATTCGATAACTTTGGTATAAACTCTGTTGTATGGACCGAATTACAAACCCATTTTCGCCAGGGGCTGGCACACCCCCGCCCGAACTGGCTGGACGGGATGAACTACGCGAGACCGTCCGTGTGGCGATGGAAAGGGTGCGCCGTGGCTTGCCGGCTAAGGGCATCCTTATGGTCGGGCTCAGGGGAGTGGGCAAGACCGTCTTGCTCGACCGCATGCGGGACGATGCTGGGGCGGCGGGAATTCAGACGATCAGGATCGAAGCGCCGGAAGGCCGTTCCCTGCCGTCCCTGCTGGCGCCCCAACTGCGTCAAGCCTTGCTGCGCCTGTCGCGGAACGAGAAGGCCAAACAGTTGGCCCAACGTGGCCTGAGAGCGCTTGCTGGTTTCGCCAAGGCTCTGAAAATGAAATACCAGGACATCGAAGTGGGCCTCGATTTCGACCCTGAACCGGGGCTTGCTGACAACGCCGATCTGGAGCATGATTTGCAAGACCTGCTGGAGGCCGCCGGAGCGGCTGCACAAAAAGCAGGCACCGCGCTGGTGTTGTTCATCGACGAACTGCAGTACGTCCAGGAAAATGAGCTGGCGGCGCTCATTATGGCGTTGCACCGGACTGCGCAACGCCGCCTCCCGGTGGTCTTGGTTGGCGCGGGCCTGCCTCAGCTCAGGGGACGGATGGGCCAGGCCAAGTCCTATGCCGAACGGCTTTTCGAGTTTCCCGGGATTGGGGCTCTCGCTCCCCCCGCAGCGAAGATCGCAATCGCCAAACCTGCCGCCGACCAAGGTGTTGAAGTGGACGAAGGCGCCTTGGAACAAATCCTGAAAGAGACCCGCGGCTACCCCTATTTCCTCCAGGAATGGGGCAAACACGCTTGGGATACTGCTGCCGCGTCACCGATCACGCGCGAGGATGTCGCCCTGGCATCGAACATGGCCGTCGCCGCACTTGACGAAAGCTTCTTTCGCGTCCGGTTTGACCGGCTTACTCCCCTGGAAAAAAAATACTTGAGGGCGATGGCCGAGCTCGGTCCCGGGCCACACCGTTCAGGGGATATCGCTGAAAAACTCAACCGCCAAGTCACCTCTTTGGGACCCACGAGAAGTCAGCTCATCGCCAAAGGCATGGTCTGGAGTCCCAGCCACGGTGATACCGCCTTCACGGTGCCGTTATTCGACGAATTCATGCGCCGAATCATGCCTGGTGACGATTGGAAGACTTGAAACACTGTAAAAGGCCACGGAAAATCCCGCGTGGTTTGCCGGTGCTCGGAAGTTCCTTCTGGAAGGCGCCGTCGATCCCGACATGTCAATCCGGGAACACGCGCTGGCCACACTCCAATCGCACGCTGACCCGCGGCTGTTCGATTGCGCGCGCGCCCAACTGGCCGACCCGGACCCCCTGGTGCGCCAACTGGGTCTGGATTACCTGCGCCGGGTAGATGCCCGGAAAGCCGTTCCCATCACCGTGGAGCTGCTGGACGATCCGGACGTCCGGGTCGCCGCCAGCGCCAAAGTGGCCCTGATGAACTGGACCGGCCAGGACTTCGGCGTGCGCACGCACATGGCCCTTCCCCCTCTGGAGTTTTGGTGAATTTTTGGGCTAACTGGTGTACCGCCTGTTTGGCGGAGACCTCCGACCTCATCGCCCTCCAAAACAAGCACGACGATCACGTTGTCATCCTCGGCGTGGCCCTGGATGGCCTGCCCGACGAACACGGTCACGAGCCAGGGGAGGAAGGCCACGCCCATGCCGAACGTCCCTCGCGCAAGGAGGTGCTCGAGAAAGTCACCCGCGCCATGAAGGCTCGTGGGATCAATTTCGGATTGATATGAGTAGTTCACCCCATACCTGAGCGGGGCGGGCGCCATTAGGCTGGTCTTTGTCACAGGACCGACTAGCGCCGTTATGAAGAGAGAGCTCCGCCTCCTGGTCATTGAAGATATGGCTGCGGACGTGGAGTTGATCGACCACGAACTGCATCGCGCGGGGCTGCGCTTTCGGTCCAAATGGGTGCAGAACAAAGAGCAACTTCTGGAGGAACTGACGCAGCGTCCGCCCGACGTTATCCTCTCGGACCACGGTATTCCCGGGTTTGATGGATTTACGGCGCTGGACGTGGCGCGCCAGCGCTGCCCGGAGATTCCGTTTATCTTCGTGACAGGCGCGCACGGGGATGAGGTGGCGGTGGAGACGCTCAAACACGGAGCAGATGACTACGTCCTGAAGAGCCGCTTGCATCTGCTTGCGCCGGCGATTAAGCGCGCCCTGCGCGAGGCGGCCGAACGCGTGCGGCGGCGCCAGGCCGAGGTGGCGTTGCAGCAGAGCCAGGAGCATTTGCGCCTGCTGGCCGAGACCGAGCAGACTCTGCGGCAGAGCGCCGCCCAGGTTGAAGCCGACTACCGCGAATTGCAGGAATTGACGCAGGTGTTGGCACGGGATTTGCGAATGAGCCTCAGGCATATCGATAGGTTTGCCGAGCTTCTGCAAAGAGCGGCCGGCGAGCAGTTAAGCCCGAAAAACCGGAGTTCGGTGCTCACGATTGTGGAATCGGCGCGGCAAATGGGCAGGTTGCTCGATGAATTGCTCACCTACTGCCGCATCGGGCAGGCGGAGATGAACCGGATGCATTTCAGTCTTGCCGACACGGTGAAGGAGGTGCTGCATGACCTGAGCCGCGAGGTCGAGGGGCGCCAGATCGAATGGGTCCTGGGCGACCTGCCGGAGGTCGTGGGCGACCCCGCCTTGATTTGGCTGGCGTTCAGCAGCCTGATGTCCAACGCCGTCAAGTTCACGCGCCTGCGCGAGCGAGCGCGCATCGAAATCGCCAGCACCTCGACCGACAGGGAGGTGATCGTCTGCGTCGCGGACAACGGCGCGGGCTTCGACGCGCGGCACAGCGCGAGGCTCTTCGGCCTGTTCCAGCGGTTGCATCCGGCGGGGGAATTCGAAGGCACCGGGCTCGGCCTGGCCAACGTCCGGCGCATTGTGCAGCGCCACGGGGGACGCACGTGGGCGGAAGGCGCCCCCGGCCAGGGGGCCAGCTTCTTTTTGTCGCTGCCGCGTCCGCCGGCCCGGCGGATGGCGGAAGACCCAGTGGCCAATGCAGAATAACCTGGACAATCTCGGAGGCTTATTAAAAAGAAACTGCGCATTTTGATGGTGGCAGATCAGGCCGGCGATGCCGCCCTCGTCGAGCGCGCGCTCAGGGAGGGCGGATTGAGCGTCGCTTTCAAGACGGTGGAGACCGGAGAGGACTACGTGCATGAGTTGGAGCGGTTCAAACCGTCGGTTATTCTCTCCGCGCAGTCCAGCGAGGACCGGTTCCGGCGTCTCAGCGTGGAGTTGGAGAAGCGGGTGGCTGAGCGCACTGCCGAACTGGAGGCGGCCAACAAAGAACTGGAGGCATTCAGCTACTCGGTTTCGCACGATTTGAGGGCCCCGGTGCGGCATATCGAGGGCTTTGTTGACATCCTCCTGTCGTCCGCCAAGGTCCGCCCCCTGGAAAAGGAGTCCAAACACTGCCTTGAAACGATAGCCGAGTCGGCGCGGCGGATGGGCCGGCTCATAGACGATATGTTGACTTTTTCCAGGACCGGCCGGGCCGAAATGAAGAAGACCCGCCTGGTCCTGACCCACCTGGTCCAGGCGGCCGTTCAGGACTTGCGCCAGGAGGCCGCCGAGCGTGACATCGAGTGGGTCATCGGGGACTTGCCCGAGGCAGAGGCGGACCCGACGCTGCTGCGGCAGGTGATGGTCAACTTGATCGGCAACTCCCTCAAATACACCCGTCCCCGCCCACGGGCGCGTATCGAGATCGGCAGCCAGTCAAGTCCAACCGAGCACATCATTTACGTCCGAGACAACGGGGTGGGATTCGACGCGCGTTACGCGCACAAGCTCTTCGGGGTGTTTCAGAGGCTGCACCGGGCCGCGGATTTCGAGGGCACCGGCGTCGGGTTGGCCAATGTCCGGCGGATCATCCACCGGCATGGGGGCCGCACCTGGGCTGAAGGCGAAGTGGATCGCGGGGCGACGGTCTATTTTTCCCTGCCCAAGGCTGACCGCACATCCTGGGAATAGAATTTGGGGATGCCCCGTAGCAGTGAGAAAACCGATACGCATCTTAATGTTGGAAGATAGCGCGGCGGATGCCGAGTTGACTCAGTTTGCGCTGCGCAACGGGGGACTCAGTTTTTGCCTTGCGCGAGTGGAGACCAAAGAAGAATACGTTCATCACCTTGAGGAGCATTGGCCGGAGTTGATTTTGTCAGATTACTCATTGCCCGGCTTTAACGGCTACGACGCGCTGAAACTGGCGTTGAACAAATGCCCCGAGACCCCGTTTATTTTCGTGACGGGCACCATGGGGGAGGAAGTGGCGATAGAGACTCTCAAGAGCGGGGCGACGGATTACGTTCTCAAGACGCGGCTCTCGAGGCTGATTCCGGCGGTCGAGCGCGCGCTGCGAGAGGCGCGGGAGCGGGCCGAGCGCCGCCGGGCCGAGGAGCAACTGCGTGAATCGCACCGGCGGCTGCGCGCCCTGTCCGTCTATCTCCAATCCGTCCGGGAGGAGGAACGGACGCGCATCGCCCGAGAAGTTCACGATGAACTTGGGCAGGCGCTGACCAGTTGCAAGCTGGACATTTCCTGGATTGCGAGCAAGCTGCCGCGGACGCTCAAGCCGCTGGTGGAGAAGGCCAAGGCCATCACAGCCCACATTGACGAGACGATCCAGACGGTGCGGCGCATCTCCAGCGAGTTGCGGCCCGGGGTGCTGGATCACCTGGGTCTGGCGGCGGCGCTGGAGTGGCAGGCCAACGAGTTCCAGAGCCGCACCGGCATCAGGTGCGAGGTCCATGCCAGCCTGCGTGAAACCTCGCTTCCGCAGGACCTTAACACGACGTTTTTCCGGATTTTCCAGGAGACCCTTACCAACATCATCCGCCACGCAGGGGCCACGCGGGTCCGGGTCCGTTTGAGGCAGGCCGAGGGGCTGATCGTCCTGGAGGTCCGGGACAATGGCCGGGGGATAACGGAGGCGGAGATAGCCAGTGCCACCTCTTTGGGTCTGCTGGGCATGAGGGAGCGGGCGGCGCTGCTGGGCGGGACGTTCAGAATCGGCGCCCTGCCCCGCGGCAAGGGCGCCAAGGCGACGGTAAGCATCCCTTCCCCGCCCCCGGCCCGTCCGCCACAATCCAACCATGAAAATCCTCTTAGCCGATGATCACGCCGTAGTGCGCCGCGGGTTGAAACAGATTCTGGCCGATGAGTTCAAGCGCGCCGCCTTCGGCGAAGCTCGCAATGCCCAGGAAGCGCTGGACCTGGTCTGGAAGGAAAACTGGGACGTCATTGTCCTGGACATCACGATGCCCGGCCGCAGCGGCCTGGAGGTGTTGCGCGAGATTAAACGCTCCCGCCCAAAACTCCCGGTCCTGGTCCTGAGCATGCATCCCGAAAACCAGTTTGCGCTCCGGGTGCTTAAACGCGGCGCCGCCGGGTATATGACCAAAGAGAGCGCGCCCGATGAACTGGTCGGGGCCATTAAAAAGGTGCTGGCCGGAGGGCGGTACGTGAGCGCCTCCCTGGCCGAAAAACTGGCCAGCTATGTCTCGATCGACGCCCAGAAGCCGCTCCAGGAATCGCTCTCCGACCGCGAATTCCAGGTCCTGCGCCTGATCGCCTCGGGCAAGCTCGTGAGCGAAATCGCCCAGGAACTCTCCTTGAGCGTCAAGACCATCAGCACCTATCGCACACGAATTCTGGAGAAAATGGGTCTTCGGAACAACGCGGAGCTTATGCGCTACGCCATGCAGCACGAATTGGTGGAATAGGCTTCGATTTAGATGACCTTGGTCTGTCCGGGCATGGCAATGTCGTACGTGCCGTCGGCGTGGGGCTTGGCGGGGGCGGCGGCGGAATCCCACGCGCAGTTCTCGAGGCCCGGGGCCAGTTGCACCTCGGAAGCGAGGGCCTCCTGCCAGGTGATGAGGTTCCCTGACTCGCAGGCCATGCGCCCCATGATGGCGGTGAAGCAGGACTTGGCGCAACGCTCGGTTTCATTGTAGGGCTTGTCGTTGCGGATGGCGTCGAAGAGCAGGTCGTGCTCGTACTGGTAATGGTCCCAGTCCGGTCCTTTGTAGCTCCAGATGACGTTTTCGGGGGTCTGCTTGTGGCCCTTGAAGAGGCGGGGTTTGGGCTGGCCTTCGCCCAGGATGCCCGAGCCGTTGGCGCCGTGGATGATGTCGCCGAAGAAGTCCCAGCAATGGCTTATATGGCGGCCCTGGGCGAACATGCGCGTGCCATCGGCGAAGGAATACTCGGCGCCGTAGTGGTCGAAGAGTTGATCGGCCTCCCGGCGCACCTGGCGGCCGCCCATGCCCTGCACGGACACCGGCCAGTCATTCTTGACCCAGCAGCAGACATCGATGTTGTGGATGAGCCAGTCCACAATGAAGCTCCCGTTGAGCCAGGTGAAGCAACTGTAATTGGCTATCTGGTAGGCCAGTTCATTCATGCCCGACGATTTGGCGCCCAGGCCCACCGGGTCGTGCATGCGGTAGGCCCAGCACGTAATGACCTCGCCGATCAGACCGTTGTGTATCTGCTCGACCGCCTGCTCCAGCGGCCTGTAATGCCGGCTCATGAGACCGCCGGCCACTTTGAGGTTTTTCTCCTTGGCCAATTCGCCGGTCTTCATCACCCGGCGGATGCCCGGGGCGTCCACCGCGAAGGATTTCTCCATGAACACGTTCACACCCTTGCTCACGGCATACTCGAAATGAATGGGCCGGAATGCGGGCGGCGTAGCCAGCAACACCACGTCCCCTTTGTCCAGCGAATCAATTGCCTTCTTGAAGGCGTCCAGGCCGATGAACTGGCGCTCGGGCGGCGTTTCCACCTGTTTCTCGTGCTGTTGGCGGATGCCGGCCAGGCTGCCCTGAAGGCGATGCTCGAAGACGTCGGCCATGGCCCAGAGCTTGGTTGGTCCCTGGGTGGACAGGGCCTGGGCGGCGGCGCCGCTGCCGCGCCCCCCGCACCCGACGAGGGCGATCTTGATGGTGTTGTTCTCCGCGGCGTAGCCCGGTCGAGCCAGGGTGCCGGCCAGCGCGGCGCCGGCCACTGCCGAGCCGGAGGTCTTGAGGAATTCACGCCGTGTGGTGCGCCCGCCGGGAGTGAGGTCTGAAGTGTTCATGGATGTTCAATAAGGATCGTTATTGTCTCAACACTGTGCTCAATACTCTTGCACGGCGTTGTAAGCAACCCATTTTTCCCCGAAGCGGCGCCCTTGGCAAGAGTGAATGGGGGTGCATTTCATTTTGCACCCGGGAAAGGAATTGAAACCCGGTCGCAAGGGGCGTACGCTGCGAAAAAGAAAGACTGATGAAAACTCACAAAACTCCTGCCTGCGGCGTGCTCCTGGTGCTGGCAGCCCTCATCTCCCACACTGCTGCCGCCCGGGAAATCCAGGGGGCGTCAACCAACCGGCATTCGCTCTGGAAAGTGAGCGGGGAGCACGCGACGGTGTATCTGCTCGGCTCGGTCCATTTGTTCAAGGCGGCGGATTACCCTCTGGCTGCGCCGATTGAGCGGGCGTTCACCAACGCCGGGGTTGCCGCATTTGAAACGGACATCGACGAGATGGAGCGGCGAGCTTTGCAGCCGGAAACCCTGGCCAAGACGATGTTGCCGCCGGGTCAAACCTTTCGGGAGCAGTTGTCTGCGCAGACCTACAGTCTTTTCACCAATTACGCGGTGGAAGTCGGGCTGCCCCTGTTCGTGCTCGAGCGGCTTAGGCCCGTTGTGGCAGCCGTTGCCTTAGTCGAACTGGAGTGCAACAAGCTCGGCTTTGCGCCGGAAAATGGGATTGACATGCATTACTACAAGCTCGCCCGGCAGCAAGGCAAGACCGTCATCCCGCTGGAATCTGTTGATTTCCAACTCAACCTCCTGACCTCGTTCTCGAAAGAGGAGACCGAGTCGCTGGTCAAGAGCGCGATGGAGGACATCAAGACGACCCAGAAGGAGTTTGCCGACATCCTCAAGGCCTGGAAGAGCGGGGATAGCGCCGGGCTGGAAACACTCTTGAATTCCATGGCCGTCGAGGCCCCGGCTGTCTTCAAACGTCTGGTGACCGACCGCAACGAGCGGTGGGTGCCCAAGATCGAGGAATTGTCTCGCGGAAAAACCAACGCCATCGTCATCGTCGGCGCCGCTCACCTGGTCGGAAAGGATGGCGTGGTCGAGTTGCTGCGCAAGAAGGACCTCAAGGTGGCGCAGGAGTGAGGCGTCTTTTCTCTTTCCACTAAGGCGTGACGATTTATGATAGGGGCGATGTTTTCGAGAATTCAATCGGTTCATTTCGTTGGCATCTGCGGCACAGCGATGGCCTCAGCCGCCGCGGCGATGCAGGAGAAAGGGGTCAAGGTGACCGGGTCGGACCAAAACGTTTATCCGCCGATGTCGACGTTTCTGGCCGAGCGGCAGATCGAGGTGATGTCCGGTTATGCAGAGCGGAACCTTGGGCACAAGCCGGACCTGGTGGTCATAGGAAATGCCATTTCGCGCGGCAATCCGGAGGCGGAGCATGTGCTGGATCACAAGCTGCGGTACTGCTCTTTGCCGGAGTTGCTGAAGGAGTTTTTCATCCGGGGCAAGCGGTCGCTGGTCGTCACGGGCACGCACGGCAAGACCACGACCAGTTCGCTGCTGGCTTGGGTTTTCGAACACAACGGCATGAACCCGAGCTACCTTATAGGGGGCCTGCCCAATAATCTTGGCCAGGGCGCGCGATTCACCGACAGCGAATGGTTCATCATCGAGGGCGACGAATACGACACCGCTTTCTTCGACAAGCGGAGCAAATTT